>Ga0209196_1000036_pt1 | contig 94423 bp, 84 predicted proteins | sample COGITO_mtgs_1105_5_FD_184801 | JGI IMG/M metagenome (GOLD analysis project Ga0209196, IMG submission 184801) | Pelagic marine microbial communities from North Sea - COGITO_mtgs_110509 (SPAdes) (version 2) | ecosystem: Environmental > Aquatic > Marine > Epipelagic ... | reverse complement strand
AAATAGACAGACTTAAAGAACAAGATGTAAAGATTAAAGAACAAGATGCTAAGATGAAAAAACAAGAAAAAAGATTGGAACGATTAGAAGCAATTATTTCTAAGATGGTTAAGTAACATCAATATTTTATCAATAGAACCCTTGCAGAAATGTAGGGGTTTTTTATGCTTTAGATTTTATTTATGGTAGAGGTTTTTTCTTACTCAAAAATGGACACTTTGGACACTATAAAAAAGGGTAAACCAACAAAAAGGAACACTATAGAGTTTTTTTAAATAATTTTAAATAATTTTACATTGTTAAGGACATTGTCTTTTTCATAGCAAATTTTTTTACCCTTTAGCAGTTGAGTCGCTAGAGGGTTTTTTTATGCTTTAGATTTTTTATATATATTTGAGAAGTTTTAAACCCTCTCAATATGAAAATCCTACTTACAATTTTAAAATGGTCTTTTGGTATCAGCTTTATAATAATAGGACTAACCACTATCGATTTCTCAATTTTAAATGCTATTATATTTTTTATTTTAGGGTTATTTATAACACCAATTAGCTATAATTTTATTGTAAAAAAATCAAATATAAAACTACCTTCTTGGGCAAAATGGATAATAACCATTGTAGGGTGTATGTATTTATATTCTTCTTTTTACCAATCATTTCAAGAAAATGCAAAAGAAGTAAATTTAATAATTAAAAAAGCCAATGCTTTAATGGATAAAGGAGAAATTGACTCAGCTAAAATCTATATTGATAAAGCTAAAGGGCGATTATCTCAAAAAGCTATTATTTTAGAAAAAAAGCTAATTGATTTTAAATCAGAAGAGACTGCTATAGATACTTTAGTTTCTATGACTGATAAAGAATTTTCTCAATTAAAAAAAGGCAAACTAGCTAAAACCTATTTTTCTCAAAAGTATCTAAATACTAATTTTATTGGTTTAATGAAAAAATTAGCACCCCAGAGAGCAATAATAGTTAAATCAAAAGAATTAGAGGCAGAAAAAAAAGAAAGACAAGAAAAAAAGGCAAGAAGAAAAAAGTTGATAGATAAACAATTTAGCGCTTGGGATGGATCTCACCCGAAGCTATCCAGAATGTTGAAAGATAATAGTAGAAATCCAGATAGTTATGAACATATAGAAACTATTTATAAAGATTTTGGTAAATACTTACTCATAACAACAAGTTACAGAGGGCAAAACGGGTTTGGTGGAATGTCTATTGGTAAAGTTACAGCTCGTGTAGACTTCAATGGTAATGTATTAGAAATAGTCAGTGAAGAGTAGTTAAATCATCCACTTTTGTTGCTAATATACACTTATACTATAATTATTTTAACATAAGTTATTGATATTAAATACATTAATTATTATACTTCACTTTTTGTATTGGAAAGTAATTAAGAGTACGTTAAAACTAAGAAGGATAATAATTATAAAAAATCTAATCGCTTTATTAGAATAGATCTTTTTGAACGACTTATAGGTACTATTTCTTTGTGAACAAGAACAGTATTGTCTTGAATATCAATAATTTGCTTGATATTTATAATAAAAGATCGATGAACTTGGATAAACATATTATCGGGTAGTTTATTATTAATTTTTCTTAATGTAGAATGAACTACATAATTTTCTTCTTCAGTTTTAATGATTATGTAATCTCCACTAGCTTCAATTACATAAATAGAATCAATTTCAATTTTTATAAGACGTCTATCTACGTTAATATAAAAGACTTTATTTATCTCAGGCTGTTTAGTTACATCAGTTGGAGAGACTAATTTATTAGTAACTTTATAAATAGATTTCTTAAACCTAGAAATTTCTATAGGTTTGAGGAGATAATCTATAATAAAATCATATTCGAATGCTTCAATCGCAAATTTTGGATCGGATGTTGTTAAAATAATATTTATTGGTTTTTTTAGAGTTTTAATGAAATCTAGACCATTAAAACTTGGCATATGATAATCTAAAAAGACAACATCTACATCGTGATTATTTAAATACTTAATAGCTTCTATTGCATTACTAAATTCATTAATAACATTTAAGTTTGTTTGGTCACAAAGAGTTTTCAGAATAACTCTAGAGGTCTTCTCATCATCAATAATAATACAATTCATATAGGGGTTATATAATTTTCAAATATTCTGATATTGTAGTTAGGGTTTTTTCAAAAATCTCAGATTTATCTTTAGAATTTACTCTGAGATTATGTTCGTAGGCATTTGCATTCTTATAGCCATTTTCGAGTCCTAAAATACTAATTTTATGTTTAAGTCTATGAACGTTATCTTTTATTTTTTTAAAATCATTTTTACTAAAACTTTCATAATAGTCCTGTTTCTCCTCAGGAAACTCTGTTTTGATTACATCTATTAATATTTTTTTAATAGAATCATCTTCTCTTGCCAAACTATTTATATAATTTAAGTTAGGTTTTTCCATGTTTATTTTTTTATTGTAAAATAAAAAGTAGTTCCTATTCCAAGTTCACTTTCTAACCAAATATCTCCATTATAAAAATTAACAATTTTTTTCACGATAGATAAACCAATACCTGTAGACTTCTCATTACTATTTAAATGATAAAAAATTTTAAATATTTTATCATGAAACCTCTTGTCGATTCCCATACCATTGTCTTTGATTGAAAATTGATAAAATAATTTTTTTTCAATAAAATCTATTTCTATTAAACCATCCTCTTTATTCAAAAAGGTTATTGCATTGTTAATTAAGTTTAAAAATAGTTGTTGAAATTTTGTTTTTTCACCTTTTATTTTTGGTAATTTTTTAAGGATATTTATTGATAAGTTCTTTGGTATAATTAGAATTTTTTTTATGTCTATTAAAAGTAGGTTTAAATCAATTTCTTGAGGATTATCAGTTTTAAATCCGGAACTAGAATACTCTAACACATTAGATATTAATTGCTCCATTGTTTCCAAAGTAGTTTCAATTAATTCAAAATTTTGAGAAGTTGGTAGATCAAATTGATCTTTATTATCAGTCTTTATCCATGAAACGAGTGCATCAATGCTTCTTAATGGGGTTTTTAGATCATGAGAAACTATATGAGCATATTCTTGTAACTCATTGTTACTATTCTCTAATTCATAAAGTAATTGTTTATTCTTTTCCTCTGTTTCTTCAAGCTTTCTAATACTTAAAGCAGTTTTTAATTGTATGGCAACTATATTTGCGATACTTTCCAAAACCTCAATATGCTTTTGAGAGTAATGATTTTTTTCAGAGTGTTCAGAGTCAATAATCCCAATTACTTCTCCATCAATAATTATAGGCACAGTGATTTCTGAGAATCTAATAGCATCATCAACAATATATCTTTTATCTATTGAAGTATCTTTTATTATTTCAGAAACACCTGTTTTTACAACACTTCCTACGATCCCTTCGCCAATTGGAATAATTAATTTATTTTTAATTTTTTTTCCTTCATCTAATTTCTGACCATAAACTGCAAGTTGTTCTAATGTCTTTTTTTTATGATCAACAATGTATATAACACAATCATTAGAATCAAGATAATCAGCTATTTTATTAACAATTTCCCAAGCAATTTGATTAATATCGGTAACACCTAAAATAGACTTAGTCAAATTATTAACCATATCTATAATCAATTTTTTTTCTCTTTCATGGGTAATATCTTCTATCAATGTAAGAAGAAATTTGATGTTCCCCTGAGAATCTCTAACAGCATTTACATCTGATTTTGCCCAAATAATAGAACCGTCACTTTTTCTGTAACGGTTATTAGATGAAAAACTATCAATATCTCCTCTACTTATTTTTAAAAGATTGTACTCACTTTCTTCAAAATCTTCAGGAATTAAGAAACTTACTAAAGTTCGTTTAGTAAGTTCTTTTTCTGAGAAACCCAACATATTCTGAAACGTTAAATTCGTTTTTAATATGTTCCCTAATTGTGTTAAAACTATACCAACTGGAGTATTATTAATAATAATATCTAATTCTCTTTTTTGCTCTCTAATTAGTTCTGTGTTTAGTTTGGCTTGGGTAATATCTAAATGAATTCCTATAGAACCAGTAACGACACCATTTAAATCATAATTGGGTGCACCACTGATTAACCAATGTTTTAATTCCTGTTTTTTATTTCTGACTTTTAATTCAAAAGAACCTGATTTACCATTTAATCGTTTTAGATTTTGCTCTAAAATTATATTTTCATCAGTTGATGAAAGAAAAACCTTTCTCCCGGTTTTACCAATTAATTCTTCTTCTGTATATCCAGACATTTTAAAAAAACTTTGATTGGCCATCAAAATTTTATCATTTAAATCAACCTCAAGAAGACCTAAGTTCATATTCGCAATAATACTACTATATTTCTCTTTTTGAGTTTCTAAAATCTTACTGTATTGTTTAGTAAAAGTAATATCTCTAAAAGTCCAAAGGTGTCCTTTATATTCATCTCCCTTTAATATTGGAACAAAATCTATTTCTAAAGTTCTACCATCTTTCATTAGTAGTTCTTCTCCTAAAACCTGTTTTTTATTATTTAATATTTTATTTACTCTGGAAGAAAAACTATCGAGATCTTTAAATAAGAGTTTACGGCTTTTGGAAGCATTAGAGCAATCTATACCTATGAGGGCTTCTGGTGTAAATCGAATTTTAAATAAATCACAAAATTTAGTATTTGTTAATACTAATTTTCTATTTTCATCCTCTAACAAAACACCTGTATATAAATTTTGAATAAGAGAAGAAAGTCTGTTTTCAGACTCTATTAAAAGATCTTCAGACTCTTTATTATGTGTAATATCTCTTATAATACCCTGAGCTGCTATTGGATTGTTATCTTTGTTTACTATAATGGAGGCATTAATTTGAACCCATTTTAAATTCTTATGTTTTGTAATAACTCTAGAAGTGAAATTAATAAAAGAACCCTCGTCTTTCAGTTTTTCAAATGATTGATATGAATATTTACTGTCTGAATCGCAAATTAAATCAGTTACATTAAATAATTCTTTTTTAATGTCATAACCAAACATATCAATAGCAACATCATTCATTTTCAATACATTTCCAAACAAGTCAATTACTATATATGCATCATTGATATTTTCAAATACACCCTTAAGTTCTGTTGCCTTTTCGTTTAAAAGATTTTCTAAACGGAGATTAGTTTTCCTTAATTCTTCGGTTAAATAGTATAAATTTTTAGATTTATCATCAAGTATTTTTTCTGCTTCTTTTCTGGCTGCTTTTTCTCTTTCTAAAGCACGTTGAAGTATTTCAATTTTATCTTGACTCATTATCTATTTTTTCAATAATAAACCTTACCTCAGTTCCATCTTCTTTTATTTTTTCTAATAAAATTGAAGCTTTAGAATTAAAATACTCAAAAGTTTTATTCATTAACCCAAGACCAAAATGATGCATAGACCTACTAGATTTATAGATCATAATTAATGAGTTATTTGTTTTTTCTATTACTAAAAAAGTAGGCAATTCAGCATCTTGATAAATTTTCCTAACCTCTATATGAATATGATGTTCTATGGATGATAACATCTCTATAGGATCATTATAAGCAGACAGTAGATCCTTGTAACTTGTTTCAATAACACTAAAAAAATGTTCACCGTAAATTAATAATAAATTATCAATTGAAATACCAGTGTGATCTCTCAGATTTTCAAGTAATTGTAACATTTCAGAAAAACTATAAGTCCCAATAGAGGTATAAATACCCTGTGAATCTAACTTAGATTGATAAATAATTTTATCAACTACTTCTAAACCGTACCTTTCTTCAACGAGTTCTAAGAATTCTGTAAAAACGATCCCTTTCATAATAAATCCCCTATCAACTCATTATGCGACCAATAGGACAACATTAATGTAATCTTATCAACATAATCATCATATTTTAAAGGCTTTAATATATAACCCGAAATCCCTAACTTATAACATTCTAAAAGGTCTTTTTGATAGTTTGATGTTGTTAAAATAATTGTTGGAATATGATTTAATTTTTCATTTTTTTTTAAAATAGAAAGAAACTCTATACCACCAATTTTTGGCATATTTAGGTCCAATAAAATAATATCAGGAATTGTATTTTTTGCTTTTAAGTAGAGTAAAGCTTCTTCACCATTTCTTACTTCAACTAATTTATAATTATTATTTAGTGTGGTAATTGTTCTTCTAATTTTCATTATTTCAATCACATTATCTTCAACTAATAATATGCTTAAAAAATTTTTCATAATAATAAATTTTAGGGAAATTTATGTGAAAGTAATTCTTTTTTTTATTGAAAAAAGAATTTAAAATTACAGAAAAATAGACTTGAAATATGGTTAGTAAACTAATTTTTAGTTATCTAATACAAAAGTAATTTTTTTTTGTGATATAAAAAAATTTAAATTTTAAATAGCAAATTAGAAAAAACTGTTTTTTTATATTTGTTATACTTTTTACCTAAAAAACAAAACTCTAAAAAAGATGCTAACAACTACAAATTCCTTTATTTCAAAAGCAACATTACAAAGAGTTGGAAATAAGCTAAATCAAGAATTAAATCATGTTGCAGACTCAGAAATACCGTTGGTAGAATCTGAAGAAGAATTATTGAAAAAATTCTTTTTAAAATCTATTAAATCTAGCTTAGATTTAATGAAATTCACACATCATATTAATTTGGACTATAATACTGTGTTCGGAAATACTTCAAAATACTTTGATAATGAAATTTCATTTATAGACTATTCTAATAGTGTTTTACATCATCTCTATGAAAAATCGAATCATCCACAAATAAAAACTGGTGAATTATTTATTATTCATTTTAAAGAAATTAAATTTCAAGAAATTGTAGTAGATGCTATTGGTATATTTAAAATTGAAAATAAAATAGATTTTTTAAAATTTAACCAACACAATAATGAATTGGATTTTAACATAAATAAAGGTGTTAAATTACAAAAGATTGATAAAGGATGTTTGATTCTTCAAACAGATAGATCTGACGGTTACAGAGTTTTTTCCATAGATAACAATAGTTATGATGCTAATTATTGGAAAAAATCATTTTTAGACATAGAAGAAGTAATGAATGACTCATATCAGACAAAACATCATTTAAGTATGTTGTCTACTTTTTCTAATACTATGAAAGATGAAAAAAACACCTACAGGCAAAAAGAATTCATTAGTCAAGGAATTAAATTATTTAATGAAAATGAAGTAATTACAAAAGACCTTATAGAACAAGAATTGTTGAGCCCATTTGACGTAGTTGATTCTTATTCGAAATTTAAGTCACAACATAATAAAGAAAATAATTTAGATTTAGAAGAAAACTTTAATGTATCTCCTTCAACTTTAAAAAAAGAGAGAAAAAAGATTAAAAGTCAAATTAACTTAGATACCAATATTCAAATAAAACTAGATATTAGTGATGGAGACAGCTTAAAAGAAAATATTGAAAAAGGGTTTGATGAAGAAAGAAAAATGCACTTTTATAAAGTTTTTTTTAACGAAGAAATGTAATAGTAATTAACTATTTAAAAACGTTTTTAATTCTTTATAACTAGCAATCTGAATGGCCGCTTTTTCTCTATTCATTACTTTTTTTATTTGTGATGGAATTTCTACACTAACTGGGAGAGTTGCTTCAACTACCTCCAAAAACTTTACAGGATGAGCTGTTTCTAAAAAAATTCCAAATTCATCTTCATGCAAACTATGTTTTTTTAATCCTAAATATCCAATAGCACCGTGAGGTTCAGAAATATAATTAAACTTATTATAAATATCTTTCATCATTTCTTTTGTTTCATGATCTGAAAAACTAAAGGATGAAAAAGACGCTTTTAATTGAGTTAAATTATTTTGAAATAATTCTTGAATTCGGATAAAATTACTAGGGTTACCAACATCCATTGCATTAGATATAGTAGCTTTAGACGGTTTTGGTGTATAAGTTCCATTTTCTAAATATTGAGGAACCGTATCGTTTATATTGGTAGAGGCTATAAAGTGTTTCACAGGTAATCCTAATTTCTCTGCTAGTAATCCAGCACAAATATTTCCAAAATTGCCACTTGGGACAGAAAATACAATATCTTTATGTTGAGCTGAAACTTGTTTATAGGCAAAGAAAAAATAAAACATTTGAGGCAACCATCTCGCAACATTAATTGAATTTGCAGATGTTAATTTTTTTAAAATCTCTTCATCTAAAAAAGCAGTCTTCACCATTTCTTGACAATCATCAAAAACACCGTCAACCTCAAGAGCTGTAATATTATTTCCTAAAGTGGTTAGTTGTTTTTCTTGGATATCACTTACTTTTCCACTAGGATAAAGAATCACAACCTGAATACCTTTTGCGTTTAGAAAACCATTTGCCACAGCACCTCCTGTGTCTCCCGAAGTTGCAACTAATACTGTGATATCCTCTTTATTATCTTGATTAAAGTACTCTAAACACTGAGACATAAAACGAGCACCTACATCTTTAAAAGCCATTGTTGGCCCATGATATAATTCTAGAGAACCAATATTTTTTTCAATTGCCACAACTGGAAAATCAAAAGAAATTGTTTTTTTAATAATTTCTTTTAGCTTTTCAGGTGGAATTTCATCTCCTATAAATTGTTTAATTACTTCAAAAGCAATTTCTTCATTAGAATACTCAGTAATGTGATCAATAAAATCTTGAGAAATAGGAGTTATATTCTCAGGATAATACAAACCTCTGTCTGGCGCAATTCCGTTTACAACCGCCTGTTTAAAAGATGCAATTGGTGATGAATGATTTAAACTAAAGTAATTCATATTTTATACAATATTTTTATTCCTTGTTGATTAATTTTTGAAACATGAATGTCATACTCAATATCAGTTTTATCATATATTTCTGACATTACTCTTCCTACTTTAGTGGCAATATTCTTTCCTCTACACAATGCAAATATTGAGGGACCAGAACCAGAAATTCCAGCACCCAATGCACCAGCATCTAAGGCACTCATTTTTACTTGATTAAATTTAGGAATTAAAACTGAACGATTAGGCTCTATAATTTCATCATGTAAAGACCTACTAATTAAGTCATAATTACTGGTATACAACCCACTAATCAAGCCTCCAAAATTACCCATTTGTTTCACCATTTTTTTAAGCGAAACCTGATTTTTTAAAACAGCACGTGAGTCTGAAGTTTTAATTTCTATTTGAGGATGAATGACGGCAACATATAATTCTGTTGGTGCATCAATTTTAAGAACTTCTAATGGCTCATAACTTCTAACCAATGTAAAACCACCAAGTAAGGCAGGTGAAACATTGTCTGCATGTGCAGAACCACTTGCTAATTTTTCACCTTGCATTGCAAATGAAATTAGCTCCTTAGCAGAAAATGGCTTGCTTAACAACTCATTGATAGCAAAAACGGCACCTGCAGCACTAGCCGCACTACTACCAATACCACTTCCGGGCTTAATATTTTTATAAATTTCTATTTCAAAACCAACCGTTGTTTCAATGTTATCAAGTAAGGCCAGCGCGGCAACTCCTGCAACATTATTTTTTGTTTCAAATGGCAAATCCTGGCCAATGATATGGGTAATTTTAACTCCTTTCTCAGCTACTTCTCTCACAACCATTTCATCACCAACGGTATCTAGGCAAAGTCCTAAAATATCAAATCCACAAGAAATGTTAGCAACTGTTGCTGGCGAAAAGATTTTGATTTCTCTCATTACATCATTTTTTCATTAATTTTATTGCATTCCAATGGTTATATATTTCCAGTTCTTATAACATCTGCAAAGATACCAGAAGCAGTTACATCTGCTCCTGCTCCGGCTCCTTTAATAATTAAAGGTTGTTCTGGATATCTATCTGTAAAGAATAATACAATATTATCACTTCCTTCTAAATTATAAAATGAATGAGATGAACTTATATGCTGCAATCCAACAGATGCCTTCCCATTTTCAAACTCTGCAACATATTTTAAACGACAATTTTGATTATTGGCCTCTAATAATAGTTGTTGAAAGTGATGTTCATTTTTATCTAATGAGGCATAAAAATCAGCATTTGTTTTAGTAGCTAGGCTTTCTTTGGATAAGAATGAATTATTTACTATATCTTCTAATTCTATTTCATAACCACTTTCTCTTGCCAAAATTAGTATTTTTCTAGCAACATCTATTCCACTCAAGTCAATTTTTGGATCTGGCTCAGTAAAGCCCTCTTTTTCAGCTTGTGCTACTATTGAGCAAAAAGTTGTTGATGAATTAAATTTATTAAACACAAAATTTAAACTTCCTGAAAGAACTGCTTGAATTTTATGAACTCTATCTCCAGAAGCTATTAAGTTTTTTAAAGTATCTATAATTGGCAATCCTGCTCCTACATTAGTCTCGTATAAGAAAGGAACATTAGATTTTCGAGAAACATTCTTTAAAATATTATAATTCTGATAACTTGAGGCACAGGCAATTTTATTACAAGTAACTACAGCTATGTTTTTACGTAAATAGTGTTCATACATCTCTGAAACCTGTTGATTAGCAGTAATATCTATAAAAACACTATTCCTTAAATTATGAGAAGTTACTTTAGAATAAAAAGTATCTATGCCTGCCTTTTCTACTTGTTGAAGGAGTTCTTTCCAGTTTGTTAAGTCTATCCCATTTTCATCAAAAAACATCATTTTAGAGTTAGAAATTCCAATAACTCTAATTTTTAATTTTAAATTCTTTTTCACATAATTCTGCTGCTGCTCTATCTGAGCTAAAAATCGTTCTCCCACATTCCCAACTCCGGTCACAAAAAGGTTTAATTCCTTTATTCTTTCTTCAAAAAATCGTTCATGTAAAGTATTCAATGCTTTTTTTGCTTCTTTTTTATCAATTACAGCTGAAATATTTTTTTCAGAGGCACCTTGGGCAATTGCACGAATATTTATATTATTCTTTCCTAAAGCACTAAACATTTTTCCGCTTAATCCATGATGATTTCTCATATTATCACCTACCAAAGCAATAATGCATAAATCTTGCTCAACTTTTACAGGTTTTACTTTTTGTAATTGAATTTCATATTCAAATACCTCATCAATAATTTTTGATGCTTTTACTGCATCATCATCTGAAATAGCAATACAAATAGATAATTCTGATGAAGCTTGAGTAATTAAAATAATATTGATATGATGTAGGTAAAGAGCTTCAAATAAGCGTTTAGAAAATCCTGGAATACCTACCATTCCATTACCTTCAAGGGTTACTAATGTGATGTTTTCTATATGACTAATACCCTTCACAGGTTTATTCTTACTTGTTTCTTTTGTTATTAAAGTTCCCTGATCTGCTGGCTTAAAAGTATTCTTAATAACAATTGGAATCTCTTTTTGTAATACAGGTTGAATTGTAGGTGGATAAATTACTTTCGCTCCAAAGTGAGATAATTCCATCGCTTCATGATACGATATGTGATCAATTACAGAAGCTTGTTTTACAATAGATGGATTGGCTGTAAACATACCACTTACATCTGTCCAAATTTGTAATTCACTACAATCTAATGCCGCAGAAATAATAGCTGCTGTAAAATCTGAACCACCCCTTCCTAAGGTCGTAGTTTTCCCATTTATTGTTCTGGCTACAAAACCTGGAACTATAGTCACTTTTTGTGAATGACTTGAGAAATATTCTTGGCAATTTTTAAATGTAGCAGAAAAATCAACCAACGCATTGTTGTAATTGTCTGAAGCTACAATTAGTTCTCTAGTATCTTTATAAACAGCTTTAAAACTTTCATTTGCTGCTTGTGAAATGATGTAAGAAGAAAGCAATTCACCAAAACTAGATACTTTTGCTAAGGTTTTTGGGCTCAACTCTCGCAATAAAAAACATCCTTCATAAATCGTTTCTAGATGATTAAACAGTTGTTTTACATAACCGTTAACAGAACTCTGCTCTTTAACAGGCAGTAATTCTTTGATAATATTAAAATGATTGTTTTCTAATTCTTTTAGAACTTCTAAATAATCTTCATTCTTTTGCGCTGCTAAAGTTGCCCCTTTAATAAGTGCATTTGTAGTTTTACCAAATGCAGAAACAACCACTACTACATCTTGTTCTTCTGAAGATTTAGAAACAATCGCTAATACTTTTTGTATGTTTTTTGAAGTGGCTACAGATGATCCACCAAACTTTAATACTTTCATTTTTAAAAGTTTTGAAAAAAATATTCTTAAAATTTTAAAATTTCGATCTTTCGAAATTTGAATAGTTACCTAGATTTTATATGTGAAAAATAAACCCCTAAAGGGTAATAGAAGTAATGATAATAATAACAAAAATTATGCGAACTAAGCTGTTTTGTAGCGTATTAATTATATGTTCTTTTGTTAGTTTCACAATTCAAATGTATCATTTATATTTAGTTAAGTATAAAAAAAAGTAATTTTCTAGAGAACTTTTATGAATCTCACAAAATCAGCTATTATTATTTGCAGAATATTTATTTTTTATGATTTCACCAATTGGTTTTTTCTGAATATTGCTTTCTAACCAAGATATAATATCTAAATATAAAAAAGCTCTGCTTTCATAAGGGTCATCTTCAAAAGTTTTTAATTTTAAATGTAATTTTACAAAGGCCTTCTTTATGTCTTGAGGATAAATGTTTTGCAAGCTTTTAATAAATTTTATCATCTCTTTTTGAACTTCATGTAAATCGTTCATTTTCAGCAAAAACTTATACGTACTCTTTAATAAGGTTTCTATGTGATAATCGTATCCTGCTTCATAATGAGCAAATAAATTTAGTATTCTTGAAAAACACAATAAATCTTGCCTCATAGATAAGGACTTGTTTGAGATAATTTTATCTAAATAAAAGATACAGGTATCATTATCTCCTGAGCCAAAATACATGCTTGCAAATTTGTAATAAAATGTCATTACATGATGTTCATCTATTCTATTTTTAAATAATTTTAATTGTGAGTCAATTTTAGGTATGATTGCTAGACCTTCATCAAAATTACCATCTGTGAAATACAGATTTATCTTATGAAGATTTATGTATAAAAAACTAAGTGCTTCAATATTATTGTCTGAAGGAAATCCGTCACTTTTTATAATTTTTTCAAGGCTAGATAGTGTTTTTTCAAATCTATCTTTTCTTCTTATAAAAAATAACGATTCTAATAAATAGTTGTTTCCCTTTAAGAAAAATACTGGATGTGAGTTAATCATCATTGGATTTTCGTAAAATAACTCAACCCATTTTGATGCATACTTATAACAATTTAAAAAATCTTGGGTAAGAAAACTATACCATAAATGAGCTTTATAAAGCCATAATTTTTCTCTGAAACCTAATTGACTAATTTCAAATTTTGGTAATCTATTATAAAAATAATCTCTTATATAGATATTTTCTTCTTCATTTTTCACATAGCCAGACTTCAAAATAATACTGTATAATTGAAGTGATAAATTAGATAATTTACTAGCAATCACATTTAAAGCACTGAGTTCTTTGGCTTGTATTGTTAATTCATCAGCCCTATTACTTATGCTTCTTGTAATGTATTGAGATTCTATGACTTTCTCTAATTCAACTACTTCATAAGCTAAGTTTTTCTCTTCATTATAGATGGCAAATTCTTTGGCTTTTTCTAAAATTTTAAGACTTTGTTTATACAATCCCTTATGATATAAAATTGAGGCAAAATCTAATTGTTCTCTAATTTGAGAACGAACATTTTGATGAGAGGGACTTAACTTTAAACTAATTAATAATTGTTTGTATAAATGTGCTTTTACATTTGCTAATTGTTGTTTTTTAATCCCTCCTTTTTTTAAGATGGCTGCTTCATCATAAATAGTAGCTTTGTCTAAAAAGTTGAATAAATTTAAAAACTTAGAGTCGGCATTTACTCCTAATCTACCTACGTATAGCTTAAATTGTCGCTTTTCAGATTTTGAAAGTGATTTCACTAATTGAAATAAATTATCTTTTTGAGACTTAGTCATATTGAAAATAACTTATTAAGTTATTGATTATTACTACTTTAAATGTTATTTTTCTTGTTGAACATCGTAATAATATAAAATTAAAACATGTCTAAGAGCTATCCAAAATATAAATTCGTAAGGCAATACAAAAATATATTTTAATAAATGTCAGATACTACCATTCAAATCTTTGATACTACCCTTCGAGACGGAGAGCAAGTGCCTGGATGTAAGCTAGATACAAAACAAAAATTAATCATAGCAGAACAGCTAGATATTTTAGGTGTAGATGTAATTGAAGCTGGTTTTCCTGTTTCTAGTCCTGGTGATTTTAAATCTGTTGAAGCTATTTCAAAAATGGTGAAAAATGCAACTGTTTGTGGGCTCACTAGAGCTGTGAAAAAAGATATTGAAGTTGCAGCTGAAGCGCTTCGTTTTGCAAAAAAGCCAAGAATACATACTGGTATTGGAACTTCTGACTCACACATAAAATATAAGTTTAATTCTAATAAAGATGATATTTTACAAAGAGCTTTTGAAGCTGTAAAATATGCAAAATCATTTGTTGAAGATGTAGAATTCTATGCAGAAGATGCCGGAAGAACAGACAATGAGTTTTTAGCAAGAGTATGCGAACAAGCCATCAAAGCAGGAGCAACAGTTTTAAATATTCCTGATACTACAGGCTATTGTTTACCAAGCGAATATGGTGCAAAAATAAAATACCTAAAAGAAAATGTAAAAGGAATAGAGCATGCAATTCTTTCATGTCATTGTCACAATGATCTAGGACTAGCAACTGCCAATTCTATTGAAGGAATAATTAATGGTGCGCGTCAAATAGAGTGTACAATTAACGGTATAGGTGAACGTGCAGGAAACACAGCCTTGGAGGAAGTAGTTATGATTTTAAAACAACATCCATACTTAAATTTAGATACCAATATTAACACTAAACATCTATATGGGCTTAGTCAGCTTGTAAGTGAAAGCATGGGGGTTTATACCCAACCAAATAAGGCCATCGTAGGAGCCAATGCTTTTGCTCACAGTTCTGGAATTCATCAAGATGGTGTCATTAAGAATCGTGAAACCTATGAAATTATAGATCCTAAAGATGTAGGAGTTACAGAATCTGCCATTGTATTAACTGCCAGAAGCGGAAGAGCAGCATTAGCTTACAGGGCTAAAATAGTAGGCTATGAATTAACAAAGCTGCAGTTAGACAATGTGTATGCTAGCTTTTTAAGTTTTGCAGATCAAAAGAAAGAAGTAAATGATGAAGATATTCATCAAATTATAGCTTCAAGTAGTATCTCAAAGCAAATTTTATCAGCATAATTAAAAAATAAACCTACTTCTCGGATAAACACACTATGAGCAAAACACTTTTCGATAAAATATGGGATCAACATGTTATTGACACTATCAAAAACGGACCACAAGTTTTATATATAGACAAGCATTTAATACATGAAGTTACCAGTCCACAAGCTTTTAATGAGCTAAAAGAAAGATCAATTCCTGTTTTTAGACCCAATCAAATAGTGGCAACAGCAGACCACAACACACCAACTATAGACCAACATTTACCAATAAAAGATGATTTGTCTAGAAATCAATTAGAACAACTTACCACAAACTGTGCAGATAATAATATTACGCTATACGAATTAGGACATCAATACAATGGAATAGTTCATGTAATGGCTCCAGAGTTAGGAATTACACAGCCAGGAATGACTATGGTATGTGGAGATAGCCACACCTCTACTCATGGTGCTTTTGGTGCCATTGCTTTTGGAATTGGAACCAGTCAGGTAGCACAAGTATTTGCAAGCCAGTGTCTGTTACTTACAAAACCCAAAAGTTTACGAGTAACCGTTCATGGAAAGCTTAGTAAAGGAGTGCTTCCAAAAGACGTTATTCTATACATAATTTCTAAACTTGGCACCAATTCTGGGACTGGGTATTTTTGTGAATATGCTGGAGATGTTTTTAAAGACATGAGCATGGAAGGAAGAATGACTGTTTGCAATATGAGTATAGAAATGGGTGCACGTGGAGGAATGATAGCTCCAGATCAAACTACTTACGACTATATTAAGGGAAGAAAATTTGCTCCTAAAGGAATTGAATTTGATGAAAAAGTAGCCTACTGGAATACATTACCTTCAGATAATGATGCCGTTTTTGATCAAGAATATACTTTTAATGCAGAAGATATTGGGCCAATGCTTACTTATGGAACAAATCCTGGAATGGGAATTAAAATTACAGAAACTATTCCTGTACACCAAAATGCTTCATTCAAAAAATCATTGGAATATATGAATTTTGAAGCAGGAGCTTCTTTAATTAATCAGCCTATAAATTATGTATTTATAGGAAGCTGTACCAATTCTAGAATTGAAGATTTTAGAGTTGCTGCCAACTATATTAAAGGGAAGCAAAAAGCCACTAATGTAACCGCTTGGTTAGTTCCTGGAAGTAAACAAGTAGAAACTCAAATTATTAAAGAGGGGTTAAAAGATATTTTTGTTGAAGCGGGTTTTGAGCTAAGACAGCCAGGTTGCTCTGCTTGTTTAGCAATGAATGATGACAAAATACCCAAAGGTGAATATTGTGTTTCTACTTCTAACAGAAACTTTGAAGGCAGACAAGGACAAGGTTCTAGAACTATTTTAGCTAGTCCTTTGGTTGCTGCTGCTACAGCTATTGAAGGAAAAATTATTGATATTACTAAACAATTAAGTTAATGGAAACGTTTATAAAAATAACATCGAAGGCAATTCCATTAGCCATAGAAAATGTTGATACAGATCAAATTATTCCAGCTCGTTTTTTAAAGGCTACCGATAAAAAAGGGTTTGGAGATAATGTGTTTAGAGATTGGAGATTTGATAAGAATGGAGAGTTAAACACTGAATTCTCATTAAACAATACTTCCTACTCAGGAAATATTTTAATAGCAGGAGATAATTTTGGATGTGGTTCTAGTAGAGAACACGCAGCCTGGGCTCTAGTTGGATATGGTTTTAAAGTAATTGTATCTAGTTTTTTTGCAGATATTTTTAAAGGAAATGCACTAAACAATGGGCTATTACCTTTACAGGTATCACCTACTTTTTTAGCGGTTTTGATGAAATCTGTTCAGGAGAATCCAGCAACTGAAATTGAAGTCGATTTAGAAAATCAAACAATCTCACTTTTAGAGAAAAGTATTTCTGAAAGTTTTGAAATTGACCCATACAAAAAAACATGTATGATTAATGGCTATGATGATATAGATTATCTGTTGAGTAAAAAAGAAATGATTGAAGCTTTCGAAGCACAGAGAATAAATTAAAAAATATTATATTTCCGTTTTTAACCGGAACAACTAAAAAAATGAATTTAAATATAGCAGTATTACCCGGAGATGGAATTGGACCTGAAGTAACCAACGAAGCTGTAAAAGTTTTAAAAGCGATCGCTTCTGAATTTGATCACACATTCATTTTCAAAGAAGCCAGTGTTGGCGCCATAGCCATTGATATAACTGGAAACCCTTTACCAGACAAAACATTAGAATTGTGCATGGCTACAGACGCCATTTTATTTGGCTCTATAGGGCATCCAAAATATGACAATGACCCATCTGCTAAAGTAAGACCAGAACAAGGGTTGCTAAAACTAAGAAAGTCATTAGGATTGTTTGCCAACATTCGTCCTGTAAAAGCTTATGAAGCACTTATTGATAAATCTCCGTTAAAAAAAGAAATTATTTTGGGAACGGATATCAGCATTTACAGAGAATTAACAGGTGGAATTTACTTTGGTGAAAAAAATCTGAGTGAAGATGGAAATACTGCTTCAGATTTATGCCAATACAGTAGGTTTGAAATTGAAAGAATAGCACATTTAGCTTTTAAAGCTGCTCTAAACAGAGATAAAAAAGTAACCCTCATAGATAAAGCAAATGTTTTAGAAAGCTCTAGGTTGTGGCGTAAAGTAGTTGGAGAGGTTGCCAAAGAATACCCAACTATTGCATTAGATTTCTTATTTGTAGACAATGCAGCCATGCAAATGATTTTAAACCCAAAACAGTTTGATGTAATTCTTACAGAAAACATGTTTGGAGATATTATTAGTGATGAAGCAAGTGTTATTGGAGGATCTATAGGCTTATTAGCTTCGGCTTCTATAGGTAAAAAATATGCCTTATTTGAACCTATTCACGGATCTTATCCTCAAGCAACAGGCAAAGGAATTGCCAATCCGATTGCTTCAATTTTATCTGCTGCTATGTTGTTAGATCATTTTCAACTCATTGAAGAAGCTGCTTTAATTAGAAAAGCTGTAGATAAATCTTTAAAGTTAGAAATTACAACACCAGATTTAAATACTAAAACAGATATGGTCTCTACTTCTAAAGTTGGCGATTTTATTGAAGATTTCATAAACAACCCCAATGATACTAATGTTAATTTTACAAACATGCACTTGGGTCAATCAACTATTATTTAAACATAAAGTTTATTCAATAAAAAAGGGAAAAGAGCCAAAGCTCTTTTCCCTTTTTTATTAGTTATTATTTTTATTAAACAGTTACAGCAGCTTTTTTAGACTTTCTATATAAGAAAGAATTGAAAATATTTCTTTTACCAAAATTGTTAATAGATTTACTATTCACAAATTTATTGAACAAAATTTTATTTACACCAAAGTATTCGTAGGTGTTTCCATCGGTAAAGGTAACTTCCATCAGCATACTTTTATGGTGAAAATCGTCTACTCTAGACGCTGTAATAGTAGCTTTATAGTCTTCTAAATTTGCCGCTTTGGTTTCTGGTGCGATGCTTACCAAAAAATGATATCCATCAATAATTTTTAAACTTATCTCGCCAGCTTCTTTCTTTTGTTCTTCTTCTTGAAACTTATCTGGATGCCATTCTTTTACAAGTCCTCTATAGGTTGTTTTTAATTCCTTCAAGTCTATAGCTCCTTCTACTTTAAACAGTTTTTTATATTCTTTGATACGCTTCATTTGTACTATTTTTCAAATTGAGCGCAAATCTATTCATAATACTTGAAATAGACATCCCCTTACCAATTTTATTTACTAAATTTAAATAGATGAAAATCAAGTTTTTAAATTCTAAAAAAAACGATTCTAGGACCTGTTTTTTTAAAACTATAAAATTGACTTTCCCTTAGGGAATTTTTCTCTAATCTTATCTAAACTTAAATGATGAATGCTCCCAATATGTGTATGTTGTTTGGTATTAGTGGCCTCATAGGTTCCATTTATTACTGTAGCTCCTATTTGCTGATAGGCTTCTCTAAAAGACAGTCCGTCCATAACTAAATTATTAATGGAATCTACGGTACACAAATGTTTGTATTTTTCATCCTGTAAATTAATTTTCTTTACTTGAATTTGCTGAATTGAGTAATTAAAAACTTCCATAATAGTCTTCATTTCTTCTAGGGCTGAGATCATATTTTCTTTTAATAATTGAAAATCTCTATGATAACCACTTGGTAAATTATTAGTAATTAGAATCATTTCTATTTGCAATGCCTGAATTTTATTAGATTTTCCACGTATCAATTCAAATACATCTGGATTCTTTTTATGTGGCATAATACTACTTCCGGTTATTAATGTATCTGGAAAAGCAATAAAATCAAAATTCTGACTCATATACAAGCAAATATCCATCGCAAATCTAGACAGGGTATTTGCTAAACTACCTAAAGCAGCCGCAATTGTTCTCTCATTTTTCCCTCTACCCATTTGAGCAGCAACCACGTTATATTTGAGTGTTTTAAAACCAAGCTCTTTGGTTGTAAATTCTCTATTTACAGGAAATGAACTTCCATAACCTGCTGCCGAGCCAAGAGGATTTTGGTTGACTGTTTTAAAGGCAGCATCAAGCACATAAACATCGTCTATAAGTATTTCTGCATAAGAAGAAAACCACAAACCAAAAGAAGATGGCATAGCTACTTGCAAATGTGTATAGCCTGGCAATAAAGAACTTTTGTGAATTTCTGCGAGTTCTAGTAATGTATTAAAGAAAGTACCTGTAAGCACTTTAATAGTGCTTAATTGCTCTTTATAATACAACTGTAATGCCACTAATACTTGATCATTTCTTGATCTTGCAGTATGAATTTTCTTACCAACTTCACCAAACATACTTGTTAGTTCAAATTCTATCTTAGAATGTACATCTTCAAATTGAGCTTCAATGACAAAGCTTCCTTCTTGAATTTGATTAGCTAAAATTGATAATCCTTTTTCTAGTAGCTGTAATTCTTCTGAAGTAATAATTCCAATAGAATCTAACATTTTGGCGTGCGCTACTGAAGCTTGCACATCATATTTTGCAATATGAATGTCTATTTCTCTGTCATTCCCTACCGTAAACAGCTCTATTAGCTGGTCTATTTTTATGCCTTTATCCCAAAGTTTCATTTCTTATAATTTTTTAATTCTTAAAATTCAAAGGCAAGAGATTAGATTACTTTGCTCATAAACAAGACTTCTCTCTTATCTCTATTTTTATAGTATTTGTTCCAATATCTTTATGTACAACTCTATTCCTTCTTCAATTTCTTGTAAATAAATAAATTCATCTGCCGTATGAGAACGTGTACTATCTCCAGGACCTAATTTTAAGGAAGGACAGTCTAATACAGATTGATCTGATAATGTTGGAGACCCATAGGTTTTTCTTCCCAAAGCAATTCCTGCTTTCACCAATTCGTGCTCAACTGGAATAAACGATGAATTTAATCGTAAGCTTCTGGGAGTTATGAATGTGCATGGCGATTCTTTTTCTAGAATCTCTGCAATTTTTTGGTTGCTATATAGATCATTTACGCGAACATCTATCACCAACTCAACTTCTGCTGGAATGGCATTGTGTTGCTTACCTGCGTTCATTTGAGTAACAGTCATTTTTACATCACCCAAACTTTTGGAAGTCTTTTTAAATTGAAAGTTCTGAAACCATTTCAAAACATCTATGGTATTGTAAATAGCGTTATCATCATTTAGATGTGCTGCATGACTTGGAGTTCCACTAATTTTTGCATCAAAAACCACCAACCCTTTTTCTGCAATGGCTAATTGCATTGAGGTAGGTTCTCCAACAATTGCAACAGCAACCTCTGGAATAATAGACAACATACTGTTTAATCCGTTTTTACCACTACTCTCCTCCTCAGCGGAAGCAACAACTACCAAATTGTATTTTAAATTCTTATGATGGTAGAAATAGGTAAATGTTGCTAGTAATGAGACCAAACAACCACCGGCATCATTACTTCCTAACCCATATAATTTTCCGTTTTCAATAATGGCTTTGAAAGGATCTTTAGTATATGCTTTATTGGGTTGAACAGTATCATGATGAGAATTCAATAAAAATGTTGGTTTGCTTTCATCAAAATATTTATTGACTGCCCACACATTGTTGTGAGCTCTTTGATATGCTATTTTATATTCTTGAAACCAAGATTCTATAAGTAAAGCCGTGTTCTGTTCTTCAGATGAAAACGACGATGTTTCTATTAAATTTTTGAGTAATGCAATAGCATCAATTGTTAGCTTTTCTATTCTCATTTTTATTGAATTGTTGTACATCTAAATTCTTTATTAAAAAGCATGTCAGACTTTCCGATACACACTTTTGAAACATTCTTTTCTAACGCATAAAAACAATTATCTAATTTTGGAATCATTCCTTCATTTATAATTCCTGAACTCTTTAATTCTTGATAGCTTACCTGATTTATTTTTTCAATCACAGAGTCATTGTTATCTATATTTTTTAAGACACCTTTTTTTTCAAAACAGTAATACAGTTGTACTGTATAAAGTTCAGAAAAAGCAATCGCTAATTCTGAAGCAATAGTATCTGCATTTATATTTAATAATTGTCCTTTTTTATCATGAGATATTGCGGAAAATATATTTGATATACCACTGTTTAATAATATGTTAACAACACTTATATTAACCTTTACTACATCCCCAACAAAACCATAGTCAATTGTTAATTTTGGTCTTTTTTTTGCAATAATTGTATTCCCATCTGCTCCAGAAAACCCTATAGAATTACAGTTAAAACTTTGTAATATTGCCACAATATTTTTATTAATTTTACCTGCATATACCATTGTAACAATCTCTAAAGTTTCAGCATCTGTAACTCTTCTTCCATCTATCATTTGAACAGGAATATTCATTTTATTAGCTAACTTAGTTGCAGATTTTCCACCACCATGAACTAAAATTTTTGGTCCTTTTAAGCTTGCAAAATCTTTCAAAAATGAGATTAATTCAACGTCATTATCTATAATATTACCGCCTATTTTCACAACTTTTAATGTTTTCATTTTAACGCATTTAATATATTTTTTAAAACTATTTGAGCTGCAAAAGTTCTATTATTTGCTTGTTCAATTACTACAGAGTTTTCACAATCTAATACTGCATCTTCAACAACAACATTTCTTCTTACAGGCAAACAATGCATAAATTTTGCAGTTCCTAATTTCTCTTTAGTTAGCATCCAATTAGCAGTTACATCTAGTACTTTACCGTAAGTATGATAACTGCTCCAATTCTTTACATACACAAAATCTGCTTCTTTTATTGCTTCTTCTTGATTGTAGTTAATAGCTACACCTTTGGTAAGTTCAGGATTCAATTCATATCCTTCTGGATGACTAATTGAGAAATCTATAGCTAGTTCTTTCATCACACTTACAAAAGAATTGGCAACAGCTTGAGGTAAAGCTTTCGGATGTGGTGCCCAAGACAAAACTACTTTTGGCCTTGATGTTACTTTTAATTCTTCAATAGTAATAGCATCAGACAAGGCTTGTAATGGGTGTGCTGTGGCACTTTCCATATTTACAATAGGAACTGTGGCGTATTTTAAAAAGCTGTTTAAAACGTATTCAGATTCATCTTTTGCTTTATCTGTGAGTGAAGGGAACGCTCTAACCGCAATAATGTCTGCATATTGTGAAATAACACAAGCTGCCTCTTTAATATGTTCTGCAGTATTGAGGTTCATAACAGTTCCGTCTTCATATTCTAAATTCCAAGTATCATTAATAGTTAGAATCATTACGTCCATTCCTAGGTTTTTAGCTGCTTTTTCAGTACTCAACCTAGTTCTTAAACTAGCGTTAAAAAAAAGCATTACTAGGGTTTTATGATTCCCTAACTTTTCAAATTGGTATGGATTTTTTTTCAATTGAATCGCTTCTTTAATAGTTTGTTCAATATTTTTAATGTCGTAAATCGTTATGTAATTCTTCATGATACTTCAATCTTTAACGCTTCAATAAATTGATCTATATGTTTCTTTTGTATTGTTAACGGAGGTAAGATTCTCAATAGATTCGGGTTTTTGGCATTTCCGGTAAATATGTGATGTTTATAGATGAGCTCTTTCCTTAGCTCTGCTACAGGAAAATCAAACTCTAACCCCAACATTAAACCTCTTCCTTTTATAGCTTTTACCTTTGGTATTGTTAGTGCTTGCTTTTTAAAGTAATAAGAAATTTCCTTTGCATTTTTTTGTAGCTTCTCTGTTTTTAGAACCTCCAAAACTGTTAATGAAGCTATACATGCTAAATGATTTCCACCAAAAGTGGTTCCTAATAACCCAAAGGATGCTTTTATAGAGGGGTGAATTAAGATTCCTCCTACTGGAAACCCATTTCCCATTCCTTTTGCCATTGATATAATATCAGGTGTAATCTTGTGTTTTTGAAAAGCAAAAAAATCACCAGTTCTTCCAAAGCCAGATTGTACCTCATCTGCAATTAAAATTACCTCATACTTTTTACACAATAAATGTAAACCTCTATAGAAACTGGTCTTACTCTCATCTAATCCTCCAACTCCCTGTATGCATTCTATAATAACAGCACAGACATCTTGCTGTTTTAATGCAGCTTCAACCCCTTGTAAATCTCCTAAATTAAATAGCTCTATTTCTTGTTGCGCATTTATAGGAGCAATTATTTTTGAATTGTCTGTTACGGCTACTGCAGCAGATGTTCTTCCATGAAAACCATTTTTAAATGCTATTACCTTCTTTTTATTTGTCTGAAAAGAAGCTAGCTTTAATGCATTTTCATTAGCCTCTGCACCAGAATTACATAAGAATAAATGATGATTTTTACATCCAGAAGCTACTGCCAGCTCTAGAGCCAGTTTATCTTGCAAAGGATTTTTAATAGAATTGCTATAAAACCCAATTTTATTAATTTGTTTTGCAATATTATAGACATATTTTGGATGCGAATGCCCTATAGAGATAACTGCATGACCACCATACAAATCTAAATACTGAACATTATTTTTATCATAAACATATACATCTTTAGCTCTTACAGGTGTAATATCAAATAATGGATATACATTAAATAAATTCATAATTGATCTGTTTTAATGCTATTTATTTTATTAAAAGATGCCACCATGCCTTGTATTAGGGAAGAACTTAATCCTTTGTGTTCCATTTCATTCAAGCCTTCTATGGTACATCCTTTTGGGGTGGTTACTTTATCTATTTCTTGTTCTGGATGACTTCCTTTAGTAATTAATAAATTTGAAGCTCCTTCACATGTATACATCGCAAGCTTTTGAGCTTCCTGAGCATCAAAACCTAATTGAATAGCTGCCTGTGTTGTTGCTCTTATCAATCGCATCCAAAAAGCAACACCACTAGCACAAACAACGGTAGCTGCTTGCATTTGATCTTCTGGAATTACAATGGAAGTTCCAAGTCTATTAAATATGGCTTCTGCAATTTTTATTCTTTCCATTCCTTTTTGGTTACTACACAAACAGGTCATAGATTTACCAACAGCAATAGCAGTGTTAGGCATCGCTCTAATAATAAAATTATCTAAACCAATAACGCCCGCTATCTTGGATACTGAATAGCCTGTAATAGTAGAAATTATTATATGTTTCTCTGTTAATCGTCCTTTAATCTCCACCAAAACTTTCTCTAAATGAGCAGGTTGAACAGCAAAAATTAGAATGTCTGAATTTTCTACTGCTTCTTTGTTATCTGTAGTTAAAAAGACATTTGCATAGCCCTTAAACTCTTGAATGTTTTCTAAATTTCTTTTTGTTAGATACAACGATGTAATTGCGTCTTCAGAGATCAATCCAATTGCTATTGAGCACCCTAAATTTCCTGTTCCTATGATGGCTATTTTCATAATTTGTTTATTTTTTATATGTTGTTTCCACTCTACTCAGACACCATTTTTTAGGAGACTGAGCGGAGTCGAAGTTTAAAAATATGTTGCTTTTAATTTTAAACCTTCGGTTTCTTCAAATCCAAACATAAGGTTCATGTTTTGAACAGCCTGGCCTGAGGCCCCTTTTAACAAGTTATCAATACAACTTGTAATTAATATTTTATCATCATACCTCTGCAAATGAATAAGACATTTACTTGTATTAACAACTTGCTTTAAATGCAATTCTTCATTAGAAATAAAAGTAAATACAGCATCTTTATAAAAATGTGTATATAACTTCACAGCCTCTTCTAGGCTTCCTAAGAACTTTGTGTAAAGTGTTGCATAAATTCCTCTAGAAAAATTTCCTCTAGCTGGTATAAAGTTGATCTCCGTAGCAAAATCTTGCTGCAGCTGTTTTACGGATTGATGAATCTCTTCTAAATGCTGATGATGAAACGGTTTATACGTAGAGAAATTATTATCTCTCCAGGTAAAGTGGGTTGTTTTAGACAAGGAAGTACCTGCACCAGAAGCACCAGTAACTGCGTGTACATGAACATCCTCTTTTAATAAACCATAAGCCGCTAGTGGTAAAATACCTAGTTGTAAAGCCGTCGCAAAGCAGCCTGGATTTGCAATAGCATTGGCCTGTTTAATTTTTTCTTTTTGAAGTTCTGGTAGGCCATACACAAACTCTCTTCCTTGAAAGTAAACATCTTTTTTTAATCTAAAATCTGTACTTAAATCAATAATTTTTGTTGTTAAAGAGAATGAAAATTCCTCTAAAAAAGCTTTTGAATTTCCATGCCCTAAACATAAAAAAAGAACATCCACTTTTAAATTAACTTCACTGGTAAAAACTAAGTCTGTATCACCTACTAAATCTTGATGTATAGCACTTACTTTATTTCCTGAGTTAGAGGTACTATAGATAAAATTAATAAACACTTCTTTGTGATGTAATAAAATTCTAATTAATTCTCCGGCGGTATAACCTGCTCCTCCAATTATTCCTGCTTTAATTTTCATATATATAATTTTTAGCTCTAAATTATGTGGCTTCAACTTCGCTCAGCCACCAAGTACTTTTATAAAAATTCCTCTGCGAGGATCATTTGTGTATGTTTTGAAATATTTTACTCTGATTTGCATATATTTTTATAAATCCTTTCGCCTCATCAGCTGTCCAAGCTTTATTTTCTTCACCATAACAACCAACAGCAGAATTCATTAAATCGTTCTCAGAACTAATACCATCTAAGGTGAAATGGTATGGCTTTAAAGTAATAAAAACATCACCAGATACATTTGTTTGACTACTTTCTAAAAAAGCTTCTAAGTCTCTCATCACTGGATCTAAAAACAAGCCCTCATGTAAGTGTGTCCCATACCAATTTGCCAGGTACTCTTTGTGTTGTAGTTGCCATTTAGTAAGCGTATGCTTTTCCAATAAATGATGTGCTTTAATAATAACACTAGCTGCTGCAGCCTCAAAACCAACTCTACCTTTAATCCCTATAATAGTATCACCTACATGAATATCTCTTCCAATGGCATATTGAGAGGCTAATTTATTTAAGGTTTCAATAATTTCCTGTGGCAAGCCAACTTGGTTATTAACAGCTATTATTTCGCCTTTAGAAAACGTTAATTTTACGAGTTCATTTTCTTTTTTTTCTAGCTGAGATGGATAGGCTTCTTCTGGTAGAGGCTTATTTGATGCTAGTGTTTCTGAGCCACCAATACTGGTTCCCCACAAACCCTTATTAATAGAGTATGTTGCTTTAGACCAAGGCATGTCTATTCCTTTTAACACTAAATAATCTATTTCTTGCTGTCTTGTTAATTGCAGATCTCTAATGGGAGTAACAATTTTAATTTCTGGTGCTAGTGTTTGAAAAATTAAATCAAATCTAACCTGGTCGTTTCCTGCTCCTGTACTTCCATGAGCTATAAAATCTGCTCCAATTTCTTTGGCATATTCAATAATTTTAATGGCTTGCATACTTCTTTCTGCGCTTACAGATAAAGGGTAGCAGTTATTTTTTAAAACATTCCCGTAAATTAAAAATTTGACTACTTTTTGATAGTAGGTCTCAACAGCATTGATGTTTTTATAAACACTTACTCCCATTGCGTACGCTTTCTTTTCTATACTATTTATTTCTAATTTTGTGAATCCGCCAGTATTTACAGATACTGCATGAACTTCATAATCTAAATCTTTAGAGAAATGAACAGCACAATAAGAGGTATCTAATCCACCGCTGTAAGCTAATACAAGTTTCTTTTTCATAGGTTTAAGTTTAAATTCTCTAATAGATATTTCATTTGTTGTTGTTTTTCTTAGCCACTTTATGGAGGTCTTTCGGTAAAAAGAATGTTTGTTTAATCTGTTTTAATCTTTGAAATACTTTCATTTTAGTTTTTTTTGATCTTTGCTTCATTAGATTAGGATCAAATAACATCCCTGTACATAAACACATACTCTGAGATGTTCTTTGTAAGACATCATAATTTTTACAGGTTTGGCAGCCTTTCCAAAATGATTGATCTTTGGTTAATTCAGAAAATGTTACTGGTTTATATCCCAAATCACTGTTCATTTTCATAACAGGCAATCCTGTAGTAATACTAAATACTTTTGCTTCTGGAAACTTTGCTCTAGAGTGTTTAAATACCTTTTCTTTAATCAGCTTAGCAATTCCTCTTCCTCTATAATCTGGATGAACTATTAAACCTGAATTGGCTACAAATTTTCCATGATCCCATTTTTCGATATAACAAAAACCAACAAACTTATTTTTATCTAGAGCAATAACAGCATTGCTATTATTCATTCTTTGAATGATGTACTCAGGTGTTCTTTTGGCAATTCCGGTACCTCTAACATTAGCAGAATCGGCAATAGTCTTACAGATGATTTTTGCATAAATAGCATGTGACTTATCAGCAATAATAATTTCCAAAATGATGTATTGTATTAATTATAAACTTAAAATTGTAATGATTTTTTTGAGAATAGAACCGGACTCACCTGGGTTCATAAATAGAAGACACCCCTACGGGCGACGATAAAAAATACGACGAAAGGAAACCTTATTATTATTAGAAATAACGAAGGTTAAAAAAAATGATATGAAAAGGATTGTGTACAATGTTTAAAAATAAAATAATTATTAACAGTATTTCGCTAGCTTAAAGAATTAGCGACGGCGAATGCGCAAGGGCAACACTGTAAATAATCTATATATTTTATTATTTTTACTAAACATGCTACAAATATCAAAAATGATTTTGAAACAGCAATGGCTTCAAAATCATTTTTTTTACGATTTACAACTTTCTAAAAAAAAAGCCTTATAATTAAGAATACTATATTTTAAGATAGCAGTTTGCAACAATTCTACAATATGTAATCTGTACTAATAAAATTAGAAGTTTTCTTTTCTAACAATTCTTTTAGTATGGCATTATTTGAAGGATTATCTTTTGATGCTACAAAGGTTCTAATAGAAAAAGAACGCAATGCATCATGAACACTTAATGTGCTTACCGCAGAATCTTTTCTACCAGTAAACGGATACACATCTGGACCACGCTGACAAGAACTGTTTAAATTTACTCTACAAACTAGATTCACTAAACTATCTATTAATGGAGACAACGTAGTTACATCTTTACCAAACAAACTAACCTGTTGGCCGTAATTAGAATCTGCAATATCATCTAGTGGCTCATCTATATCCTTAAAAGAAATAATAGGCACCACAGGACCAAATTGTTCTTCATGAAAAACTTTCATATCCTTATTTACTGGATATAGAACAGCAGGAAAAATATAATTATCTGTTGTTTCTCCTCCTTTAGCATTTAAAATACGTGCTCCATACTTTTTTGCATCATCTATTAAATCTTGAATATACGCTGGTTTATCTGGTTCAGGTAGTGGTGTTAACTTCACTCCTGGTTCCCATGGGTTCCCAAAATTTAGTTCGTCTACTTTGGCCGAAAAACGTTTGTTAAATTCTTCTACAATATCTTCATGAACGTACAATACTTTTAGAGCAGTACAACGTTGTCCATTAAAGGCCAATGAACCTGCAATACATTCATCAATAGTTACATCTAAATCGGCATCAGATAAAACAATTGCTGGGTTTTTTGCTTCTAAACCTAATACCAAACGCAATCTATTTACTTTTGGGTGTTGCGTTTGTAATGCTTTTGCAGATGTACTATGACCAATTAAAGCCAAAACATCTATTTTCCCAGACTTCATGATTGGCGTAGCTAAGGCTCTTCCTCTACCATAAATAATATTTACAACACCTTTAGGAAAACTATTTTGAAAAGCTTCTAATAGTGGAGATATTAATAAAACTCCAAATTTAGCAGGCTTAAAAATTGCAGTATTCCCCATTATTAATGCAGGAATTAACAGGCAAAAAGTTTCATTTAACGGATAATTATAAGGGCCTAAGCATAAGACTACACCTAATGGTCCTCTTCTAATATGAGCATTTACACCGCTGTTTTTTTCAAACTTGGCACTGTCTCTATCCATTTGCTTGTAATCTTCTATGGTATCGTAGATATAATCTATTGTTCTGTCAAATTCTTTTTCTGAATCTGACAAGGTTTTTCCTATTTCCCACATGAGTAGCTTTACAATCTCTTCACGCTTAGTTTTCATTTGTACCACAAACTTATCCATGCAAGCAATTCTATCTACAACTTTCATTGTAGGCCATAATCCTTTTCCTTTATTGAAGGCATTACAAGCAGCATCTAATGCTTCATTGGCTTCTTCTTCTCCCAATTGTGGAATACTCCCTAATAATGTTGGGTGATATGACTCTGTAGATGAAATTGTTGAATATATGTTAGCTGTTTCTCCAGACCATGACTTTAATTGGCCATCAACTAAATATGTTTTCTGTTCAATTGTTTTCTTAATATTGTATTGATCTGGTATGTTCATTGTTGTTTTTATTAAAGACATTCTTACTAAATTTAAAGTAGCTAATTTACACTTCTCTACACCAAAAATTGAAATAAATCAGGTTTATCATTTAAATAATCACCATAAAAATTATGACGTTTCATTCTTGCTATAAGGGGTTCTAAATCTTCAGCTTTTTTTAATTCTAAACCAACAACAGCTGCTCCCTTATATCTATTTGTTTTCTTTGTGTATTCAAAATGAGTGATATCATCATCTGGCCCTAAAATATCAGCAACAAATTCTCTTAATGCTCCTGCTCTTTGAGGAAACCTAATGATAAAATAATGTTTAATATTTTCAAAAAGTAATGCTCGTTCTTTAATTTCTGCAGTTCTAGTGATATCATTATTACTACCACTAATTATACACACCACATTTTTACCAACAAGCTCTTCTTTATAAACATCTAATGCTGCAATACTCAAAGCTCCTGCCGGTTCAACAACAGTAGCTTCCTTATTGTATAAATCTAAAATAATTTGACATACTTTTCCTTCAGGGATTGTTATCATATCATGTAAATTTTCTTTACACAATAAAAAATTAAGATTTCCAACGCATTTAACCGCAGCACCATCAACAAAATTATCGATAGTATCCAAAACTATATTTTTTCCTGCTTGTAAAGAAGTAGACATAGATGGAGCTCCTTCCGGCTCTACTCCTATGACCTTAGTATTTGGTGACAACTGCTTAAAATATGAAGAGAGACCAGAGGACAAGCCTCCGCCTCCAACAGGAACAAAAATATAATCTATGGGTTCTTTAGATTGTTCTAGTATTTCTAAACCAACTGTAGCCTGACCTTCTATTATCTTTTCATCATCAAATGGATGTATGAAAGTCTTTTGCAATCGTTCACTTTCTATGGTTGCTGCATATTTTGCATCATCAAATGAATCTCCAATTAGAACAACGTCTATGTACTGTTCACCAAACATTTTTACTTGATTTATCTTTTGTTTAGGTGTAGGAGAAGGCATATAAATTACCCCATAAATTTTAAGTAATTTACAAGATAACGCCACTCCTTGTGCATGATTTCCTGCACTTGCACAAATAATACCTTTGGCACGTTGTTTTTCTGTTAATGATGAAATCTTATTATAAGCTCCTCTTATTTTATAGGATCTAACTTGTTGTAAATCTTCTCGTTTAAACAAAATAGTGCTCTGGTACTTTTGAGAATATTTATCATTCTTAACCAATGGTGTCTTTAAAGCAACTTCTTTTAAATTTAAGGCAGCTTTTTCTATGGCTTCAATTGTTGGTCTATATGTTACTTCAGTTTTCATGAAGGTTTTAGGATAAAACTGTTGCTTGTTCTACGTCGGTTTTAATAACTTTCATTGCTGTCATTGCACTACGTAACCTTTTCCCTACAGATTCTATAGGATGATTTCTAATTGCGTCATTTACCTTTATTAAATCTCCATTATCTACATCATTAATGTTTGAAAACGATTTACCGATAATGTTAATATCTACAGATTTCATAAAATCTACAAGTAATGGATTGCATGCGTGATCAAATAAATAACAACCATATTCTGCAGTATCAGAAATAACACGATTCATCTCAAATAATTTTTTTCTTGCAATAGTATTTGCTATTAGGGGCAACTCATGTAAAGATTCATAATAGGCAGAATCTTCAATAATTCCGGCACTTACCATCGTTTCAAAAGCCAATTCTACTCCTGCTTTCACAAAAGCAACCATCAACACTCCATGATCAAAGTATTCTTGCTCTGAAATACTTTTTTGAGTTAAGCTGGTCTTTTCAAATAAAGTTTCACCTGTTGCTGCTCTCCAACTAAGTAAGTTTACATCATCATTTGCCCAATCTTCCATCATAGTTTGAGAAAAATGACCAGAAATAATATCATCCATATGTTTTTCAAACAAGGGCTTCATAATTTCTTTTAATTCTTCTGATAACTCATATGCTTTAATTTTAGCAGGATTAGACAATCTATCCATCATATTGGTTATTCCTCCATGCTTTAACGCTTCAGTGATAGTTTCCCATCCATATTGAATTAATTTTGCTGCATAGGAAGCGTCTATACCTTTTTCAACCATTTTGTTAAATGAAAGAATAGAACCTGTTTGTAAAACACCACATAAAATGGTTTGTTCTCCCATTAAATCAGATTTTACCTCTGCTACAAAAGAAGATTCTAAAACACCTGCTTTATCACCACCAGTTGCAGCTGCATAAGCTTTTGCTTGAGACCAGCCTTTATTTTCTGGATCATTCTCTGGATGAACAGCAATTAATGTTGGCACACCAAACCCACGTTTATATTCTTCTCTTACTTCTGTTCCTGGGCATTTTGGAGCCACCATAATTACAGTAATATCTTCTCTAATTTTAGTACCCTCTTCTACGATATTAAATCCGTGAGAATATGACAAGGTTGCTCCTTTTTTCATTAAAGGCATTACAGATTTCACCACATTTGTATGCTGTTTGTCTGGTGTTAAGTTTAAAACCAAGTCTGCCGTTGGAATTAATTCATCATAAGTACCAACAGTAAAACCATTGCCAGATGCATTTTTAAAAGAATCTCTTTGCTCTTTAATTGCTACTTCACGCAATGTATATGAAATATCCAATCCGGAATCTCTCATGTTTAAGCCTTGGTTTAGACCTTGGGCTCCACAACCAACAATTACAATTTTCTTTCCTAATAATGCAGTTACTCCATCTTCAAATTCTGAAGCTTCCATAAATCTACATTTTCCTAATTGTTCTAATTGATTTCTTAATGATAGCGTATTAAAATAGTTTGCCATGTTTTCTTTTATTTTAGTAATTAAATGCTTTTAACATTTGAGATATTTTCATTGGTTTTTTTGATACAGATATTCTTCCAGAACGTGTAAATTGTAAAATTCCGAAAGGTTTTAGTTCTCTGTATAATAATTCTACTTCTTCTTTTCTGCCAGATTTTTCGATCACAAAAAATTCTTTATTAACAGTAACTATTCTAGCATTACTTTCTTTAATAATATTTTGAATTTGCCTTTCTTCAAACAATAAATCTGATTGTAATTTAAACATACATGATTCTTGATAAATGGTTTCGTCATCTGTATGATAATATGCCTTTATTACTTCTACTTGTTTTTCTATTTGACCAAGTATTTTCTTTACTTTTTCTTCACTTAGGTTTACAACTATTGTAAATTTAGATACTTCCTCTATTTCTGAAACAGAGGTATTAATACTTTCTATATTAATATGTCTTCTTTGAAAAATTGCCGATATCCGGTTCAATAAACCAATATTATTTTCGGTATAAATAGACACTGTAAATAATTGTTTTTGATCTTCCATATTATTCTAATCTTATATCTGAAACTGAAGCTCCTGTTGGTATCATAGGAAACACATTTCCTTCTTTCTCTACACAAACCTCTAAAAAATAAGCCTCTTCACTTGCCATCATCTCTGCAACTGCCTCCTTTAACTCTTCTCTTTTGGTAACCTTTCTTGCTTTTAAATAATATGCTTTTGCGATGGCTACAAAATCAGGATTAATCATTTCAGTAGATGCGTAACGTTTTTCAAAAAACATCTGTTGCCATTGACGAACCATTCCTAAAAAGTCATTGTTTAAAACCACCACTTTCACAGCTACTTTTTGTTGAAAAATAGTCCCTAATTCTTGAATGGTCATTTGATAGCCACCATCTCCAGAAATTGAAACAACTTGCCTCTCTGGTGCTGCCATTTTTGCTCCAATAGCTGCTGGTAAACCAAAACCCATAGTTCCTAAACCACCGGAAGTAATATTACTTTTTGTCTGATTAAATTCTGCATAACGACAAGCGATCATTTGATGCTGCCCAACATCAGAAACAATAGCTGCATCTCCGTTGCTTTGAATGTTTATTTCTTTTAATACTTCACCCATGGTTAATCCTTCTTTGGTTGGGTGTAAATCGTGTCTAATTACTTTTTCATATTCTATAGCATACAAATCTTTAAACTCTTGATGCCAAGCTGTGTGTTCTGTTGGGTTTAATAACGATAGTAGCTGACTCAAACTTTCTTTTGCATTTCCTAATACAGCAACTTCGGTCTTTACATTCTTATCTATTTCTGCAGCATCTATTTCAAAGTGAATTACTTTTGCTTGTTTTGCATAGGTCTCTAAATTTCCTGTAACACGGTCATCAAAGCGCATTCCAATAGCAATTAAAACATCACATTCATTGGTGAGTTTGTTAGGAGCATAATTACCATGCATTCCTAACATCCCAACATTTAATGGGTGTGATGTGGGAATTGCAGAAGCACCTAATATTGTCCAAGCAGATGGAATCCCTGTTTTTTCTATAACGGCCTTTAACTCAGACTCTGCTTTTCCAAGAATAACTCCTTGCCCCCAAATAATCATTGGCTTCTTGGCTTTATTTATGAGTGTTGCCGCTTCCTGTACTTTCTCTGAATCTATTGCTGGAAAAGGTTTATAGCTTCTAACTCCTTTACATTTTTGATAGTTAAAGTCAAACTCCTCAAACTGAGCATCTTTTGTGATATCTATTAAAACAGGACCTGGTCTTCCACTTTTTGCAATATAAAATGCTTTGGCAAAAACTTCTGGAATTTCTGATGCTTTGGTAATCTGATGATTCCATTTAGTTACTGGAGTAGAAATCCCTACAATATCGGTTTCTTGAAATGCATCACTTCCTAATAAGTGAGATCCAACCTGTCCGGTAATACAAACCATTGGAGTAGAATCTATTTGAGCATCTGCAATTCCAGTCACAAAATTTGTAGCTCCTGGGCCCGAAGTTGCAATAGCAACCCCTACTTTTCCTGAAATTCTAGCATATCCTTGTGCAGCATGTGTAGCTCCTTGCTCATGTCTTGTTAAAACATGATGAATTTGATCTTGGTATTTATATAATTCATCATAAACTGGCATAATAGCACCTCCAGGGTACCCATATAAGGTCTTAACTCCTTCGGCTAGCAAGCATCTAATAACCGCTTCGCTTCCAGAAATTCTTTCGGTAACTGAAATGTTTCCTTCTGATATTTTTTCTTTTTGTATGTTCATTATAAACCTTATTAAGATTTTTTTATTTTTTATTTAGTATCTCTATAATTCTTACACTAGAACTAAATAAGAATCAATGAGATAAATAGCAACTAAGTTGCTAAAATTCATCTGTTACACATCCTTTAGATGCAGACGAAACTGTTTTTGCATACTTGTATAAAACTCCTTTTGTATGTGTTGGTTTTTTAGCTACCCATACTAATTTTCTTTGAGCCAATTCTTCTTCAGAAATTAATACATTAATGGTATTATCTTCTGCACTAATTCTAATGATATCTCCTGTTTTTAACAATCCAATAGTACCACCTGATTGCGCTTCTGGGGTAATATGACCAACCACAAAACCGTGAGTTCCTCCAGAGAAACGTCCATCAGTAATTAAAGCTACTGATTTTCCTAAACCTGCCCCCATAATTAAAGAAGTTGGTTTTAACATTTCTGGCATGCCTGGCCCACCTTTAGGCCCTACATATCGTATCACTACAACATCTCCTCTATGAACCTCACCATTTGAAATTCCTGTATTAGCAGCTTGCTCACCGTCATAAACCACCGCTTTACCTTCAAATAACAAACCTTCTTTTCCAGAAATTTTTGCAACAGCACCTTCACTTGCTAGGTTTCCGTAGAGTATCTGTATATTTCCTGATGTTTTTAAAGCCTTGTCTGTTGGAAAAATTACATCCTGATCTTCAAATTCTATTGAGACAACATCTGCTAAATTTTCGGCTAATGTTTTTCCTGTTACTGTCATACAATCTCCATGTAAATATCCACCATCTAACAAATATTTCATGATTGCAGGTGTTCCTCCTATTCCATGAACATCTTCCATTAAATATTTTCCAGAAGGTTTCAAATCAGCAATTAACGGTGTTTTATCTGAAACTCTTTGAAAGTCCTCTAGGGTAAAATCAATATCAGCAGCATGTGCAATCGCTAAAAAGTGAAGTACTGCATTGGTAGATCCTCCTAGTGCATTTACCAAAGCAATCGCATTTTCTATAGATTTTTTAGAAATAATATCTAAGGGTTTTAGATCTTGTTCTAATAGGTTTTTAATGGCTACTGCATGTCTTTCTGATTCTGAAAGTTTATTTGGGTTTTCTGCAGGGATAGACGAATTATATGGCAATGAAAAACCCATGCATTCAATAGCTGAAGCCATTGTGTTTGCGGTATACATTCCACCACATGCTCCTGCTCCAGGTATAGATCTTTTAATGATTTCTCTGTATTCATCTTCTTCAATTTCTCCAGCAACTTTTTGACCTAGAGCCTCAAAGGCAGATACAATATTTAATTTTCTTCCTTTATAATTTCCTGAAGCTATAGTTCCTCCATACATCATAATTGAAGGGCGGTTAAGACGCAACATAGACATGACTGCTCCTGGCATATTTTTGTCACAACCTACAATAGCTATTAATGCATCATAACTTTGTGCATTCATGACCGTTTCAATAGAATCTGCAATAATATCTCTAGAAACAAGTGAATAGTTCATCCCAGATGTTCCCATAGAAATACCGTCTGAAACTCCTATGGTATTAAAACCTAGCCCAACCAAATCAGCAATTTTACATTCAATTTTTACCTCATCTTTCAACCGGTTTAAATGCATATTACATGGATTACCGTCATACCCAGTACTTACAATACCTACTTGAGCTTTTTGCATGTCTTCATCTGTAAGACCTACTGCATACAACATCGCTTGTGAAGCTGGCTGAGACTCATCTTGTGTTAACCTTCTACTATGTTTATTAATTTCTTTCATTCTATTTTGAAATAGGTATTCTATTTTGAAGTTCTAAAGTAGTTTATTGCTCTTTTTATCGTTTCTCACTATTGTGAAAGCAGCTTAAACTCACAGCTTTTATATATTATTTAAAATACTAAAATACAGCTATTTAACCACTTTTATTTGTGATGTTCAAACACCCAAATTTTTCTATAAAAAAAGCCTTCCGTTTCGGGAAGACCTTTGATTTTTATCATCTATAAATATCATTCCCTATGGTTACGCATTGTTCCCAATAATGACAGAAATAATATGTATTTGTATTGTTTTCATTACAAATACAAATTTAATGATTTTTATTTTAAATATTACATAGCAATTAAATCACCTGAAATATCCTTAGAAGGCAATTCAGATTTACCCATTAAATAAATATCAACTTGTCTAGCCGCTTCTCTTCCTTCAGATATTGCCCATACAATTAAAGATTGCCCTCGACGCATATCACCCGCAGTAAAAATATTTGGGATATTGGTTTGATATTTTCCATATATGGCTTTATAATTTGAGCGCCCATCTTTATCTATACCTAATTGGTCTGCTAAAGTACTCTCTGGACCAGTAAAACCTAAAGCTAATAGCGCTAAGTCACAAGGCCATGTTTTTTCAGTACCTGCTATTTCTATCAATTCTGATCTTTTACCAGGAATCACTTCCCATTGAACATTTATAGTTTTTAAAGCAATTAGTTTCCCTTCCTTATCCTTTATAAATTCTTTAGTATTAATTAACCAATTACGTTCTACCCCTTCTTTGTGAGAAGAAGAAGTCTTTAATTTTAATGGCCAAAAAGGCCATGGAGTAGAAGCTGATCGATGGCCAGGAGGTTTTGGCATAATTTCAAAATTTACAACAGATTTTGCTCCGTGTCTATTTGAAGTACCAATACAATCTGAACCTGTATCACCACCACCAATTACGATTACATCTTTATCTGTAGCCATTATTTGATTTTTCACTTCCTTACCAAACAATACTTTAGTTTGTTGAGTTAAAAAATCCATTGCCTGAACAACACCATCAGCATCTATACCCGGAGTTGACAAACTCCTTGTCTTAGTAGATCCTCCACATAAAACAAGACTGTCAAATATTTTTAAATCCTCAACAGCATAATTCACACCAACATTAATGTTTGTCTTAAAGATAATACCCTCTGCTTTTAAAATTGCGATTCGTCTATCAATAATTCCCTTTTCCATCTTGAAATTAGGAATACCGTAACGTAATAATCCACCAACCTCATCATCTCTTTCAAAAACAGTAACGGTATGACCAGCCCTATTTAATTGCTGTGCTGCAGCCAACCCTGCTGGTCCTGAACCAATAACAGCAATCGTTTTATTTGTTCTTATTTTTGGTGGTTGAGGTTTTATCCAACCTTCTTTAAATGCACGTTCTACAATATTTTTTTCAATGTTTTCTATAGATACAGGGTCCTCAATAATCCCTAAAACACATGCTTGTTCACAAGGAGCAGGACATAAACGCCCTGTAAATTCGGGAAAATTATTAGTAGAATGAAGTATCCATGAAGCCTTTTGCCATTCACCTTGATGAACCATATGATTAAAATCAGGAATAAGGTTTCCTAACGGACAACCACTGTGGCAAAAAGGAATACCACAATCCATGCACCTTGAGCCTTGTTTGGTAATTTCATTATTTGAAAGAGGTACTGTAAATTCTTTATAATCTTTTACACGATCTTTTACAGAAGTGTAGGTTTCATCTTGTCTTTCAAATTCTTTAAATCCTGTTACTTTTCCCATTACATTATGCTATTGTTAATTCTTCAAACATTGGTTCTTCTGTTGCTAAACGTTCTAAAGCGCGCTTATATTCAGTTGGCATCACTTTCACAAAGTTGTCTAAGCTTGTATTCCAATCAGCTAATAATGTAGCACCTTTTTTGCTTTCAGTGTATAAAACATGTTTTTCTATTATTGCTTTTAATTCGGCAGCATCTTCTTCAGAAATATTTTCAAACTCTATAGTTTCTGTATTACAGAGACCATTAGAAAATTTGTTTTCTGGATCGTATACATAAGCAATTCCACCACTCATACCTGCGGCAAAATTTCTTCCTGTTTTTCCCAGAACAACTACTTTACCGCCTGTCATGTATTCACAACAGTGGTCTCCAACTCCTTCTACAACTGCGGTTGATCCCGAATTACGAACGGCAAACCGTTCCCCTGCAATTCCGTTAATATAGGCTTGTCCATTTACAGCTCCAAACAAACAAACATTCCCAACTATGATATTGTTTTCTGCTAAAAAGTCTGCTTTGGCTGGTTTCTTTATAATTAGTTTCGCACCCGATAATCCTTTTCCTAAATAATCATTGGTATTACCCTCAAGGGTAAACGTTAATCCAAAAGCTCCAAAAGCTCCAAAACTTTGTCCGGCAGAACCTGTAAAGTTTATATTTAAGGTGTCTTCTGGCAACCCTAAATGCCCGTAAATTTTTGAAATTTCATTGCTTATGATTGCTCCAACTGTACGATTTGTATTTTTAATTGGATATGCAAGGTTCATTTTTTCTTTTCTATATAAAGCTCTATGAGAGTCTTTTAAAATAGTAAAATCTAAAACATTTTCTAAATTATGATCTTGCTCTTCAGTATTTTTAACGATCATACTTTTATAGGCTGTAGGTCTATGCAAGATGCTAGATAAATCTAATCCTTTCGCTTTGTAATGCTTAATTGCTTTATTTGAATTTATTTTATGAGTTTGACCAACCATCTCAGCTAAGGTTCTAAAACCTAATTGAGCCATTATTTTTCTTAATTCTTCAGCTACATAAAAGAAAAAGTTAATTACGTGCTCAGGAGTTCCCTTAAAGTTTTTACGCAATTCTTTATCTTGAGTAGCAATACCAACCGGACATGTATTTAAGTGACATTTACGCATCATAATACAACCTGATGCAACTAGAGGAGCGGTTGCAAAACCAAATTCTTCTGCGCCTAATAAAGCCGCAATAGCAACATCTCTTCCTGTTTTTAATTGGCCGTCACACTCTACAACAATTCTACTTCGTAAACTATTCATTACCAATGTCTGCTGTGCTTCTGCTAAGCCAAGTTCCCAAGGCAACCCTGCATGTTTTAAAGAGGTTAAAGGAGAAGCTCCAGTACCACCATCATAACCAGATATTAAAACAACATCTGCTTTGGCTTTTGCTACGCCAGCAGCAATAGTTCCAACACCAACCTCAGAAACTAATTTTACATTAATTCTTGCTTCACGATTTGCATTTTTTAAGTCAAAAATTAATTGTGCCAAATCTTCAATCGAATAAATATCGTGATGCGGAGGAGGAGAAATCAGTCCTACAAACGGAGTTGAATTTCTTGCGTCTGCAATCCAAGGTAAAACTTTATAGCCAGGAAGTTGGCCTCCTTCACCAGGCTTGGCACCTTGTGCCATTTTTATTTGAATCTCTTTCGCATTTGTTAAATAATGAGAAGTGACCCCAAATCTACCAGAGGCTACTTGTTTTATTGCAGAGTTTCTGCTATCTCCGTTTATATCTTTTTGAAAACGTTTTCTGTCTTCACCGCCTTCACCAGAATTAGATTTACCTCCAATTCTATTCATAGCAATGGCTAAGTTTTCGTGAGCTTCACGCGAAATAGAGCCATAAGACATGGCGCCTGTTTTAAATCGTTTTACAATTTCTGTCCAATCTTCTACTTCTTCTAGAGGAATAGGATCTAGATTATCGAATTCAAATAAGCCACGAATAGTCATTAAGCTTTCTGCTTGCTCATTAATAGCATTTGCATAAACATCGTAACTATCTTGGTCACTCAACCTAACAGCTTGCTGCAATTTAGATACGGTAGTTGGATTAAATAAATGTCGTTCGCCATTTCTTCTCCATCGATAATCGCCACCAATATTTAAGCTCAAATTTTTATTAATTTTATTATCTGGATATGCTTGTTTGTAGCGCTGGTCTATTTCTTTTTCAATTTCATACAAGCCAATACCCTCTATCCTTGAAGCTGTGTATGGAAAATATTTTTCTACAAATTGGGAGTTAAATCCAACAATCTCAAAAATTTGAGAACCTCTATAGGAATGCAGTGTTGAGATACCTATTTTGTTCATTACTTTCAAAATCCCTTTTCCAATTGCTGTATTAAAATTGTCAACAGCTTTTTGCTCATCCATGTCAGTAATGAAACCTTCTTTAACTTGCATTCTAATAATTTCATTTACCATGTATGGATTTACGGCACTTGCGCCATATCCAAATAAAGTGGCAAAATGATGTGGTTCACGTGGTTCTGCAGATTCAATAATAATATCAAAATAAGAACGTTTACGTAAACGGTTTAATTGGTGATTTACAAAAGAACAAGCAAGTAAAGCCGGAATTGGTGCAAGTTCTTGACTAATACCTCTATCAGAGAGAATGATAATATTATTCTTTTTTTCTAAGGCTTTCTCAACTTGAATAACAATGTTATCCAATGCATCTTCAAGACCATTTAATCCCTTTGATTTAGAATATAATATCTCAATCGTCTCTGCTTTGAAACTTTCAATATCTATAGATCTTATTTTTTCTAAATCAGCATTAGAAATTACTGGATTTTGAATTCTTAGTTTTCGACATTGTCTCTCAGTTATGCTAAAAATATTTCTATCTTTTCCTAAATTTAAACTTATGTCCGTTACAATTTCTTCACGAATTCCATCCAAAGGCGGATTGGTAACTTGCGCAAATAATTGTTTAAAATAATTTGAAATTAATTGAGGTCTATCAGATAAAACAGCTAACGGAGTATCGGTCCCCATTGAGCCTAGAGCTTCTTTACCCGCCAATGCCATTGGCGTAATTACTTCTTGAATGTCTTCAAAGGTATAATTAAATAATCGTTGGCGTGTTTTAATATCTATAGATTCTATAGGGCACGTTTCACTTGCATAAGGTACATCCTTTAAATGCAAACGTGTTTTATCTAACCATTCTTGATAAGGCCTTTCAGAAACAATTTTGTTTTTGATTTCTTCATCTTCAATAATTCTTCCTTTATTCATGTCAACCAAGAACATTTTTCCTGGTTCTAGTCTTCCGTGTTCTTTTACGTCTTCGGGAGCAACATCTACAACACCAATTTCTGAAGACATAATTAATTTACCGCTTTTGGTAACTGTATATCTTGAGGGTCTTAGACCATTCCTGTCTAATAAAGCTCCAATATAGTCACCGTCTGTGAAAGGAACAGAGGCAGGACCATCCCAGGGTTCCATAATACATCCATTGTATTCATAAAAAGCTGTACGCTCTTTAGACATAGTTTTATGTTTTTCCCAAGCTTCAGGAATCATCATCATCATAATTTCTGGTAATGAACGACCTGTATGTGTTAACAATTCAACTACCATATCCATAGAAGCAGAATCAGATTTACCTGGTAAAATTATTGGAAAAAGTTTGTCGATTTGTGGTCCAAAAACATCACTTTTCATGATTTCTTCACGAACACGCATTCTACTTACATTGCCTCGTAATGTGTTTATTTCTCCATTCTGACACATGTGCCTAAAAGGTTGAGCTAATTCCCATGTGGGCATTGTATTGGTAGAAAAACGTTGGTGCACTAATGCTAAACGAGTAACTAAATCTATTTCTTGTAAATCTTTATAATAGGGCCCAATATCTTCAGGCATGATAATGCCTTTATATATAATCGTGGTTATGGATAAACTTGGAATGTAAAAATAGTTGCTTTCAGAAATTTTTGATTTTCTGATGGTGTGCTCTGCTATTTTTCTGGCGGCATATAGTTTGGCTTTAAAAGTAGCTTCGTCAATTTTATCAGTTTTTCCAATAAAAAGTTGTTCTATATTCGGTTCCGATGCCAAGGCTATTTCTCCTAATTGACAAGAATCTACAGGAACTTCTCTCCATCCTAAAATAGCAAGTCCTTGTATTTTTAATTCTTTTTCAAAAGTTGTTTTGCAAAAATCATACTGATTAGAAACTTTTGGAAGAAATACCATTCCAACTGCATATTCTCTTTGATTTGGAATGGTAAAATCACATACACGTTTGAAATATATATGAGGAATATCTATTAACAAACCTGCACCATCACCTGTTTTACCATCAGCACTCACTCCACCCCGATGCTCTAATTTTACTAAAATTTCTAAAGCATCGTGGATAATTTGATTTGTCTTTTCTCCATTTAGGTTACAGATAAAACCAGCGCCGCAATTTTCATGTTCAAACTCACTTAAATACAATCCTTGATCTTTCATGTCTATTGCCTCTATTTAATTTATACTGGTTCTTTAAAAATATTTTCTACGCAGGAAAAATGCATTGGTTTCAATGCATTTTTCCTTTCATAGAATTCAATAATATGTGCTGGTATTTACACCACTATCTAAATTGTCATTTAGGGTAATAATTTTTTAGATTATATTTATTTTTTTATGAAATTCATTACTCACCTCTGTCTCTTTTTCCAGGATAAGCAATTGTTCCGTGCTCAGAGATATCTAATCCTGCTAATTCAACATCTTCAGTTACTCTCAAACCTATCGTTTTCTTTAAAATAAAGAAAATAACAAAAGATAATACTACAGCCCATAATCCATAAGCTAAAGCGCCTATTGCTTGAGAACCTAATTGAGAAGCACCTCCACCATTTAATAATCCAATACCTGTATCTCCATCTACACCCCAGAGACCAATTACTAATGTACCCCAAACCCCAGCTACACCATGAACAGAAGCAGCACCAATTGCATCATCAATTTTTAACTTCTTTTCTATAAATTCTATTGAAAAAACAACTAGAATTCCTCCTAATAATCCAGCTAAGACAGCGCCTCCAGAGGTCATATTGCCACATCCTGCCGTTATACTAACCAATCCTGCCAAAGCACCATTGAGGGTTTGAGCTAAGTGCGGTTTTCCATACCAGATCCAAGTAGTAATTAAAGCACCTAGACCACCCGCAGCAGCAGCTAAATTTGTAATTAACACTACATTTGAAGCAGCAACTGCATCATCTCCTCCCCAAGCTAACTGTGAACCTCCATTAAAACCAAACCATCCTAACCACAAGATAAAAACTCCTAATGTTGCTAATACTTGATTGTGACCTGGAATTGGCATTACTTTTCCGTTTACAAATTTCCCAATTCTTGGTCCTACCATAAAAGCAGCTACTAAAGCAGCCCAACCTCCTACAGAGTGAACAATTGATGAACCAGCAAAATCTATAAACCCTAATTCAGTTAACCAACCAGAACCTTGCCATTGCCAACCTCCTGCAATTGGATAAATAATTGCTGTCATAACAATTGAAAAAATGATGTAAGTAGAATACTTAGTTCTTCCAGCGATTGCTCCTGAAACTATAGTTGCAGCTGTCGCAGCAAACATTGTTTGGAAGAATAAATCTGCTCCTTCTCCTTGAAATAAACCACTCCAGAAAAACCATCCATTAGTAGTATCACCATACATTAAAGAGTATCCAACTAACCAGTAGGTTAATGACCCAACACAAATGTCTAAAATATTTTTCATTGCAATATTTACTGCATTTTTTGATCTGGTCATACCAGATTCTACCAAGGTAAATCCGGCTTGCATAAAGAATACTAGAATTCCTGATAAGAGCATCCAAAGCATTCCCATATCTCCATAGATTGTCTGAGTGGTAGATTCTACCGCAGCATCAACAGCAGCTGTTAATTGTTCTTGAGTTACTCCAGTAGCAACTATTAAGCTATCTACTGCAATCTCTTGAATTATGCTAGGTAAGTTCAAAATTAATTTAGGTAAAAAGTTAGTCATAATTGTAAGTTTTAAATTAGTTTTTTGTTTAGAAAGAATAAACTGCAGCTATTGTTAAGCCTGTTGCATTATCTTTACCTCCTACAAGGATTATATCATCTGAAGTATCATATCTTAATTCAGTAATTAGTTTTAAACTGTCAGACAAAGAGGTGTTTCCTGATAGAGTAAATGCAGATACACTTTGATCACCAGTGCCAGATGTTAATGTAAAAAACTCTGGTCTAAATCCGAGAGAAAAAGTATCAGAAAATTCATTTTGAAGGTATAAAGCAAAACCTTGGTAACCTGAATCAGCCTCTTCAGAATTTGAATAAGCAGCATTAATCCCAACAAAGAAAGAATCAGATAAGTCAAATCCACCAGTATAATCTAAATACAATACATCTGTAGAACCAAAACCATCAGCACCATAAGCTAGATTAAAGTATTGTCCTTTATATCCAGTTTGGAAACCTAATTGGTAATAATCATTGTAAGAGATGTCACCATTTTCATCAATTGATCCATCAAAATTTGAACCTGCTGTTAAACCATGAGGATTAGTAACTGCAAGCATAAAAGATAAATCTTCAGAGGCAGCATAATCTAATTTTAAACCTGTGTGAGAAAAAGGTCCTGCATTAAATAAATATGATACAGAATAATTAAAATTTCCAGTTGGAGATATCACCTCATAACCATAAAATGTGTTAAATTGACCCAGAGTAAAAGTTACTTTTTCTGAAGCGTTGTAATAGGCATACAATTGATTTATTGCTCCAACATAAGCATTTGCTGCATTAGCTCTTGGACCAAATGCTAAATCTGCGACAACCCCTGTTTTTCCTTTTTCATAAGAAAAAACAGTATTTGCCATTCCTAAGCCAAAACCATTGGCAGGAACATCAGATAAAGTTCCAATAGTTCCACTCACTGATGTTGATAAATTTGTAGAATAATAAGTGTCAACACTACCACTTAAAGTAAAAGTTCCTTTTTCTTCTTCTTTCTCTTGAGAGAACATGTTAAAACTTGTAAATAATACTAAAGTTAACATTGTTAATTTAATTTTTGTCATCTTGTTTTTTTTAGGTTAAGAAGTTGCTAATTTTCAACAAAAATCTCATAACACCAAATAAGCAAAGGGCTACAGCCTTACGAAAATGTTTTCGTTGGGTTTCTGGTTCTCAAAAAAACAGGGTTTAAAATTAGAAAAATGTAATTTCAACAAAGTTGTTGGAAGTGAAAATATGAATATCATTTTTTAATAAAACAATATTATCATATTCATAAAAATAATCTTTTTTAAAAAAATATTAACATCAATTTACCAAAAGCATTAATAATATTACATTTATTTAGCAAAAAATATAAAAATAATTGAAGATTACTCAAGGCAATACTATTTTAAGTAAATTTTAATTAGAAGAAAGTTGTTCTAGAAAGAAAACTCAGCGGTGATAATCAATACCTAAGAATTTCCGAAATTTTCTTTTTAACTTTCTCTGTAGACGGAATCATTGCTTGTTCTAAAGTACTATTTAAAGGTATAGCTGGCATGTTTTCACTACCAATTGTCATTACTGGTGCATCTAAAAATTTAAAACAAATTTCTTGAATTTTTCCTGATAAAGCTCTAGCAAATCCTGTCGAAGCAGATTCTTCTGTAACAACTAAACACTTGCCATTTTTCTTTACAGAATTTATAATTGTTTTTTCATCAAGAGGGTATAAAGTGCGAAGATCTATAATTTCTATAATTTTATTCAATCCTAATTCTTCACTTGCATTAACTGCCCAATGGACACCCATCCCATAAGTAACAATTGTAAGTGTTTCTTGAAACTCTTGTTTCCAATTTTCTTGCAAGACCCACGCTTTTCCTAATGGTAAAATATATTCTTCGGAGGGCTCTATGGAAGTGGCTCCTTGAGTTCCTTTAACCTTACTCCAATACAAACCTTTGTGCTCTAAAATAACAACTGGATTTGGATCATAATAAGCGGCTTTCATCAAGCCTTTTAAATCTGCACCATTACTTGGATACACAATTTTAATTCCACGAATACTAGTTAACACAGTTTCTATTGATGAAGAATGATAGGGTCCGCCACTACCATAAGCGCCAATAGGAACTCTGAGAATCATACTTACGGGCCATTTTCCATTAGACAAGTAACAACTCCTACTTACTTCTGAAAATAATTGATTTAATCCGGGCCAAATATAATCTGCAAACTGAACCTCTACAATCGGTTTTAATCCTACAGCACTCATTCCAACGGTAGAACCCACTATAAATGCCTCTTGAATAGGTGTATTAAAAACACGCTCGTCTCCAAATTTTTCTGCCAAGGTTACTGCTTCACGAAATACCCCTCCCAGTCTTCTGCCAACATCTTGACCATATAACAAACATTCTTTGTGCTTTTTCATAAGCTCTTCTATGGCATGTAATGCACAATCTACCATTACAACTTTTTCATTTCCTATTGGAGATCGCTCTCCTATTTCTTCAGTAATTAGAGTTGGAGCAAAATCATGCGAAAATAAATCTGCTGGTGATGGGTCTTCTGCTTTTTGTGCTTTATAAAAATCTGAGTTGACTACTTTAACTGCAGATGCTTCTATTACTTCAACTTCTTCTAAAGAGAATCCGTTGTTTAGCATTTGCTGTTTTAATACTGGATAGGGATCTCTAGACATTGCTTCTTGTAAATCATCTCGATACCATTCCATTCTAACACCAGAAGTATGGTGGTTTAATAATGGAACTTTTGCATGTATTAAAAAAGGTCTACGTTCAGTTCTAATGGTATTAATAACCTTTTTAATAGTTTTATAACTCTCCGTGAAATTAGCCCCATCGATGGAAATAGCTTCTAAGCCATGAAATCCTTTGGCATATTCAAAAGCGTTTTGCGCTCTTGTCTCTAATGCATTTGCAGAGATATCCCAACCATTGTCTTGTACTAAGTATAAAATTGGTAATTGTTTTAAAGCAGCCATTTGAAAAGCTTCTGCTACTTCTCCCTCGGTAACTGATGCATCTCCCAAACTACAAACTACTAATGGTAATTTTAACTTTTCACCAACAGTAAGGTCTAGATGTGGAATTTCTTGAATTTCTTTGTATTGCATCCCCATAGCTGTTCCAGTTGCAGGAATTGCTTGCATTCCTGTTGCTGAAGATTGATGTGGTATTTTAGGCTTGTTAGAGTCTTTTAAACTAGGATGACAGTAGTAGGTTCTTCCTCCAGAAAAAGGATCATCTTTCTTTGCAAGTAGTTGTAGCATTAAATCATACGGTTTTAATCCAAAAGAAAGTAACATGGCATCATCTCTATAGTAAGGAAATGCATAATCTTGAGGTAGCAATTGCATTCCTAATGCAATTTGCACAGCTTCATGACCACGAGAGGTAGCATGCACATATTTAGAAACTATTTTAAAATTGTCTTCATACAATTCTGTCATAGCTTTTGCTGTACTTAAGTTTGAAAACCCTTTTTTTAAAACCTCTTTTATCATATGAGTTTGTTCTGCATTTTAGTTCTGCGTTGGTGATTGTGGTGGCACCCAATTGTTTTTTTAACAATAGATATAGCGAAAAGCGCGCCCTAAAAGAAACGCCCAACTTATTTTAATCATAATGAGAATTAATGGTGACCATCCAATCAAAGGGATCATCCATCTTTCCTGTTTTGATAGCATTTAGTGTGTTATTAATGTCTAATCCAACTGGGTTTTCATCAGATACATGAATTGTTTTATGATTCATTCCTATTTCTCTGATATAAGCAATTCCTACAGCTGTTCCTGTTCCAAATGCTTCTTCTAAAGTTTCGTTATTTGAAGCTTCTTCTATTTCATCAATAGTTATTTGACGTTCTGTGACTTGATATCCTTTGTATTTTAGTAATTCTATAACACTCATTCTAGTTATACCATCTAGAATAGCTCCATCTTTTTTTGGAGTAATTATTTTACCATCAATTTTAAAAAAAATATTCATGGTCCCTACTTCTTGAATATACTTGTGTTCTGAAGCATCTAACCAAAGTACTTGGTCATATCCCTTAGACTTTGCTATTTCTGTTGGACGAATAGCTGCTGCATAATTTCCTGCGGCTTTTGCCTCTCCTGTTCCTCCAACTGCTGCTCTTATATACTGGGTTTCAGCAAACAGCTTAATTGGTTTTGAGAAAAATGCTTTTGCTGGTGAAGCAATGATTATAAATTTAAAATTATTAGCAGCTCGCATTCCAATAAAAGGTTCGTCTGCATACATAAAAGGCCTCAAATACAGAGCGCTACCTTCATGAGTGGGAATCCACTCTTTTTCTAATGCAACTAACTTCTTTAGTCCTTCGACAAACATATCTTCAGGAAAATTTGGCATACCCATTCTGTCTGCACTAAAATTTAATCTAGTAGCATTTTTTTGAGGTCTAAATAGCAGTGGTTTACCATGAGTATCTAGCGTAGCTTTCATGCCTTCAAAAATTGCTTGTCCATAATGCAAAGCCATGGCAGCAGGATGAGTAGGAATATGTTCTAATGGTTGAATTTTAGGAATACCCCATGAACCATTAGAATAGTCACAAATAAACATATGGTCTGTAAAAACAGTTCCTAAAGAAATATTATTAAAATCTAAGTCCTTTAATTTAGAGGTTTTTACTTGTTGAATTAAGATATGTTGCTTCATGTTTTATAGTATTCTGTTGTGATCAAATTGCTCTAAATAATCTCCTATACGACGTAAAAAACTACCACCTAAAAAACCATCAACAACTCTATGATCAAAAGAAAGTGATAAATACATCATGCTTCTTATAGCAATTTCATCTGCAACAGGAGTTTCTAAAACTTCAGCTCTTTTTTTTATAATTCCCAAGGCTAAAATAGCTACCTCTGGTTGGTTTATTATAGGTGTTCCCATTAAACTTCCAAAAGTTCCTACATTAGAAATAGTAAACGTACTTCCCTGAATATCATCTGGCTTTAGTTTATTATCTCTTGATTTTGAAGCCAATTCGTTGACATCTGTTGCTAAATCATATAGATTCTTTGCGTCTGCATTCTTTATTACAGGAACAATTAGATGTCCACTAGGCAAAGCCGTAGCCAATCCAATATTAATATTTTCTTTGACAATGATGTTTTCTCCATCTACAGAAATATTAATCATCGGAAAGTCTTTGATAGCTTTTGCTACAGCCTCCACAAATAAGGGTGTAAATGTTAATTTCTGATTGTATTTATCCTGAAATAATTGTTTGTTTTTATCTCTCCATTGCACCAACTCTGTAACATCTGCTTCAACATAAGTAGTGACATGAGGTGAGGTATGTTTTGAATACACCATATGATCTGCAATCATTTGGCGCATTCTATCTATTTTTACAATACTTCCAGTACCTTTATCTAGATCTAATTGAGGAATCCTGTAAGCCGTTGGATCCTTTTCTTGCATTGGTTGAACAAACTGAGTAGGTCTTCCTAGTTTAATATATTCTAAGAGATCACTTTTACGTAATCTTCCTTCTTTACCAGTTGAAGGAATACGAGCTAATTCTTCAAAGCTAATATGTTCTCGCTTTGCTATATTTACGATTAGTGGGGAAAAAAAATTATTATTAGTTATTTTTGAAGTGGCAAATACTTTTTCTGTGTTAGCACTTTTTTTGAAGGAGTCTGTTTTTTCTGAAAGGATGATTTTTTTATCAGATTCTGATGATTTTTCAGAAGTCACACTCGTTGCATCTATTTCAATAACTGCGAGAATACTGCCTATTTTAATAACAGTATCTACCTCAAACAAAAGTGCGATAATTGTTCCTGATACAGTTGATGGTATTTCTGTATCTACTTTGTCTGTAGCAACCTCTACAATCATGTCTTCCTCTTCAATACGATCTCCAACATTTTTTAACCAATTGATGATAGTCGCTTCATGAATACTCTCTCCTAACCTAGGCATTTTTAATTCAAATTTCATAAAAAACAATCAATTACACATAGAATAAAATTACACAAATTAATATTATTCATATCTATTATTATAAAAAAACATTCAATTAAAGTATTTTATTCTAAAAAATATTATTTATTAATAACTTTATTCTTTATTTATGTTATATTTAACTCTACAAATAATATTTTTTCAAATACATGAAGCTAGACAATTTAGATATTGAGATTTTGATGCTTTTACAACAAAATTCTGACAGAACAATTAAGAGCATTGCAGAAGAAATGAAATTATCTACCACCCCTATTTTTGAGCGGATTAAAAAATTAAAAAAAGAAGGCTATATTGCTAATTATATAGCACGATTAAACCATAAGAAATTAGGCTTAAAGCAACTTGTTTTTGTAGGTATTACGCTTCAAGGACATACCAGAAGTTATCTAGAGAAATTTGTAAAAGAAATACAAAGTTTTCCTGAAGTGATAGAATGTCATAGAGTTAGTGGGAGTTTTGACTATTTACTAAAGTTAGTGGTGGAAGATATTGAGGCTTATGAGAAGTTTATCATTAGCAAGTTAACACTACTACCATACTTGGGAAGTGTGCAAAGTTTGATAACTCTCTCTACAGGAAAGGAGACAAATGAGATTGATTTGAAAAAGTTATTGACTTAATAAATTTAAATAATTGCTACTTTTTAAACTGTTCTCTTAGTGTTTTATAGATTTCTCCTTGTTTTGGTCTTTCTGTTGGAATTTCTCTAAGAGGATCCACTTCTTTTAGACTCTCATGACACTCTTTTGGCAATTGTTTATACAATTGAGTTCCTTTTGTTTTCCAAGCAATCATGGTATCGTTTACTTCTTTGATTATTTTTGCAGGGTTTCCAACGACCAAACTTCTTTTTGGTATCTTCATTGCTGCTTTTACAAAAGACATCGCACCAATAATACTATCATCTCCTACCTCTGCGCCGTCCATGACTACAGAATTCATACCTATCATAACATTCTTGCCAATAATTGCTCCATGAATGATGGCTCCATGACCAATGTGCGCACTTTCTTTTAAGGTTATTGATTTCCCTGGAAACATATGAATAGTACAATTTTCTTGAACATTCACGCCGTCTTCTAAAATAATTTGTCCCCAATCCCCACGAATAGCTGCCCCAGGGCCGATATAACAATCTTTTCCAATAATTACATTTCCAGTAACCGCAGCTAGAGGATGTACAAAGCTAGATTCATTAATAACAGGGATGTATCCTCCAAAAGAATAAATCATTACTTGAAGTCTTTTAATTTTTCTTTGGTAACTTCAGACAATACTAGTCTTCCACTAATCTCAGCGCGTTCAGCTAATAAAGTATTCCAATCTTCAGTTCCTTTCCAAAAGACTTTTTTCATTTCCTTCATTGCATTTAAATTATAAGTGCACAAATGTTCTGCTGTAGCTTTTACAGCTACATCTAATTCTGCAGTACTTTCAAACACATGCGTAAACAATCCTTGTTGCTTGGCCCATGAAGCAGTATAAAAAGTAGCAGCATCAATGGCAATTTGCGACATAGCACTTAATCCTATTTTACGTTCTATAGCTGGACCTACAACAAAAGGGCCAATACCTATATTTAATTCGCTTAGTTTAATGGATGCATATTTTGTAGCCATACAATAATCTGTAGATGCTGCCAATCCTACGCCACCTCCAACTGTTTTTCCTTGAATTCTTCCAATTATAAACTTAGGACATGTACGCATGGCATTAATAACATTGGCAAAACCAGAAAAGAATACTTTTCCTGTAGCTTGGTCATTAATATTAATTAATTCTTTAAAACTAGCTCCTGCACAAAAAGTACGATCTCCTCCACTTTTTAAAACTATGACTTTAATTTGGTCATTTTCCCCAGCATTGGTGATTACTTCTACCAATTCTAAAAGAATATTTCCTGGCAAAGAATTATGAATAGGATGATAAAACTCAATATATGCTACTTCGTTTTCTATGATTTGTTTTACGTAAGGATCAGTCATTAATTTTAAATATAAAAGTTAGAACACAAAACTTCAAAAGATATTTTATAGCTTATTGTGAAGTTTATAGTTGTCATTTTTTTGCTATTATATTAGATAAGGTTGAATTGATTAAAATGATGGTTTAAATGTTTTCTTTCTAAAAGGTACCATTCGTATTTATTTAATTCACCAAAAACAAAGTTATTTAATTTAGCTTCAGGATGTTCCTTAAAAAAGGTTTTATATTCTTCTCTGGCTTCAAGAAATTTTTTGATAGCTTTTTTAAAGTCAGCGTGCTCTAATTTAACTAACGTATCCTTCTCTATTAATGGAAAATTAGAATTTTTAGGGAATGGCTTATAATTGTACAAACTATGATGAACCTTTTCTAATATCTTTTCTGGTGTAACAACAGTAACATCTTTATTTTCTCCAGAAGCAACTCTGTACATAAATTCTAAATGTTCTAACATATGTTGTGGCGTCATTATACCCCAGTTTGGTGTTGCAGCTTCTTGTAAATTAGCCAAACACTCAAGTAGTTTATTATCTGTTATTTCAACAAACGTTTCTTGTTTTTTTTGCACCATGGTTAAGATAGTTGCAACAGCTACCAATTCATCTTCAGCATCAAAAACCTCTACAAACCATTTTACAATTCCACTTGGATGTTCTGCGCTTAAAACATCTCTGTCCACTTTTTGCTTACATGTTAAACGTACATAAACTGTATCATTATGATACAATGGACGAAGAAATCTGCATTCTTCCAACCCATAATTTGCTGAAACAGGACCTTTATTTGGATATACAAACAATCCTGCTGCCGCAGATATTATAAAATACCCGTGCGCTGTTCTCTTTTCAAAAATACTTCCTTCTAAAGATGTAATATCTGTGTGAGCATAGAAATGATCCCAAGTAACATTGGCAAAATTAATGATATCTGTATCAGTAAATGTTCTTTTATGAGTTTTTAAAGATATGCCTGGCTGAATATCTTCCCAATGATATTTAAAAGGGTGCTGTGCTGCTTCTTTATACCTTGAATTGGGTTGGTAAATTCCTGTAATTTCTGTTAATATAGAAGGAGAGCCCTGAATTGCGGTACGTTGTAGATAATGTTTTATACCACGTATACCACCCATTTCTTCGCCTCCTCCAGCTCTTCCTGGACCACCATGAGTTAAACTAGGTAATGGAGAACCGTGTCCAGTACTTTCTTTAGCACTTTCCCTATTTAAGACTAAAATTCTACCGTGATGACTTGCAGCATTTAGAACATATTCCTTCGCAATTTTATCATCATTTGTCACAATAGAAGACACTAACGAACCTTTGCCCATCTGAGCTAAAGTAATGGCTTCTTCTAAGTTATTGTAAGGCATAATGGTACTTACTGGACCAAAAGCTTCACGCTCATGAATCACTGAGTTTTCTAAAGGGTTGTCTGCCCTAAACAAAATTGGACTGACAAACGCTCCTTTTTTAGCATCTGCTCCAATAGTTTCTATTGTATCTAAGCTTCCATAAACCAAGGTTGCTTCTTTAGAGATATCCTCTACAGAATTTCGAACAGCTTCAACCTGTTGTTTACTAATTAAAGACCCCATCCTAACATCTTTTAATCTTGGATCTCCAATAGTTATCCTATCTAAAGCTTTTCCTAAAGAAATTTGTACATCCTCAACTAAATTTATTGGAACAATGATACGACGAATAGCAGTACATTTCTGACCAGCCTTTACCGTCATTTCTTTTTGTACTTCTTTAATAAATAAGTCGAATTCTAGTGTTCCCGGAACTGCATCTTCTCCTAAGATAGATGCATTTAATGAATCTGCTTCCATAGTAAAGGGAACAGCTTCTTGAATAATTCTAGGATGTGCTTTTAAAATTCGTCCTATGGCTGCGGAACCTGTAAAAGTGACTACATCTTGAGATTCTACAGTATTTAAAATATTTTGAATAGTTCCGTTAATGATTTGCAAGGCTCCATCAGGTAAAATTCCAGAATCTATCATCACTCTTGCAACAGCTTCTGCTAAATATGATGAAGATGGTGCTGGTAATACAACAGCAGGAACTCCAGCCATCCAATTAACAGCACACTTTTCTAGCATACCCCATACTGGAAAGTTGAAAGCATTAATGTGAACAGCAACCCCTTTTTTAGGAACCATAATATGATGTGCCATAAAACGCCCACCTTTAGATAAATCTATTGCATCACCCTCTACATGGTATGATTGATTTGGAAATAACTTTCGTAGTGAAGCATTGGCAAATAAGTTTCCAAAACCTCCTTCTATATCTATCCAACTATCTAGACGTGTTGCTCCAGTTCTGTAACTTAAGTCATAAAATTCATTTTTACGTTTAGCAAGATAAAATGCTAATTTCTTTAGCATGTTTCCACGTTCTTGAAAGGTCATTTTACGAAGTACTTCACCCCCTTTGGTTCTTCCGTATTGAAGAATTTCCGGAATATCTAAGCCTTCAATAGCAATATTAGAGATGACTTCTCCAGTAATTGCATCAAAAATTGGTACTCCTTCTTCTTTTCCTTCTGTCCATTGACCCTTTACGTAATGTTGAATCTTACTCATTCCTTAAAATTTTTAAACTCGTTCAATAATTGCTGCATATCCTTGTCCAACACCAATACACATAGTAATTAATGCATATCTCTTTTGTTGTTCATGTAATTCTAATGCTGCAGAATAAACAATTCTAGCTCCTGTAACTCCTAATGGATGTCCTATAGCTATTGAACCACCATTCGGATTTATTCTTACATCATCATCTGCCAAACCCCAAGCTCTTGTGCATGCCAAAGCTTGTGCTGCAAAAGCTTCATTTAATTCAATAATATCAATATCTTTCATCGTCAAACCTGCTTTCTCTAATGCTTTATTAGATGCTTGTACGGGTCCAATTCCCATGATTCTTGGTTCTACGCCTGCCACAGCAGAACTTACAATTCTTGCCATTGGTATTAGATTGTATTTTTTAACCGCTTCTTCAGATGCAATGATAGTTGCTACGGCTCCATCATTGATGCCTGATGAATTTCCTGCTGTCACAGTTCCTCCCTCTTTCTTAAAAGCAGGACGAAGCTTCGCTAAAATTTCTTTTGAAGATGCTGGTTTTACAAATTCATCTTTTGAAAATTGTATGGCGTCTTTTTTACGTTGTGGGATTTCTACGGGTATAATTTCTTTAGCCAGTCTTCCATTATTTTGAGCCTTAGTAGCTTTCATCTGGCTCCAATAGGCAAACTGATCTTGATCTTCCCTAGAAATATTATATTTATCAACAAGATTTTCGGCGGTAGTTCCCATTTCGTCTGTTCCAAATAATTGCTGCATTTTAGGGTTGACAAAACGCCATCCAAAGGTAGAATCATGCATTTTAGAATCTCCTCCAAATCCAGTAGAAGGTTTACCAACTACATATGGAGCTCTAGTCATATTTTCTATACCGCCTGAAATAAAGACATCACCATCTCCTGATCTTATAGCTCTATTTGCATGTATAATTGAAGACAATCCTGAACTACACAAACGGTTTACTGTTTCTCCAGGAACTGTAAAAGGCAATCCAGCTAACAAAGATGACATTCTCGCTACATTACGATTGTCTTCTCCTGCTTGATTTGCACATCCCATGATTACATCATCATATGCTTCTTTTGGTATGGTTGGATTTCTTTTTACCAATTCTTTAATTACTAAGGCACCTAAATCGTCTGCACGAACACCGGACAAAGTTCCTTTGTAATTTCCAATAGGTGTTCTAATTCCGTCTATGATATATGCTTCTTTCATAATTATTAATATTGACTCCTCATTAAGTTAGAAATGTTATATAAATTAGTTACTCTTGCCTTACTTTCTGTGTTCTATATACTACACCTTTAAAAAAGGCAACTAATTCGTTTCCTCTTTTGACTTCAATAATGTTAAAGCCTAATTTATTAGTTACTTTCTCAATAACAGATTCTGCAACTAAAACATCTCCTTCACTTAAAGCTTCTATATGATTAATAGATGTTTCAATTGAAACCGCAAACTTTCCATGTGTGTTTGCTGCAAATCCAAATGCTGTGTCTGCCAATGAATAACTAATTCCTCCATGGGCTTTGTCCATACAATTTAACATATCTTTTAGAATAGTCATTCCAATTTTGCATCGTCCTACTTCACATTCTAAGATTTCAACTCCTAACCACTAGCTATAAGCATCTTGACTTAGCATTTTATAAGAGATTTGTGTTCCTTTCATTTAAAAAAAATTTTTCTTTTCTCGATTCATCTTTCTTAATAACGGACTGCATCGGTATCTATCTTCATGATATTCATTGTATAAACTATCTATGGTTGTCACACACCAGTCAATTCCTTTTTCATTTGCCCAAGATAATAATCCTTGTGGATAGTTCACGCCTTTGGTCATTGCAGTGTCAATATCTTCCGCAGAAGCAACGTTTAAAAACAATGCATCAGCTGCTTCATTAATTAGCATAACTAAGACTCTTTCAAAAATTTGTTTTGCTAGCTTTTCATCATGAGATTTGTTTGCTTCACTCGAAATGACAACACGTCCATTCACATCATATTCATAGTAACCAATTCCTGATTTTCTTCCCAAGTAACCTGCCTCTGAAAAACGTTTTTGAGTAAATGAAGGCTTATATCTTGAATCAAAATAGAACTCCTTAAAAATAGTTTCTGTGACTGTATAATTTACATCATTTCCTATAAAATCCATCAATTCAAAAGGCCCCATACGGAAACCTCCCAACGTCTTTAAACTATAATCTATTGTTGCAAAATCAGCCAACCCTTCTTCGTAAATCCTTAAGGCTTCACCATAAAAAGGTCTTGCCACACGATTCACTATAAAACCAGGGGTATCTTTGGCGACAGCTACAACTTTTTTCCAACTAGCAATCGTATCAATTGATTTTTCTAAGACTTCATAAGATGTTTGAATCGCAGGAATGACCTCAACCAACTTCATTAATGGAGCTGGATTAAAAAAGTGAATTCCAACACAACGTTTTGAGTTTTTCAAAGAAGCCGCAATGGATGCTATTGATAAACTAGAAGTATTTGACGCGATAATACAATCATCTGAAACATAGTTTTCTAATTCAGAAAAAACTTTTTGTTTAATTTCTAAATTTTCTATGATAGCCTCAATAGTCAAATCAGAATCGTGTAAATCTTTTAAGGTATTTACATAAGAAATATTCTTTTGAATTCTTGATTTTTCATCAGAATCAAGACGTCCTTTTTCAATTAATCTAATTAATACTTTTTCTAAAGCTGCTTTGCTTTTATCTAATGCATTTTGATTTGTGTCGTATAATTTCACTTTACAACCTGAACTTGCAGCCACTTGTGCAATACCACTTCCCATGGTTCCTGAACCTATTATTCCTACTTTGTTGATCATAATTTTAAATAAAAAATATAAAAGTCAAAAATTATTTAATGTATATTTTGTCGGTTTAGACTTTTTCGATTTTAAGTTTTATCTCCCCTTAAAATTTGGTTTTCTTTTTTCAATAAAAGCAGCGACTCCTTCTTTATAATCATTACTCTCTGCGGCTTCTATTTGATATTTAGATTCCATTGCCAGTTGTTCTTCTAATGAATTGTTCATTGATTTATTAAATAACTCTTTGATCTTTCCTAGTGCATTAGTTGGCATATTTGCCAATTTAACAGCCAATTTGTTGACGGTTTCTTCGAACTCTTCAGATAAAACATACCTGTAAATCATTCCCAATTTTTCAGCTTCTTTTGCTCCAATTTTATCACCTAACATTGCCAAAGCTAGTGCTTTTTGGAATCCAATTAATCGTGGTAAAAAATATGTTCCTGCACTATCAGGAACTAACCCAATTAAACTAAATGCTTGAATAAAACTTGCTCTTTCATCAGCAATAACAATATCACAAGCTAAAGCTATATTAGCACCTGCTCCTGCTGCAACTCCATTGACAGCAGCAATTACTGGTTTTTTAATCTCCCTAATTCTTGTAATGATTGGATTGTAATGTTCTTCTAATATTTTTTTAAACCCCGGATTAATCTCTGGAGTGGTGACTTCTTTTAAATCTTGACCAGCACAAAATGCTTTTCCTTTGCCGCTTAAAACAATAGCTCTTACGGCATCATTTGCTTCACATGCATCAAAACTATCTTGCAATGCTAAAGCCATTTCACGATTAAAACTATTAAAGACCTCTGGTCTATTTAGTGTGATAAAGGCTATTTTATTTTCTATTTTTAATTGAATAGTATTACTCATATTTATTTTAAACATTTAAAGTAGTCAAACGGTTCTTGGCAATCATCGCATTTGAATAATGCTTTGCATGCTGTTGAGCCAAATTGACTTACTAATTTTGTGTTTTGAGAACCACAGTTAGTGCACCGTACGATTCTCTTTTGGTCTAACAAGGCTTCTTTATCTGCAATTGGATCTAAAGGAGCAGCAATCCCATAGTCTTGCAACGCTTTTCTTCCTTTTTGTGTAATCCAATCAGTTGTCCAAGCTGGTGCAAGAATCAGTTTAATTTCTGATGTATATCCTGCATCTAACAATGCCTTTTGAATGTCATCACCAATAACATCCATAGCAGGGCAACCGCTGTAGGTTGGCGTAATAGCTACCTTTACAATTTTATTTTCTAGGATAGCCGAACGAACTACTCCCATTTCCATAATGGACAAGACTGGAATTTCTGGATCTGCAACTTGCTCCAAAATTGAAATTAATTCTCTGTCTATTATTTGTTGTTCGGTTGTTATCATAATTAATATTAAATGAAGAATTTTTTTTCTTCATTCAGGAATCAGATTTAGTTATTTGTTTTTTACCACTCCATGTTAGGATATGTTCTTTGCATGTATTGTAAATCACTCAATAAATAGCCTAAGTGTTCTGTATGAACACCTTGTTTTCCTCCTTTTTGAAACCATGTTGTTTCAGGAGTTTTTAATGTGGCTTCTGTAATAATGTCTGAAACTTTCTGGAGATAAATTTCTTTAAATTTTGTTACATCTACACCAATTCCTTCAGATACCATCGTTTTATCTGCCTCTGTTTGATGAAATAATTCATCAGTATAAGTCCACAATGAATCAATAGCTATTTGAATTTTATCATGACTAATAGCTGTTCCATTTCCTAAGCGTTTTATCCAATCTGAAGAAAATCGAGCATGATAACTCACCTCTTTGATTGATTTTTTAGCAATGGCTGATAATGTAAAATCTGTACTCTTTTCTAGTTCTTTTAATAACAATAGATGAAAATGATCAAATAAAAATTGTCTTGCCATGGTATGTGCAAAATTTCTATTTGGCTGTTCTACTAATAGTAAATTCAGGTACTCTCTTTCTTTTCGTAAAAAAGCGATATCATCTTCTGTTGTATTTCCCCCTTTAATAGTTGCTGCATACTGGTAATAACTTCTTGACTGCCCAAATAAATCTAAAGAAATATTGGTGCATGCAATATCTATTTCTAAGCTTGGACCGTGTCCACAGAGCTCTCCAAGTCTCTGACCAAGAATTAATGAATTATCAGCAATTCCTAATATGTATTTGTATAAATATTCTTTCATTACATGTGTTTTACGTCGTCAGGTAGTTCATAAAATGTTGGATGACGGTATACCTTGTCTTGAGCAGGCTCAAATAATTCTCCATTATTTTCAGGATTTGATGCAGTAATATTATTAGAGGCTACCACCCAAATACTTACTCCTTCATTTCGTCTGGTGTAGACATCTCGAGCATTTTCTAGAGCCATTTCTGCATCTGCAGCGTGTAGGCTTCCAGAATGACGGTGTTCTAATCCGTTTTTACTTCTTACAAATACTTCCCAAAGCGGCCAATTTTTTTTCATTTTATACGGCTTTATCTATATTCTTCTTTTTTTCAGCATATGCCATTGCTGCATCTCGTACCCATTCTCCTTCTTTCCAAGCATCTACTCTAGCATTTATTCGTTCTTTATTACATGGTCCATGACCTTTTACTACTTGCCAAAACTCATCCCAATTAATCTCCCCAAAATCATAACTTCCTCTTGCCTCGTTCCATCTAAGATCTTTATCTGGAATTTTTAATCCTATTAATTCTGCCTGTGGAACTGTTTGGTCGATAAATTGCTGACGTAATTCGTCATTAGATTTTCTTTTTAGCTTCCATTTCATTGATTGTTCTGTATGAACAGATTCTGCATCAGTAGGACCTAACATCATTAAACTTGGCCACCACCATCTATTTAACGCATCTTGTGCCATTTCTTTTTGTTCTAGTGAACCATTTGTTAATTTAACCATAATTTCAAAGCCCTGGCGTTGATGAAAACTTTCTTCTTTACATACACGAACCATCGCTCTTGCATACGGACCATAGGAAGTACTGCACAATGGAACTTGATTAATAATTGCTGCACCATCTACCAACCAACCAATAGCTCCCATATCTGCCCAAGTTACTGTGGGGTAGTTAAAGATACTTGAATACTTTGCTTTACCAGCATGCAACTGTTCATATAATTCTTCTCTTGATATACCTAATGTTTCACAAGCACTATATAAATACAACCCATGTCCAGCTTCATCTTGAACTTTTGCCAACAATGCTACTTTTCTTCTTAAAGAAGGTGCTCTTGTAATCCAATTTCCTTCAGGAAGCATTCCTACAATTTCAGAATGCGCATGCTGAGAAATTTGTCTAATATGAGTTTTACGATACTTTTCTGGCATCCAATCTTTTGCTTCAATTTTTTCATCACGAAGAATACGGGCTTCAAATTGTGCTTCTAGACTTCGCTGAGCTTCTATGTTAATTATTTTTTCTTTACTCATTTTTTGAGTTTTAAGGTTTATACATCAAAATCTACAACTACTTTATCTGTTATGGGAACAGCTTGACAACTTAAGACTAACTGTTGTTTTATTTCACTTTCATCTAAAGCATAATTAATTTTCATCTCTACAGAACCATCTATTACTTTACACTTACAAGTACTACAAACACCACCTTTACAAGCAAAAGGAAGGTCTATACCATTAGCCAAAGCTGCATCTAAAATGGTATCAAAATCTTCGTTCATTATGAAATGAAACTCTTTTCCTCCATCAATAATAGTGATGTCTGTTCCTTCAACTTTTTTATCAAGAACTTCTACTATATGGTTTTTAGTATTTTTTAAAGTGCCAGAATAAAACAATTCATAATGAATGTTATTTCTGTCTAATCCTTCAGCAATCAAATGATCTCTAATTAGGAAAATCATTTCTTGAGGTCCACAGATAAAACAATCATTGGTGTCTTCTATATCAATAAACGTAGTTGTTAAAACTTTTAGTTTATCAGTATCAAAACGACCATTTAAAAATGGAATATCTCGTTGTTCTTGAGTTAAAAAATAAAACACTTGAAATCTTCCAAAGAATTGATTTTTAAGATATTCTATTTCTTCCTTAAAGATAATAGATTTTACTGTACGATTTAAATAGAACAATTTAAATGTGCTGTCTGGTTCTGATAATAAATGTGTTTTAATGATTGACATCATAGGAGTAATTCCGCTTCCTGCAGCAAATGCAATGTAATTTTTAGGTGTTTTTATGGATAGATCTACATGAAAATTACCTGCTGGTTTCATTAAATCTATACAATCACCCGTTTTTAACTTGGTATTGGCATAGGTTGAAAACAGACCACCTGAAATTTGTTTGACCGCTACTTTCCATTCGTTATCCAGCGGGCTGGAACATAAAGAATACGATCGTCTTATTTCTTCACCATCTATAGTAATTTTTATAGTTAGGTATTGTCCTTGAATAAAGTAAAATGATTTTTGAAGATGAACCGGTATATCAAAAGCAATGACAACCGTATCTTTGGTTTCTTTATAAACTTCAGCGATTTTTACCTGGTAAAATTCTGTCATTGAAAAAATAAATTACTATTAAAAAAACTAACAAACGTTAGTTTGTTTGTCAAAAGTACAAAAATAATTTTATTTATTATTAATTATAATTCCTTGAATAAGTATGTGACTTAAGCTTATAGAAATTTCAGTTGGATTTACATCGTCTTTTTTAGGAATCCACATATATAAATTGCGTAGTGTTGAAAGAATAGAAAACAACATTACTTCAGAATTAAGATTGGTAAGCTCTCCACTAGCTATTCCTTGATTTATAATATTTCTAAAATTATTTTCATAGCTTTCTCTTAATTCTAAAAAATAAGAAACGTCCTTTTCTAAATGCATCCAATTATTGTTTAATGATGCCATTTCGTAGGGATTTCTATGGGCTATATCTACATGAAGTGCAATAATCTGATGTAATTTATGAATATTACTTTCTGAAGATGAATGGATGGAATTCATAGCATTAGTAAACTCTTCTGCTAAAGATATAATAACATATTTTAAGATATCTTGCTTGCTCGTTATATGATTATAAAGGCTAGCTGCTTTAATATCTAGAGCTTTGGCAATATCTCTCATTGTAACGGCAGAATAGCCTTTCTCTTTAAAAAGCTTTGCAGATATTTTGATGATTTGATCTTTGCGAGTTTTTGTATTCAAAAAAATGAGCTTTTATTTTTTAGGAAAAGTACAAAAAATTATTAGGTCTCTACCCTAAATTAAATGACACAAGTAATTTAGGCTTTGAAAATAGATAGGTTTACTATTATTTTAATTCATTTTTAAAACATACAAATAAATGTTTTAATAATGATATAACTCCAAAAATTGAAAAAACTGATAATAATAATAGTTGAAATTATTAAATTTTTCTATTTTTATATAAAATCTATTTTAACAATGAAGTTTCTCAAAAAAATAGGACTTGCAAACTTTCTGATGCTTTCGGTTTGTGCTTTAATAATTACAGTTGCTGAATACTTATTCTTAACTGGAAATAAATTACATGGAATTTTCTTGGGGCTTTGGGTTCCAACTTTATTGGGAGTTTTAATTTTTATAAAATTAATCGACCGTGAGCGCAGATAATATTGTAATTTACTCTTCTATATTTGTAATAGCATGTGTTCTACTTTGGGCATTTTTTATGATACGTCAATATGACAAATCTGGTAAGAGTTAATACAAACAACAAACTATAGTCTTTTCCACAAATTTAATTCGATATTATTACTAGCTGTTTTTTTACTTTAAAAAAAAGTTTAAACCTAGTTGACAAAAAGATGTAAAGTATAAAAGAGCTTCTTTATAACAGTTCTTTTATTTTACTTATTGTATAATCAATCTCATCTTTGTTTGTAAATCGGCTAAATGAAAAGCGAATAGAGCTTAATTCCTTATCTTTTTGATCTAAAATTTCGTGTAAAACATGTGACCCTTTGTTACTACCACTTTGACATGCACTTCCGCCTGATGCAGCAATTCCATGAAGATCTAAATTAAATATAAGCATCTCATTAGATATAGGTAACAAAACATTTAAAATTGTACAACTACTTTCTTCTAAATTTGAGGACATTCCATTAAATCGAATTCTAGAACTTAACTTTTTTAGACTATTGATAAAATATAACTTTAATGAATTCATGTTAGATTTATCTGCTTCTAGGGTAACTGTAGCTAATAATAAAGCTTTTTCCATTCCTAAAATTCCATGAACATTTTCTGTACTAGACCTTGCTCCTTTTTCTTGATTACCACCATGAAATAATGGTTGGATTCCAAAACCTTTTTTAAAAAATGCGAAGCCAACTCCTTTTGGACCATGAAACTTATGAGCACTAGCAACCATAAAATCAATAGGCGTATTTTTTAAATTAATAGAGTAATGACCAATTGCTTGGACAGTATCAGAATGGAATAATGCCTGATATTTATCACACAAATCACATACGTTGTTTATTGGTAAAATATTACCAATTTCATTATTAATAAACATAAGACTCACTAAAGTCTTTTTTTTAGATTTTTTTAAAAGTTTCTCTAAATGGTCTAGTGATATTTCTCCTGATGAATTGATGCTAACATATTCAGTATCTATTAAATATTTATCTTTTAAAAAATCAATCGTATGAGAAACTGCGTGATGTTCTATTTTAGAACTAATAATTCGCTCAATACCTAAATTAGTTACAGCATTTTGAAGAATTAAATTATCTGCTTCAGTACCTCCAGCAGTGAAAATAATTTCACTAGCAGTAACATGAAATAAATTTGCAATATTTATTCTAGCATTCTCTATCAGATTCTTTGCTTTTCTTCCATACTGATGGCTAGAAGAAGGATTTCCAAAATTCTCTTGCATTGAGCGGTGCATAACCTCAATTACAGAAGAATCTATTGCTGTAGTTGCTGCGTTGTCTAGATAAACTTTTTTCATACTGTAAAAATATTTATTAATTATGACTTTAAATTTTGAAATACATAAACTTCTGTAGCTCCTAGTCCATATTTTTTATAAGATGCATCATAAAATCTAACAGGATATCTACCAAATAAGTAATGAAGTTCACTTTTTAAAACACCCTCTCCTACTCCATGTATAAATACAATTTTTGGAATACGTTTTGTTATTGCAAACTCAATCTTCTTTTTGGCTGTTTCTAATTGAAGTGAAAGCATCTCAAAATTATCCATCCCTTTAGTAGTTTTTATCAATTGATTGATATGTAAATCTACTTCTAATATTACTTCATTTTTATCTTTCTTTAAACGAGCCCCTTTATTATCATGATCTTTTAACTTATCTTTTAATAAGGGATTGTTGATGTCTGAATATTTTGATAATTGGTGTTGATCTTGTTCAATAATTACTAATTCATTTTGATTGAATTGATAAATCATCCCATCAACATCCTTAACATTAATAACTTCATTATTAATATCGATAATGACACCTCTTAAAACATCATCTAATACTGCAACTTGTTTCCCTATTTTAAACACTTTGTTAACTTTTACTTAATATTTATTTATTTATTGTTATGGTATCTTTGTAACAAAAGTAAGAAGATGTATAATACTGATACTAACAAGACAAAAGATTTCTTTGAAAATTCTTACAAAAACATTATTATTAATGAAGAGAGAAAGAAAGAATTATTGAAAATAGCTGATAAAATAGCGAAAAATTATGTGTTTAATGACAGTCACATAAATATTAATTTTATTTGTACTCACAATTCTAGAAGAAGTCAACTTGGACAAGTTTGGTGTTTCTTTGCTGCTAAATATTTTAACCTTAACATTAATGCATTGTCTGGTGGGACAGAGGTTACTGCTTTTCATAGAAATACAGTTCAAACCTTAAAAGAAGTTGGTTTTACATTTACTGTAGAAGATTTTTCTCATTCAAATCCGACGTATAAGATTACTTGTAGTGATGTTGATGATTCATTGCTTGCTTTTTCAAAAACCTATGATAATTCTGTCAATACAACTCCATATATTGTGTTAACAACCTGTAATCATGCAGATGAAAAATGCCCCTTTATTCCTGAAGCAACACATCGATTTCATTTGCCTTATAAAGATCCTAAACATTCAGATGGTTCTCCGGACCAGGAAATAACTTATTTAAAAACTAACTCAGAAATCGCTTCAGAGATGTATTTTCTTTTTAATGAAGTTAAAACTTTAGTTTAATTAAATTTTAATGTTCTCATTATAAGGTATTTTTTCTAAAATATGATTAATAGCATTCACCCTTGCTTCTGTTTTTCTGTTTGCTTTAATTACTTTCCATGGTGATTTTTCTGTATCGGTAACATCAAACATAGCTTGTTTATATTTAGTGTAATCATCCCAGAGTTCTTGAGCTCTTTCATCTACAGGAGACATTTTCCATTGTTTTAAAGGGTCGGTTTTTATTTCTTCAAATCGTTTTGCTTGCTCTTTTTTTGATATTGACATGTAAATTTTTACCAGATGAATTCCTGATTCTAAAATCATTCTTTCAAAATCATTTACTTGTCCCATAAATATTTGATATTGTTGTTCTGAACAAAAACCGTTAACAGGTTCCAAAACAGCTCTGTTATACCAACTTCTATTGAAGAAAATCATTTCTCCGGCTTTTGGGAATTGCTCTATATAACGTTGAAAATACCACTGTGTTTGTTCATCTTCTGTTGGTTTTTGAAGTGCTGCAATTCTAATATGTCTGGGATTAATTCTTTCGGTAATTCTTCTAATAGCACCACCTTTACCTGCAGCATCTCTTCCTTCAAATAATACAATAACTCTTTCATTATTTTTAATTGCCCAAGTTTGTAATTTAATTACTTCTGTTTGAAGTTTTATTAGCTTACGCTCATAATCTACATATCGTAATGTTCTCTCTATGTTAATAGGTTCTCTAGATAAAATTGCTCTTAAAGCCTTTTTAGAATTTAGTTTTTTTAACTCTGAAGAAGTTAATTTTCTGTCCATATTTAATCAATTTGAAAAGTAGATCTATAATAACGCATCACAACATTTGGGTCAGGAGTTAAGGCTGTTGTTGCCTCCTTATCTCCTTTATAATCAAATTTAGAAAGCACATATCTCATCACCTCAAGTCTAGCCGTTTTTTTATTATTAGTTTTGATAAGCATCCAAGGGCAATAAGAAGTGTGAGTTTTACTAAACATTTCTTCTTTATAATGGGTATAAGTTTCCCATAGTTCTTGTCCTTTTTTATCTACAGGACTAAACTTCCATCTTTTTAACGGGTTATCATTTCTAGCATTAAAACGCTTCAGTTGTTCTTCTTTAGAAATAGAGAGCCAAAATTTTATAATAATTAAGCCATCTTCATACAACATATGTTCAAATTCTGGAACTTGCACTAAGAAATCTTTATATTCTGTATCAGAACAAAAACCCATAACTGGTTCTACTACTGCTCTATTGTACCAACTTCTATCGAAAAAGACAATCTCTCCTGGATTTGGTAGTTCTTTTATATAACGCTGAAAATACCACTGTCCTTTTTCTACCTTCGTTGGTTTATCAAGGGCAACTAACCTGGAAGATCTTGGGTTTAAATGTTCCGTAAAACGTCTAATACTTCCACCTTTTCCTGCAGCATCTCTTCCTTCAAAGACAATAGCTACTCTTTTATTTTCTTTTAACACCCACTGCTGAAGTTTTACCAATTCAATTTGCAAATACCTTAATTGTTTTTCATAGTCAAGAGAATCCAACACTTTTTGATGTGGAATACCTTTTGCTTTCATAATCGAAATAAGTTCTTTTGATGAATTGCATCTCAAAAAATCGTCTGCTTCTATTATCGGTTTAGATTCTGCCATTTATAAAATTATTGACCCCTAAAATATTACTTTTTTTTAACACATTTTAATTCTTCTTGCTTTATTAACTTTTATATTTGTGAATATGAAATTTTATTTTTTTTTGCTTTTATTATTTTTATCTTCATCAAGCTTTTCGCAGCAAAAATTTTCAAAAGAATTTAACTTAACAACAGATAATGATTTATATATATCCAAAGCAAAAGATAGATACTACAGCAACGGAATCTTTTTCACCTATAGGTATTTAACATCAAACATTAAAAAGCTAGATAAAAAAATAATTGAAATTGAAATTGGTCATCATATTTACACCCCTTATAAATCTACTATCCTAAATGTAAATTTACATGACAGACCTTTTGCTGGCTATATGTATGGTAATTTTGGTATCGCTAGAGTTTATAAAAATAAAACCATTCTAAAAAACAACATTCAGTTTGGTGTTGTTGGTAAAAGTGCCTTTGGAAAAGAATTACAAGAAGCAATTCATACCATTTATAATTTTAGAAGTCCAGACGGATGGAAATATCAAATTAAAAATACTTTAGCCATTAATTTTGATACAGAGTATTACACAGTTTTAGAGACTAATAATTCCAAACATTTAGATATTAATTTTTTAGGAAAACTTAAAATTGGAACGATTTTTAACGAAGCCACAACAGGTTTTATGGGAAGAGTTGGAATTAGAGAATTACAACCTATCAATAACTCTACTGCTTTTAACACGCATCTAAATAACGACAATAGCTCGTATGTAAGAGGTTTAGAATCTTTTATTTATTATTTAACTTCACTTACCTATGTTGCGTATGATGCTACCATTCAAGGAAGTCTATTTAATAAAGAGAGTCCTGTAACATTTAATCCGAAATCCGTACGTTTTGATTTTGAAATTGGATATAAATTTACAACTGAAAGATGGAATTTTGGATATTCATATCACTTTCATAGCAACAAAATAAATGGCTTAAAAAACAATAAAGGAAACGATTACGGAAGGTTATTTTTTAGTTATTTATTTCGCTAATCATTTTCAAAACACTCCTCTTTAAAACCAATTAAATATAATTTTTCTTGCGCTCTGGTTATTGCTGTATATAGCCAACGTAGATATTCTTTAGATGGGCCTTCAGGTAAATATGGTTGTTCTATAAAAATGGTCTTCCATTGTCCGCCTTGAGATTTGTGACAGGTAATAGCATATGAAAACTTTACTTGTAAGGCATTAAAAAAAGGATTCTTCTTCACAGCTAGGAGTTGCTTATATTTAGATTTTTCATTTGAATAGTCTTCTCTAACAGCTTCATATAATTTGTTAGACTCTTCATATGTTAAAGAAGGAGTTTCGCTTGTAAGCGTATCTAAAATCAATACAGTCTCAAAAGGTTGTTGGTCTGGATAATCTATCATTCTTATGTTTACTTCAGCAAATCGAAAACCATACAACTCTTTAATGGCATTAATTCGTAAGACTTCACAAGTATCACCATTTGCAATAAAACCGGCATCTGAAGAATCTTTAAGCCAATAATAATTATTTTTTACTACCATCACATAATCCCCAGTAGAAATTTCATTTTCTTGTCCACGAATTTGAGAGCGAATTTGCTGGTTATACTGATTGGCTCTTTTGTTAGAACGAACAATAAATGCGGTATCTTCTACACCATCGTTATCATAACATCCGGTAATAGCATCTTCTATATCATAACCATCGACCAAGCGAACTATATCTGGAAAACCTAAATCAAACTGAAAATGAAATATATCATTTTCTATGAGAGTTCTTAAAACTGTTGCATTTGCTAAAATTCCAGAATTTTCGTGCTGACGAGTAACTTCATCTAATTCAATCTTATGTACATTTTTATTGTATTCATTCTCTAAACGGACTTCTTCAAGGGCTGGGCTGATACTTAATTTTACTGGTGGTAACTGTGCAGTATCACCAATTAAAATTAACTTACAATGATGACCTGAATAAACATAGGATATTAAATCATCTAATAAAGATCCTTTTTCAAAGAGTTTTCCATTTTGAGGTCTGTCTGGAATCATTGATGCTTCATCTACAATAAAAATTGTGTTGGTATGCTTATTGGGTTGTAAAACAAAATCTATAGATCCGTTTTGTTGTTTCTTTGGGAAATAAATTTTTTTATGTATTGTAAATGCTTGTTTTTTAGAATAACCTGAAATTACTTTTGCTGCTCTTCCTGTGGGAGCTAGTAAAACTGATTTTTTTTCAGTTTTCCATAAATTAGAAACCAACGTACTAATGGTAGTTGTTTTTCCAGTTCCGGCATAACCCTTTAATAAAAATAATGATTGATGATCATCAGAAAAAATAAAATTTACCAATAATAAAAATAATTCTGATTGCTTAAGGGTTGGATGATATGGGAACTTTTTCAAAAGTTCTTTGTGAAAATCTGAGGCGTTTTTTAACATGAAGAATATTAAGCGTTAAAGATACATTGATTTGTCTTTAAAAATTTTTATCATTGAAAAAAAATTGTAGATTTGTCTAACGTGAAAAAAAATAAATATAAAAAATGATTATACTGATTATTCTAGCTGTTGTAGCTACATTTGGTTTTGCTTATTTAATAGTAAAATACTTACCGTTGAAATTTAAATGGATAATATCTTTAGTGCTTGTTTTTTTAGGTGCACTTTTAGTCTTTAAAATATACGATGGCATAATGAAACCCATCAATTTTAATAAAGACAAACGTATCAAGTATGTAAAAGTTATACAAAACCTTAAAATCATTAGAGATGCCGAGTTAGCTTATTATAAAGTGAACGGAAACTACTCTGATAATAAAGAAGGACTAATTCAATTCATAGACAGTGCAAAGTTTGCTATTACTGAAGTCAGAGATACGGTAATACAAGTAAATAAAGGAAGTAGATGGCAACCGGTAATGGTTCCTGTAGAGAAAAGGATTGTAGACACAATTGGATATGAACCAATCTTAAAAAGTTTTGAAAATACTGATTATAAAAATATGTTTAGTGTTCCTGGAGTTGAAGGAAAACAATTTGAACTAACAATAGGTTTAGTAGAAAAAATAGCAGGGTTAAAAGTTCCTGTTTTTGAAGCAAGAACAGAAAAGAAAAATCTTTTAAAAGGGATGGATATTTCTCTTGTTAAACAAGAAATGGAAGCTATTGAAAGTGACCAAATTAAAGGTGAATATGTGTCTGTGGGTTCTTTAAATGAAGTAACTACAGGTGGAAATTGGCCTCCATCATACGACAAAGCAACTCTTGAAGAAGAAGACATTAAATAACAATTTAGAAGCTACTTCTATTAAAAAATTATCCATCCAATTCAGTTTGGATGGATTTTCTTTTTGCATTTCTAACAGTAATAATGAAGTTATTGAATTTTCTTCTTATCAATTCATAAAAGCTAAAAAATCACCAGAATTAGTTTTAAAGAAACTTCAAGAAGTTTTTAAAAACGAAAAATCATTACAAGAAGATTTTGAATCTGTAACTGTCATTCATCAGAATAATTTAAGTACACTAGTTCCCAACCAATATTTTAAAGAAGACACATTAAAAAAGTATTTAAAATATTCTATAAAAACAATCTCTACAGACCTTATTGTTTTTGATGAATTAGATTTTATGGATAGTAAAAATGTATATATACCATATGTCAATATTAATAATTTTCTTTTTCAAAATTTTGGTGAATTTGAATATAGACATCATGCAAGTCTTTTACTTAAAAAGTTATTTTTAAAATCTAATTTCAAACTGCATTTCTATGTAAATGTTTGCCACAGCACGTTTGATATTGTGGTAGTAAAAGATGCTAATCTTAAATTTTTTAATATTTTTGAATATGATACAAAAGAAGATTTCATTTACCATATTTTATTTACGTTAGAACAACTAGAATTATCTTCTGAAGAGACTATGTTGACCCTAACAGGTGATATTGAAGAGAATTCTGACCTCTTTAAGATCTTATATAAATATGTTAGAAATATAACTTTTTTAAACTCTAAAAATGCTATTTTCGATAATAAACAAGAAGTATCTAAGCACTCCAATTTTATTTTATTAGGATGAGAATTATTTCAGGAATACATAAAGGAAGAAGAATTACAGCTCCTAAAAACTTACCTGTAAGACCCACAACAGATCTTGCTAAGGAATCATTGTTTAATATCTTAAATAATCACTATTATTTTGACACTGTTTCAGTAATTGACTTATTTTCTGGAACAGGTAATATTGCTTTTGAATTTGCTTCAAGAGGTGCGAAAAATATTTGTGCTGTAGATGGCAACTTTAATTGTGTTAAGTTTATAAATAAAATCTCTTCTGAATTTGAGTTCCCTATCAACGTTTTTAGAAGTGATGTTTTAAAATTTTTAAATAAAACAGCTTTAAAAGCTGATATTATCTTTGCTGATCCTCCTTATCAAATGGATCAAGATGATTTTTTTAAAATAATTGAGGTTGTTTTTGATAGAAAATTATTACAAGTTGGTGGTCTATTAATTATAGAACATTCAAAACACAAAGATTTATCAGAAAATAAATATTTGAGCTATTCAAAAAAATATGGTGGTAGTATGTTTAGTTTTTATAAAGCTACAGAGGAATTATAGTAAGGTTTGAATAATGTCAGAAACTGAAATGTTTTCAGCTTCTGCTTTATAGTTTTTGACTACCCTGTGAGATAAAATAGGAATAGCAACTGACTTTACATCTTCAATATCTGGAGAATATTTACCTTTAATTGCAGCAGTAGCTTTTGCACCTAAAATTAAGTTTTGAGATGCTCTTGGCCCTGCACCCCAATCTACATATTTATTTACAAATTCTGTTGCTTTTGCACTTTGTGGTCTTGTTTTACTCACTAAAGATACTGCATACTCAATTACATTATCAGCTACGGGAATTTTTCTAATTAATTGTTGAAATTCAAGAATGTCTACTGATGATAATATTGAACTTGCTTTTGGTACTGAATTAGTTGTAGTATTCTTTACGACTTCTACTTCTTCCTCAAAGCTTGGATAGTCTAAATTAATAGAGAACATAAAACGATCTAATTGAGCTTCTGGAAGAGGATAAGTACCTTCTTGTTCTATAGGGTTTTGAGTAGCTAAAACTAAAAATGGTAAATCTAGTTTATAATGATGACCAGAAATTGTAACAGATTTTTCTTGCATAGCTTCTAATAAAGCTGCTTGTGTTTTGGGTGGAGTTCTATTAATCTCATCGGCTAAAATAATGTTGGAAAAAATTGGTCCTTTTATAAAAGTAAATTTTCTTTCATTATCCAAAATCTCACTACCCAAAATATCTGAAGGCATTAAGTCTGGTGTAAACTGAATCCTTTTAAATTCTAATCCTAAAGCATCAGAAACTGTATTAACTAATAGTGTTTTTGCAAGGCCTGGAACTCCTATTAATAGAGAGTGGCCACCACAAATAACAGATAGTAAAACATTTGTGACCGCTTGATCTTGGCCAATAATTACTTTACCAATTTCTGTTTTTAAATCTTGAAATTTAATAGCTAGGTTATCAATAGCATTTACATCAGACATTAGTTTGCGGTTTCTTTAGTCCAGTTTTTTTCAAAAGTACATTTTTGAAATTCATTACTGATTTTTATGTACGTATCTCCGATTTTTTCTCTAGACCATTTTGCAATAGTTTCTTGTTTTTTCTTTTGTAATGCAAGACTTTGAACTTTTACATAATCCTCAACCATATCTGCAATATGAGTATTTGTTCTATCTTTCATGATCATAACTTTATACATTTTCTTCCCTCCTCGTTCCTCATCATAAAAAACATCAGACATTTCGCTTTTCTGTAAATTATTTACTCTAGCATACAAAGCTGGGTCCATCCTAGTTAAATCAAAAGTAGATTCACCTGTGTAAGGGTTAACAATTAGCCCTCCATTATTTCTTGTGTCTTTGTCTTGAGAGTATTTTTTTACCGCTTCGTCAAAGGTGATGACACCATTTTGAATATCTGATTTTATCTGCTCTACTTTTTCTTTCGTTTCGTCCAACTTTTCTTGAGGAATATCTGGTTGTATTAAAATATGTGAAGCGATTCTAGTTTCACCTCTAATTTCATGCAACTGTAAAATATGATATCCAAAAAGTGACTTAAATGGTTCGGAAACTTGATTTACGTCTAAAGAAAAAGCTGCTTCTTTGAATTCTTTGATAAATGAACTTTCTTTATCGATAGAATATTTACCTCCGTTTTGAGTAACCCCTGGATCATTTGAATTTATAATAGCTTTCATCTTAAAACTTGCACCTTCTTCTATTTCTTTCTTTAGTACTTTTAGTTTTGTTACAATTCTATCTAATTCATCTTGGGTAGCTTCTGCATTTAAAACTAGTTGAGCAATTTGTATCTCTGCTGGAAATTCTGGTAACTCCCCTTTATCTTTGAGACCGTTGAAATAAATTCTTATTTCTTCTGGCGTTACATCAATATTTTCTGTAATCTGACTTTGTTCCCTTTGAATTAAAGCATTCTCTTTTTCTATTCCAAAAAGTTCTTTTTTCAGATCATCAATGTCATTAAAACCATAAGCCTCAACTACTTTCTCTATACTCCCGTATTCTTGACTAAAAAATTGAATATTTCTATCTACCTGACTATCTACTTCAGCATCAGAAACTACAATACTATCTACAACAGCATGATGTGCTAATAATTTCTGCAACATTAATTGTTCTAGCATTTCGCAATCGGAAATTTTTATTTTTCCTTCACTACTATTTTCTAGTTCTAATTTAAACTTTGCAATATCAGAATCTAACACGATGTTTTTTCCAACAACTACCCCTACAGCATCTATCTTAACTTTTTGTGCTGCTACATTGTGTGTAAACAATAAAATTAATGTCAGAAAACTAATGAATCTTAAAACTTTTATTTTGAATTGCATCTTTTACTATTATTTTTTCTATGTCTCTAATTAATTGTAATTTTCTTTGATGTAAAATCATTTGTTTTATAGTAGGTTCTATATAACTTAATGGTGCTATTTGATTCCTTAATAAAAAATCTTTAACTGCCACCAAATATAAACCTAATGAATCTTCTTTTTGAAAAAATTTAGAATTTTTTAACAAATTACCACGTGAAAATGGCATTTTTAACAAAACATTTTCTAATGGTGTCCAAACAGAATCATTTAACATCATAGATTTAAAAGTTAACTGTCTTATTTCTAAATTTTCTATATCTCTTATAGAACCTTTTTTAAAAAAACTAATGACTTCCTTCTTGTCTAATAAATCACTCGAAAAGTGAAGGTATCTAGCTTTAATAAGTTCTTCATTTAATCTGAAGTTTTTACTGTTTTGCTGATAATAATCTTTTATTTCTTGTTGTTTTATAAACGTATCTAATTGTTGCTTAATAAGCCGTTCTTTATAGCCATTAATGAGAAGAGCTTGCCTGTAATCTCTTACTAGATTATTTACCTCAGAATTATCATTCTGAGAAGTATTTTCTTCTGCTTTTTTTAACAATAGCTGTTGTATCGCCCAACTATTAATAATACTTCTTACTAGAACAGTACTATCTTTAATGTCTATATTTTTTGGAAGTAGATATGCAACTTCTTCTTTGTACAAATTCTTACCGAAAACAGACGCTATTGGTTCATCAATTATTGCGTCTTTTTTTTGTAGGCCTATAGATTCGCAAGAAATATAAAGAATAATTACTAATATGAAGTAGTAGTATTTCAAGATTCTTTTCTGTAATATTTAATTAAACTTTTTAAAACTTTCTTATCTATTTTTATAATATTATTGGAACGTAACGAGTTAATCCATTTTTCATCTAATGATATTTGATAATCATTCATTACCTTTCCCTTAATACTTTCTAATTCTTTAACATCGTAATTATTTTTATGAGACTCAAAATAATTTTTTAATGCAATAGTGTCCATGGATTTATTCCATATTTTCTGTTGCATTAATTCAAAAAGTAATAATCCATCTTCATACTCTGCTAAAGTATCTGCAAAATCTAGGTTTGTATTAACCAAATTTTCCTTAAAATAAGTAAGGATTTGTGCGTCAACAAAACTGTTAAACAAAACATCCGTAGGAAGGTTTTGTTTAGTTAATACATAAGACATAAAAACATTTAAAGTGATTTTTTTCTGGTTGATTGTTAAAAGTATGTTTTTCAAAGAGTCTTTATCAATATTTTTAATATTCTTTTTTTCAGCACTTTTTTTAACAGATTGATTAACTTCAATAGAATATTCTGATTTTAATCTATTTAAAACAGCATTATCAGACAATTTAGCTCTTCCCGTTTTCCGAACCCTATCTGATATTTCTTTCTTCATTTCATCAAAAGAAACTATGGGGTATTTTTTTAATAATTTGACGATGTGCCACCCATATTTTGTCTTAAACGGTGTGCTATACTCATCAATAGTTTCTAATGAAAATGTTGCATCTTCAAATGACTTTACCATCCTTCCAGAACCAAATTTGGCAAGAACACCTCCCTTGTTTTTTGAATTTCTATCGTTAGAGTATTCTTTTGCCAATTCTTTAAAATCAATTCCTGATTTTAACTTAGAGTACACTTCATCAATTTTTATTTTTCCATTTGTGGTCGTATCGTTAATCAATATATGAGCAACTTGTCTTTCTCCTAAAGAAGTTCTAGAACCAGTGTTTTGCAAAAAATGATACCCATAACGTGTTTTAAACGGTTGGGAAACTTCACCTAACTTTGTTTTGTAGGCGGCATCTTCAAAATCATACAACATTTTAAATGCTGAGAAATACCCCAAATCACCGCCATTCTCTTTGGCAGATGGATCTTCAGACATTTCTTTTGCTACTTTTGTAAAAGATTCACCTGCTAATACTCTATTTCTTGCGTTAATTATTTTGGTATAACTCTTCAAAGTATCATTAAATGAATAGTTTTGAGGAAGTCTAACTAGTATATGACTTGCTCGGATTTCAGTTTTAGTCCTGTCATAGGCTTCTTTTATTAATAAGTTTAAATAATTTTTATCTTGAAGATAAGGAGCAATTAATTGACTCTTGTAGGTTTCTATTTCTCTTTTGTATGAAGATAAAGTATCCAATCTAATTTGATAAGCTTCTGCTACTTTTAATTTAAAATTAATGAATAAATCAAGGTTGTTTTTTACATTTTTTGATTCTTCATTATCAATGGCATTTAAGTTTTTCTCATAAACTCTCTTGAAATCTGCAACAGAAGTAGCTTCACCGTTTATTGTAACGAGAGTTTTTGTGTCTTTTTGTGAAAAGATGTTGAGTGAATTTATTAATAATATTATCAGTAAAATTGCTTTTTTCATAGGGTTATAATGATATGATTCCTTCTATTTGTTCTGCTTTTTGGTAATATGAAATTACTGCGTTTGAATTTGCTAGTTTAATAACTATGGAAATACTAATATATTTTCCAGTTTTAGATTTTTTTTTTGTTAAGGCCGCACCTTTATTATCAAATATTTTCTGAAGTTGTTCTGCTTTGTTTCCTTTAGCAGAAACAATAAATTTAAATAAATAATCTGAAGGGAATTTCGTTGTTTCATCTAACTGAACTTTTAATTTTTGATAAAAAATCGCTCTATCTTTCATTTTAAAGTCTTCGAATTTAATAATAATAAACGGGTACAAAACTACATCATTATATCATTATAATAAATTAATACTATATTTTTGTTTTATGCAGAAAAAAATTGTGCTTATTGGAGGTCCAGGAACAGGTAAATCATCGGTATTGGATGAACTTGAGAGAAGAGGTTTTATTTGTATGTCAGAAATTTCAAGAGAAATAACTCTAGAGGCTCGAAAAAAAGGCATTGAACAATTATTCCTAAAGGAACCAATTTTGTTTAGTAAATTACTGCTGGAAGGAAGAGAGAAGCAATATATTGACGCAATCACACATAAAAGTGATTTTGTTTTTTTTGATAGAGGAATTCCTGATATTCATGCCTATATGGACTTTACAAAAAAAGACTATCCTGATTTCTTTAAAGCGAAAAGCTTAAAATTCAAATATGATCATGTATTTCTTTTTAAACCGTGGAAAGAAATTTTCACGTCAGACAATGAACGCTACGAAAGCTTTGAAGAGTCTATTATTATTGACACATACTTACAAAAATCATACAGAGAATTAAATTATATGATTATAGAAGTCCCTTTTGATATCATAGAAAAAAGAACAGACTTTATTCTTAATCAGCTCAAAAAAAATGAATGATGTTACCAAAAGAAATCTTACAAAAGTATTGGGGACATAGTTCTTTTAGAAATTCACAAGAAGAAATAATTGAAGCCGTATTAACCAATAAAGATGTTGTTGCTTTACTTCCTACTGGCGCAGGAAAGTCTATATGTTATCAAATTCCTGCTATGATGAAAAAGGGAGTTTGTTTAGTGATATCTCCACTCATCTCTTTGATGAAAGATCAAATTGAACAACTAGAACAAAAAGGAATTAAAGCTATAACAATTAAAAGTAACGCTCGTATAGACGAAATTGTTTCCTTGTTTGATAACCTTAAGTATGGTAGTTGTAAATTTTTATATCTTTCCCCTGAAAGATTACAATCAGAGTTTATTCTTCAAAAAATAAAAGAAATTCCTATTAATTTAATAGCCGTAGATGAGGCACATTGTATTTCAGAATGGGGACATGATTTCAGACCCTCTTATAGACTTATAGAGAATATTAGACAAACACTACCGGATGTTAATATGATTGCTTTAACAGCAACTGCAACTACAGATGTAATTAGAGATATTATTAAAAATTTAGATTTAAGAAATGTTTCTGTTTTTAAAAAATCATTTTTTAGAAATAATTTAGCATATCAAATATTTAGTCATGAAAATAAATTAGGAAAACTAGAACAGATCTTTAAAAAAAATCCATATCCAACAATCATATATGTAAACTCAAGAAAAAAAACAGAAGATATTTCCAATTTCATTAATGCTAAAGGATATTCATCAACATTTTATCATGGAGGAATGACTGTAGGAGACAGAACCAATGCATTTGATCTTTGGATGAAAGAAGAAAAACTAATTATAGTAGCAACAAATGCATTTGGAATGGGAATAGATAAACCTAATGTAAAAGTTGTTATTCATTTAGATTTACCAACCAGTATTGAGAACTATGTACAAGAAGCAGGAAGAGGTGGTAGAAATGGTCAAAAGTCTTTTTCTGTAGTTTTACAAAATGAGAACGATATCTCAACATTCAAAAGGAATACACTAGAAAATCTTCCAACAATTAAAGAAATTAAAGAAGTACATAAAAAGCTATATCAATATTTTCAAATAGCTAAAGGTGAGCACATCGAATTGCCTTTTGATTTTAATTTTTTAGCATTTTGTGATACTTACAAACTTAAAAATAAGATAACAAGCAATATTTTTTTAATTCTTAAGAACAATAGAATTATTCATATAGGTCGCAAATTTAATCAAAAATCCACTATTTTATTTACAATTTCTGGAAATCAACTCTTTCACCACCGATTTAACAGTAAACTTTCTAAAAAGCTAATTGATTTTCTTCTTAGAAGTTATGGAGGTGTTTTTCAAAAGGAAATAAAAATTAATGAATTTAATATTGCAAAAAAACTGCAAACGAATTCTTCAAGTATTATGGAAGAATTAAAAAAATTAGATGAATCGAATATTATAAGTTATGTTCAGGCAGGTTTTAACGAAGATTTGATTTTCTTACTTCCCAGAGAGGATGACAAAACTATCAATAGGGTTTCTAAAAATATTCAAAACTATTTGACTCAACAGATTAAAAAAACTGAAGAATTAGTATCCTTTATAAAAAACGATACCGTATGTAGAAGTGTTCAGTTATTAAAATATTTTGGAGAAAAAAACAGTACCAACTGCACTATCTGTGATGTATGTATTTCAAATAAAAAAATCAATTCTAAAGATTTACATCAAAAAATAATTGACCTTTTAAAAAAAGAAAAAGAAATTTCAAAAGAAGAAATTATCTTTCATTTGAATGGAGACGAAAAATCTATTTTAATACATTTGCGCTACTTACTATCAAAAGATAGTGTAGGTATTACAAACAATAATAAATTTTTTATTAAATGAGAGATTTACGAATAGTTTTTATGGGAACTCCAGATTTTGCTGTTGCTATACTAAAAAGGCTGATTGAAGATAATTATAATGTTGTGGGGGTTATTACAGCTCCTGACAAGGCCGCAGGAAGAGGAAGAAAAATAAATCAATCGGCAGTAAAAAAATATGCTTTAGAACAAAACCTACATCTTTTTCAACCTACCAATCTTAAAAATGATATTTTTATTAACGAATTAAAAGTAGTAAACGCAACACTTCAAGTTGTTGTAGCATTTAGAATGTTACCTAAGATTGTTTGGGAGATGCCAACGTATGGCACTTTTAATTTACATGCCTCATTATTGCCTTCTTATAGAGGTGCTGCTCCTATTCATTGGGCTATTATAAATGGAGAAGAAAAAACTGGAGTCACGACATTTTTTATTGATGAAAAAATAGATACAGGAGAAATTATTCTTCAAAAAGAAATTTCAATACACAAAGATGAAATAGTTGGTCAATTACATGACAAGCTAATGAATTTAGGAGCTGAATTGGTTTCTGAGACCGTATTGAATATAAAAGAAAATAAGGTTACTACTCAAAAACAACCGATAAAATCAATAAAAACAGCTCCAAAACTTTTTCCTGAAAATTGTAAAATTAACTGGAACAATTCTTTAGAAAAAATATACAATCACATAAGAGGCTTAAATCCGTTTCCCTGTGCTTGGTCAGAAATGGAAAATAATGGCGCTATAACCTTGGTTAAAATATATAATGTTAAAAAAGAAAAAATTATTCATAAAGATAAACTTGGGAATATAATTACTTCAAAAGGAGAAATGAAAGTAGCTGTTAGGAATGGTTATATTTGTGTTGAAGAACTTAAAATTTCTGGAAAGAAAAAATTAGATACCAAAAGTCTTTTAAATGGGTATAATTTTTCCTCCAAAGCCAAAATGCTCTAAAGCCTTTAATGGCGCTACATTCATGGTTTTTAGCAAAAAAACACATCCCTTATTAACAATTTGAAGCGTTTTATTAACAATAATGCTTTTTTTAGAGGTGTAAACTTGCACAAACCCACAATCCGTCTATATTTGTTAAGCACACGTGCAAACAATTAACAATTAATTTTTAAATACAATTTATTATGAACAAATCAGATTTAATCGACGCTATGGCTGCTGATGCAGGAATTTCAAAAGCAGCAGCTAAGGCAGCTTTAGAATCAATGACATCTAACGTAACTTCTACTTTAAAATCAGGTGGTAAAGTTGCTTTAGTTGGATGGGGAACTTGGTCAGTATCTAATAGAGCTGCAAGAAATGGTAGAAATCCACAAACTGGTGCAGAAATTAAAATTGCAGCAAAGAATGTTGTCAAGTTTAAAGCTGGAGCAGGTTTAAGTAGTTCAGTGAATTAACATTACTTTTCATTGAAATAAAAAACCTTCTTTTTAAAGAGGGTTTTTTTTATTTATATTTTTTTATTTACTTTTAATAAAAAAATGACTGTCATGAAACTAACTAAAGGAGATTTATTAATCGCGGAGCCATCTATTTTGCATGATGATTCGTTTAATAGGTCTATTATTCTATTGACAGAACACAACGAAAATAGCTCTGTTGGTTTTATATTAAACAGACCTCTAAAATTTACTGTTAGAGATCTTATACCTGAAATAGACTGCTCTTTTAAAATATACCAAGGAGGTCCTGTAGAACAAGACAATCTATATTTTATTCATAAATTACCAGAATTGATTCCAAATAGTATACAAGTAGGGCAGAATATTTTTTGGGGCGGAAACTTTGACTCTTTAAAAATTCTATTAAGAGAAAAGGAAATTGAAAGTACCGAAATTCGTTTTTTTTTAGGCTATTCCGGTTGGGCAAAAATTCAATTAGAAGAAGAGGTATCAAATAACTCCTGGTTTGTCTCAGAAAATGATTTTGAAAATATTTTATCTGTAGATAATAAAACTATTTGGAAAAATAAATTAATGCAAAAAGGTGGTGAATATAAAATATGGGCAAATGCTCCAAATGATATTAACTTAAACTAATTATTTACTGGTAACTTCTAAAATTCTCAAACTTATTGATAGTTTTTTTGAAATTGTTGTAGAAAATTCTTTTTTTCTATAATTCGTTATTGGTTGAATACCCATCACAGAATTTGTTATAAAAACTTCATCAGCTTTCTGAATCTCAAAAGGTGAAATTATAGTCTCTTCAATGGTATAATCATTGCTAGAATTGATTACACTAATAACTTTTTCTCTTGCAATGCCTTTTAGACAACCTTCTGTTAATGGGGGTGTTTTAATTACTGTTCCTTTTACTAAAAAAAGAGATGCATTTGTTGCTTCAACGACACCTTTTCGTTCATTTAAAAGAAAGCAATTATCTAGATCATTTTCTTTTGCATAAATGCTAGCAAGCGTGTGTATTAACTTATTATTAGTTTTTACGGTAGATAAATGTCCAGAATACACATAAAAATCTTTAAATAAATCTACTTTGTATGAAGACTTTGTTAAATATTCTATTTCTTGTGATTCAATCAAGTAATCAATTTCATTGGTATTAGGAGTATAAAAGCCCCCATCTTTTCTTGTTACAGAAAGACGAGCCCTTCTATTCTTTTTGATTTCATTAATTGAAACTGTTTTTAATATTTCCTCTTCTAAAAACTCTAAGGTGAAATTCATAGGAATTTTCATTCTTAGCATTCTCATAGATGCCATCAATCGAAAATAGTGATCTTCCCAAAAAACTAGCTTACCATTCACAACTTTTATGGTTTCAAAAATTGAATCTCCATATTTAAAAGCTCTGTTATTTGGAGTAATTTTTACATCATCAAAAGCTACTAAGTTGCCATTATAGTTCAACATTCTAATTATTTTTTTGATCTAAATATTCTACAAATTTACGTGAATTAGAACTATATGTATAAAAAAATAGCGTCGGATTTTACCCAAAGCTATTATGAAATGATATCTATTTTTATTTATGCTCCTATTCTGTGTTTTAACTCGTCTATCTGGTTTTTCCAAAGCATTTTAGCTTCTTCAAGCTCATCTTCTTCAGCAAAATCAGTAATCATTAGTGAGACATCTTTAGTGATTTCATCTACCTGGATTCTGAATTCAAAATAACTTTCATCATCTCCACTTTCAACCCATTTATAACGTGCCTTTTCACCATTTTTTTTTGAAATAACTAGAGCTTGTTCTTCTGAATCATCCCAGAAAAATGTAATAATTTTTCCTCTAGAATTTGCTTTGTCGGCAAACCATTCCTCTAAACCAGATGGTGTTGAGAAGTGCTGATATAACATTCTTGGGGAAGCATGAATTGGAAATTCAATTTCGAATTTAACTTTATTCATAGTATCAATTATTTTTTTATAAGAATCGTAAAACTTGATTCAACTATCAACATGCCAATATAGGTAATATATCTAGTTAAAAAAAATTAAAAACACACCTTGCTGTACTGTAAAATTGAATTATATTTGCAGCCTCTTAATCATGGCGAGGTAGCTCAGTTGGTTAGAGCGCAGGATTCATAACCCTGAGGTCACGGGTTCAAATCCCGTTCTCGCTACAAAAAAGTCGAGTTTCAAACTCGACTTTTTTTTAACCAAAAAGTAAAAAGGTTATTCTATTTTTTTTCTCAACAATACTTTTTTTTTTATAATTTATGTATGATTATTTATATTAAAATAAATCTAAATACGTTCAATATAAAGGGTATGAGGTAATTGGGTCACCAAAGTATATCTCCAACAAAATAAGGACGATTTTCTTGATAGTAAGGTTTTAAAAACTGAGGATTCAAAATTTAAATTAGGTGATAAAATTACACTGATTTATCATAATTTCCATTGTCTAAACCAAAAATGATTTTATATTTGCAGCATCTATCAGCGAGAGTAGCTCAGTTGGTAGAGCGTCAGCCTTCCAAGCTGAATGTCGCCAGTTCGAACCTGGTCTCTCGCTCTAAAAGTCTTATCAAATGATAAGGCTTTTTTTATACATTTAATTTTTTTCCAAAAATCAATAAAAATAAAATTGGAAGAGATAAAAAGGAAATCATTAGTAAATTTTCTTGAAAGATTTGTGGGTAAAACAATAAAGTACAGGCAAAACCTCCAATAGCTCCACCTAAATGAGCAGAATGTCCAATATTACCTACTCTATTTTTCATGCCATAAATTGAGTATAGCAAATAAGCAACACCAAAAATATAACCTGGAATTGGAATCGGAATTAATATTAAACCTAATTGCATTTCTGGGAACAACATAATACAAGAATATACAATTCCAGAAACAGCACCTGATGCCCCAACAGCACTATAATAAAGTTCTTTTTTATGATAGTTTAATGAATATAAGCTACCTGCAAGCAAGCTGCCAAAATAGATAACTAAAAAACCTATGGTTCCTAATTTTGCATCAACAATATCTCCAAAAAGATATAACGCATACATGTTAAATCCGAGGTGCATCCAATCAACATGAAGAAATCCGGAACTAATCATTCTAATTTTTTCTCCCTTTAAAATGTTGTTGATTTGAAACTTAAACTTTTCAAAAAAAATCTGATCTCCAAATCCTTTCATAGAAAACAAAACGTTTGCTAAAATAAGGAGTAAAACTGCTTGACTCATATTTTGTATCATAACACAAACATAAAGAAAACTATGGATTCATTATAGATATCATTCAAAATTTAAATACGATATTTGTACCATAAAATTCCAAGATGCAGTTTTTAATCTTTGCTATTACCTACCCTATCATTTGGTTACTATCATTATTACCAATGAAAATTCTATATCTATTGTCTGATTTTTTATACTTGATTTTTTTCTATCTCATAGGCTACAGAAAAAAAGTAGTATTAGAAAACTTACAATTGGCCTTTCCAAAGAAAGAATTAGATGAGTTAAGAACTATTCAAAAGAAATTTTTCAAACACTTTACAGACATTTTTATTGAAAGTATTAAAGCTTTCACTATTTCTGAAAAAACTATAAAAAAACACTATAAGTATACAAATCCTGAATTAATTAATGACCTCTATGACAAAGGAAGAAGCATTGCTTTTATGGGCTCACACCAAGCAAATTGGGAATGGTCTATTAGCATTCCATTAGTTGTAAAAATAACATGCTTTGGAGCCTATACAAGGATTGGTAATTCGTATTTTGACAAGACAGTAAAAGACTCTAGGACTAAATTTGGATTTATTGGTTATAAAACAACTGAAACTATTAAATCTATCAGTAGAAATTTTGATGAAGGGGTTCAAGGATTGTATTTATTGTTAAGTGATCAATCTCCACAAATTCACAAAACACATTATTGGCGAGAATTTATGGGTGTTAAAGTTCCTATCCACACTGGAGCAGAAATGATAGCTAAGAAGTTTGATATGGCTGTTGTTAACTACACTGTTAAAAAAGTAAAACGAGGGTATTTTGAAGTTACTTTTGAAACCATTACCGAACAGCCAAATGAGTATAAAGATTATGAAATAACAGACAAATACTTAGCAATTACTGAAAGAAACATCTGTGATCAACCAGAGTATTATTTGTGGTCTCACAAACGTTTTAAACACAGAAATAAACTTCCTAAAGAATGGCAGTAAATGATCCTAACGGATGCGATGACTTCTTTCATTAATTAATTTTATTATTAACTCCCGGAACATTAACTCATTAAATCAAATCCGAAACCACCCCTCCACCAACCCTTTTTCGGCTGGAGAGACTCTTTTGTGAACAAAATCATTTTTGGTGGTATCGTAGGAGTAATCTAAAGACCAATCATGTATATTTTTACACAATTCCTTCAGTGAACTGCAGATAAAGTCTAATTCTGAATCTTTTATGGTAGGATGCATAGATAAACGAATCCATCCTGGTTTTTCAGTAGAGCATCCCTCTAAAATCTGATCTTTAATTTTATTGGAAGTTTCCTGATCTACGTTTAATAAAAAATGTCCGTAAGTTCCGGCACAAGAACAACCACCTCTAGTCTGAATCCCGTAGCGATCATTCAATAACTTAACCACTAAATTAAAATGTATGTTTTCTAAATAAAAAGAAAAAATACTGAGGCGTTTTTTATGGTTTGGAGCTAATATTTTTAGGTTTGGAATAGATTCTAATGTCTTAAATAATTTCTCATTTAATTCATCTTCTCGCTTTTTTATCATATGTGTTCCCATTTTTTCTTTCAACTGAACAGAAAGAGCAATACGAATGGTTTGTAAAAAAGCAGGTGTACCACCATCTTCACGAGTTTCAACATCATCAAAATAATCGTGCTGTCCCCATGGGTTTGTATAACTAACAGTTCCTCCACCAGGGTTGTCTGGTACTAAATTTTTATACAGTTTCTTGTTAAATATTAAAACACCAGTACTTCCTGGGCCTCCCAAAAATTTATGCGGAGAAAAGAAGATAGCATCTAAATGCGCTCCTTCTTCTGATGGATGCATATTAATGTTAACATAAGGAGCACAACAAGCAAAATCTACAAAACACAATCCGTTGTATTTATGTATAATTTTAGCCACTTTATGAAAAGGGGTTTTAATTCCGGTTACATTAGAACAAGAAGTAATAGAAACAATTTTAATTTTTCTGTGTGCATGTTTTTTTATGTACTCTTCAAAAGTATCCAAACAAATGGTTCCTTCTTCATTACAAGGGACAACAACAACATCTGCTATGGTTTCTAACCAAGATGTTTGATTAGAATGATGTTCCATATGAGAGATAAATACAATAGGTTTAATCTCCTCTGGAATAGTGGTATATTCTCTTAGGTTTTCTGAAACTTTCAATCCTAAAATTCGTTGAAATTTATTGATAACACCTGTCATCCCAGAACCTTCAGTAATTAATACATCATTGCTATTGGCGTTTACGTGTCTTTTAATAATATTTCTAGCTTCATGGTAGGCCAAAGTCATCGCAGCACCAGACGTAGATGTTTCAGTGTGGGTGTTGGCTACAAATGGTCCAAATTCGTTTGTGAGTTTTTCTTCTATTGGGCGATACAACCTTCCGCTCGCAGTCCAATCTGTATATACTAACTTTTGTACTCCAAATGGTGAAAGAAAATTTTGATCAATTCCTATAATTTGATCTCTAAACTGCTGAAAATAGTGTTCTAAGGAAGTCATAATTAAGCGATAATTTCTTTTATTTCTGTAATAAAGCGTTCAGCTAATTCATCTGCATTAAGTTGAGAATTACTCTCTGTATAAATTCTGATAATTGGCTCTGTATTAGATTTACGAAGATGAACCCATTGACTTTCAAAATCAATTTTCACTCCATCTATCGTATTCACTTCTTCATTGGCATACTTAGTGGCCATAATTCCCAAAATATTATCAACATCTATTTGTGGAGTCAATTGTATTTTATTTTTACTCATAAAATAGCTCGGGTAACTTTCTCTTAAGGCTTTACAGGATATTTTTGTAGTTGCCATGTGTGATAAGAACAAGGCAACACCTACCAGGCTATCTCTTCCATAATGTGATGCTGGCAGAATAATACCTCCATTTCCTTCACCACCAATTACAGTGTTTGTTTCTTTCATTTTAATAACTACATTCACTTCTCCAACAGCACTTGCAGTATAAGTCCCTCCATGTTTTTCAGTTACGTCACGCAAAGCTCTAGATGATGATAAATTAGAGACTGTATTTCCACCTCCTAATTTCCCTAGAACATAATCTGCGCAAGCAACCAAGGTATATTCTTCGCCAAACATTGAACCATCTTCACAAACCAATGCTAAACGATCTACATCCGGATCAACAACAATTCCAACATCTGCTTGTTCTTTAACAACCAGCTCAGAAATGTCTGTTAGGTGTTCTTTTAGAGGTTCTGGATTATGAGGGAAATGACCATTTGGCTCGCAATACAATTCAATACATTCAACATTTAACTCTTTTAATAAAGCTGGAATAAAAATTCCTCCAGTAGAATTTACTCCATCAACCACTACCTTAAAATTGGCATTACGTATTGCATCAACATCTACTAGCTCTAAATTTAAAACTTCTTGAATGTGTTTCTTTAAGTAGGTCTTATCTCTTGAGTAGGTTCCTAAATCATCAACTTCAGCAAAATTAAAATCATCACTTTCTGCAGTTTTTAAAATTACTTCTCCATCTTGTTCGTTTAAAAACTCTCCTTTTTCATTTAGTAACTTTAAGGCATTCCATTGTTTTGGATTATGACTTGCAGTTAGAATAATACCTCCATTAGCATTTTCTAGCGGAACAGCTACTTCTACAGTAGGAGTTGTTGACAATCCTAAATCTATTACATGTATACCTAAACCAACTAAGGTATTGGCCACCAATGAACTTATCATCTTTCCAGAAATACGAGCATCTCTTCCAATTACAACAGTGATTTGATCTTTATTTGGATTTCTGTTTTTTATAAATGTTCCATATGCAGCAGCAAATTTTACAGCGTCTATAGGAGTTAGGTTTTCAGAAGTTTTTCCTCCTATGGTTCCCCTGATTCCAGAAATTGATTTTATTAATGTCATGCTATTTTTTTTTAATTAACAAAGGTAATTTATTCTGAGTTACTTCTAAATAAATAGCATAAAAAAAGCCATTGCAAATTGCAATGGCTTTTCATGTATTATAAATAATTTCTAGTCTAAAAAATTATTTCTTTTTAGAACCTGCTTCCATTTTTTTCTTCAAATCAGCAAGACCTCCGATATCACCTAGCGTAGTTTTTTCTGCTTCAGCAGATTTTTTAGCTACAGCTTTCATATTTCTTTTTTCTTGCTCCTTAAAGATAGCAGTATGAGATACCACTACTCTTCTGTATTCTTTGCTAAATTCTAATACTTTAAATTCTATAGTATCTCCTTTACCAAGTTTAGTACCGTCTTCTTTTTCTAAATGACGTCCAGGCGCAAATCCTTCAACTCCATCAGTAAATGTAACAACTGCACCTTTATCATTTTTCTCTTTGATAGTTCCTGTATGAACAGAATCGATTGCATACGTAGCTTCATGAGCATCCCAAGGGTTATCTTGAGTTTGCTTATGACCTAAATTTAACTTACGACCTTCTACATCTAATTCTAATACTTGGACTTCTAAGGTATCACCAACAGTAACAAAATCTGATGGATGCTTAATTTTCTTAGTCCAAGATAAATCAGAGATATAAACCAATCCATCAATTCCTTCTTCTAATTCAACAAATACTCCAAAGTTTGTGTAATTTCTTACAGTACCTGAATGGGTAGAACCAACAGGATATTTTTTAGTAATATCTGTCCATGGATCTGGGTGTAATTGCTTCATCCCTAGAGACATTTTACGTTCGTCTCTATCTAATGTTAAGATTTGAGCTTCAACTTTGTCACCAACTTTTACGAAATCTTGAGCAGAACGTAAATGAGTAGACCAAGACATTTCAGAAACATGAATAAGTCCTTCAACTCCTTCAGATACTTCTACAAATGCACCATAATCTGCAATTACAACAACTTCACCAGTTACTTTATCTCCAATCTTTAAATCTGCATTTAAAGCATCCCAAGGATGAGATGATAATTGTTTTAATCCTAATTGAATTCTAGACTTACTATCATCAAAGTCTAAGATTACAACGTTTAATTTTTGATCCAATTCTACAACCTCATTTGGATGGTTGATTCTAGACCAAGATAAATCTGTAATATGAACTAATCCATCTACACCACCTAAATCAACAAACACACCATAAGAAGTAATATTTTTAACAATACCTTCTAAAACTTGCCCTTTTTCTAATTGACCAATGATCTCTTTCTTTTGAATTTCAATATCAGCTTCAATAAGTGCTTTGTGAGAAACAACAACATTTTTGAATTCGTGGTTAATTTTCACCACTTTGAATTCCATTGTTTTCTCTACATATTGATCGTAATCACGAATTGGCTTCACATCGATTTGAGAACCTGGTAAAAATGCTTCGATTCCAAAAACATCAACAATCATACCACCTCTAGTTCTACATTTCACAAACCCGTTAACAACTTCACCAGTTTCGTGAGCATTATTAACACGTTCCCATGCTTTGATTACTCTAGCTTTTTTATGAGATAAGACTAATTGACCTGAACTATCCTCTCTCTTGTCTACTAAAACTTCTACTTTATCACCAACTGAAAGACCAGAATTATAACGAAATTCGTTTAAAGAAATAACTCCTTCAGATTTAGAATTAATGTCAATAATTGCATCTCTGTCTGTTATTCTGATAACTAACCCTTCTATAACATCTCGCTCTTTTACAAAACCTACGGTTCCTTCTAAAGCATTTTCAAACTCTTTTAATTTAGCCTCATCAACAGCTTCAATACCTTCTTCGTATTTATGCCAGTTAAAGTTGTTTAAAAAATCTTCTTGAGTTTCTTCTTTTACTACGGGTGTAGCTTCTATAATTTCTACAGTTTCTGTTTCTGTAGTTTCTGCGGTAGCTTCAGTAGCTACTTCTTGTACTTCTGGAGCTTCTACAGCTTCCTTTTTTTTTATTTCTTCAGACATGCTGAAAATGTTTTTGTATCTTCTTGTTAATTAGATTATTAACGATGTTAACGCAAAGAGATATGATACGTTTGTTTGCTCTTAAAAATCCTTTTTCTAATCTATTATCGTAAAAAGGAGTGCAAATGTACAAAATTCTACTGATTATTAAGTTTTTAGATTCTATAAAATAATATTTATAATTCTGCTATCTAGAAATTATTATTCATGCATATAAATTCAATAAAATCTAACTTTATGTTGGTAAAACTTTTTGTTATTTAAAAAACGTATCCAATTCATTGATATGATAAACAAAATAACTATAAATTAAAAGTACAAGACTAAATAAATAATTATTTTAACTGATGTCTTAAATATTTTAAAAAATAAAGAAAGTTTATCGAACAATTTATAGTAAAAATATAACTGCAAGAACTACATTTGCATCCGATTTAGTTCTATCAACTAAGTTTTAAATTGAAGTAATTACTTAAAAAAGTAATATGAATCAAGAAACGAAAGACTTAATAGATCAAGGAAAAATGCTTCCTTTAATGGAAGAGTTTTATACCATACAAGGTGAAGGATACCATACAGGTAAAGCTGCTTATTTTATTCGTGTTGGTGGCTGTGACGTAGGATGTCATTGGTGTGATGTTAAAGAAAGTTGGAATGCAGATTTACATCCTCCAACACTGGCTAATACTATAGTTGAACATGCTAAAAAACATTCTGATACTGTTGTAATTACTGGAGGAGAGCCATTAATGTGGTCTATGGACTATTTAACAAAAATGCTTCGAAAAAATGGACTAAAAACACATATCGAAACTTCTGGAGCTTATTCTTTTTCTGGAATTTGGGATTGGTTTTGTTTGTCTCCAAAAAAGACGAAGCTTCCCTTAGAGGAAGTCTACAAAGAGGCAGATGAGCTAAAAATGATTATTTTTAATAAAAGTGATTTTAAATTTGCCGAAGAGCATGCTGCTAAAGTTGGAAAAGACTGTGAATTATTTTTACAACCTGAATGGAGCAAAAAAGAAAAAATGACAGAACTTATCGTAGACTATGTGATGAAAAACCCTAAGTGGAAAATTTCATTACAGACACATAAGTATTTAAATATCCCTTAATTTTCTTTCCACTAATTTCAAAATAATTTCAAACTGCTTTTCTTTAGTTAAGTGAGAATTGTCTATTTCTATTGCATCGTCAGCTTTTACTAGTGGAGAGTCTTTCCTTGTTGTATCTACTCTATCTCTTTCTACTACATTTGTATAAACATCATTATAACTTACTTGTTCTCCTTTTTGAATCAGTTCATCAAAACGACGTTGTGCCCTAGTTTCTGCGGTAGATGTCATAAATATTTTTAATTCTGCATCTGTAAATACAACGGTTCCAATATCTCTTCCATCCATTACAACCGCTTTATGTTTCCCCATTTCTTTCTGAATAGTTACCAATTTTTTTCGGACCTCTGGAGTTGCTGAAACTTTACTTACGTAATTAGATACTTCTAATGTTCGTATGGTTTTCTCTACATTCACTTTATTTAAATACATCTCCCCAAAACCAAGCGAATGATTGTAAATAAATTCTAAGTGTGCATTGTCTAAATTATTAATCAGAGAAACAACATCAAAATGATTACTTGAAATATATCCATGTTGCATAGAAAAAAGTGTCATAGCTCTGTACATCGCTCCGCTATCTACATACACATAGCCTAACTGATGAGCTAATTGCTTAGCAATAGTGCTTTTACCCGTTGAAGAATACCCGTCTATAGCAATTGTAATTTTTTTATTCATCTATCTTTTATCTAAGTCAAATTGTAAACTAAATGTACTTGCACTTGTTGCTGCATGATATTTTGAAAATGCATAATTGAACCTTAATTTATTCAATTTTATTCCAAAACCAAAAGAAATACCGCTAAAAGATCTTGCGTTTTGTAATTTTAGCTCACTAGATCTTCTAAAATTATACCCTGCTCTTAGGTTAATTGGACTTTCAGGAAAAAGCTCAGCTCCAATAACAAGATGTCTTATGGCATTTGTTAAAAATGATATCTTTTCTTCTGTAATGTTTCCTTCTAAATCACTTATTTGATTTGATGGATTAGGAACAGCAACATTCCATTGTTGAAGATTATCTATTGTTAGATGCCATTTTAAAGGAACATATTTTAATTTATAGGAACCACCTATAGCTACTTTGAAAGGTAGTTTTTCATTTGTTCCATCAAATGATTGTATTTGTGTTCCCATGTTTCTGGCAACCATTGTAAAAGCATAAGACTTATAAGGACTATAATATAAAACGGCAATATCTGCAGCAATACCACTTGATGTAAAATTACTGATTGTAGAATTTATTAATTTCCCATTAAAACCCATAAAAACATTTGTCCAAGGAAGATTAAAAGCATAACCAACAGAAACAGCTACATCACTTGCTTTAAAGGTACCTGTTTCATTACCATTTTCATCTGCTTCTATAAGAGTTCCGTAATTTAAATATTTAACACTACCATGAATAGCTCCAAAACTTCTATTGATAACTTGAGAGTAAGATGCAGAACCAATACTTATACCAGCTAGATAACTGGTGTAATTAACAGATAATTGCTTGTCTAATTCAGGATTAATAACAGAAGGATTCCAAATAGGTTGGTTTACATCATTAATTAATGTCAACACTTCACCTCCAAGAGCTACTTGTCTAGAAGATGATGTTAAATTTAAAAACTGAAACACAGTTTCTCCTCCAACTTGACTAAAAATAGTGGTTGAATTTACAAGGAAGATTAAAAAAAATATTTTTTTCATAGATCCTGATAGGAAAAAAGAACTATAACTTATAACGTATAAATTTATTAATATTTTATACAGCTATCTAAATATACTTCAAAAAAAAACCTCATTCGATAGAATGAGGTTTAAATTAAATACTGATTAGATCAGTATAAAGAAAGGCAGCGACCTACTCTCCCACATAAAATGCAGTACCATCGGCGCAATTGGGCTTAACTTCTCTGTTCGGAATGGGAAGAGGTGAGCCCCAATGCTATAACCACCCTAAGCTGTTTGAGTTGCTTAAACTCTAAAAGTTAACATACTAGTAAAAGTAATATTGTATCGAATTTTGTATAGAAAAAAGAGTGTCGTCCCACCCGAAGGTGGGACAGCGTACATAAGTCTATGGGTTATTAGTAATACTCGGCTATGACATTACTGCCTTTACACCTGTATCCTATCAACGTGGTAATCTCCCACGACC
>Ga0209196_1000034_pt1 | contig 97798 bp, 90 predicted proteins | sample COGITO_mtgs_1105_5_FD_184801 | JGI IMG/M metagenome (GOLD analysis project Ga0209196, IMG submission 184801) | Pelagic marine microbial communities from North Sea - COGITO_mtgs_110509 (SPAdes) (version 2) | ecosystem: Environmental > Aquatic > Marine > Epipelagic ... | reverse complement strand
AGATTTACATTCTTGGAATCCTGATGGTTATTTTATATCTAATGGACCTGGAGATCCAGAACCATTAATTGAAGCACAGAAATTAGCTAAAGAGATTATTCAAAGAGATTTGCCTTTGTTCGGTATTTGTTTAGGTCACCAAGTTATTGCATTAGCAAACGGAATCTCTACCTATAAAATGCACAATGGCCACAGAGGTATAAACCATCCAGTAAAAAACCTACTTACGGGTAAAGGTGAAATTACTTCTCAAAATCATGGTTTTGCTATTAATAGAGAAGAGACAGAATCTCATTCAGATATAGAAATAACTCATGTTCATTTAAATGATCAGACAGTTGCAGGTATTCGATTAAAAAATAAAAATTGTTTTTCTGTTCAGTACCATCCAGAAGCAAGTCCTGGACCACATGATGCAGAATACCTATTCGATCAGTTCATGGAATACATAAAAAAATAAACATACATTAATTTTATTATCATATTCATAATCATAATTTCTTTTTTTTATTAATTTTATTAAAAAATAACAATTTTTTGTTATTTATGCTTGCAGTTTTGATAATATGTATTACTTTTACAGAGGTGATGTTTAACATCACTTTCTTTTTCATAGCAATTTTTCCCACTCTTAGGAGTGGGTTTTTTTTGTGCTATCTATAGCTATTAATTTCATTTCTTAGATGAAATCGTTTTCGTAATAATTTAATGTTATTATAAATAAAACCAGTCCATATTATGTAATTTAGCTGCTTATACAAATATAAAAATTTTAGTACTATGAGTATTATTATCAATGTTCACGCGAGGCAAATTTTTGATTCTAGAGGAAATCCAACTATAGAAGTTGATGTTACTACAGAAAATGGAGTTTTAGGTAGAGCAGCAGTTCCTTCTGGAGCTTCTACCGGAGAACATGAAGCAGTAGAGTTAAGAGACGGAGGTAAAGATTATATGGGAAAAGGTGTTTTAAATGCCATAGATAATGTGAATACATTAATTGCCCAAGAATTACTTGGATTTTCTGTTTTTGAGCAAAATAAAATAGATCAGAAGATGATCTATCTAGACGGTACACCTAATAAATCAAAGCTAGGAGCAAATGCTATTTTAGGAGTTTCTTTAGCTGCTGCAAAAGCTGCTGCAAATGAGTTAGGAATGCCATTGTATAGATATATTGGTGGTGTTTCTGCCAATACACTACCAGTTCCAATGATGAATATTATCAATGGAGGATCTCATTCAGATGCACCAATAGCATTTCAAGAGTTTATGGTTATGCCAGTAAAAGCAGCTAACTTTTCTCAGGCAATGCAAATGGGATCTGAAATTTTTCATAATTTAAAAAAAGTACTGCATGACAGGAATTTATCAACCGCTGTTGGTGATGAAGGAGGTTTTGCTCCAACACTAGAAGGTACTGAAGATGCATTAGATACGATAGCCTTAGCCGTAAAAAACGCTGGATACACATTAGGTGATGAAATTATGATAGCATTAGATTGTGCAGCAGCCGAATTTTATGTTGATGGTAACTATGACTACTCAAAGTTTGAGGGGGCAACAGGAAAAATAAGATCAAGTCAAGAACAAGCAGATTATTTAGCTGAGTTAGCTGCTAACTATCCTATTATCTCAATTGAAGATGGGATGGATGAAAATGACTGGGAAGGTTGGAAATATCTGACGGAGAAGATAGGTCATAAAGTTCAGTTAGTAGGAGATGATTTATTTGTCACAAACGTGAAGCGTTTGTCTCGAGGAATTGAAAACGGAATAGCAAACTCTATTTTAATTAAGGTAAATCAAATAGGAACATTAACTGAAACAATAGATGCTGTTCATATGGCAAAAAATGCAGGGTATACCTCTGTGATGAGTCATCGCTCAGGAGAAACTGAAGACACAACAATTGCAGATTTAGCTGTAGCATTAAATTGCGGACAAATAAAGACTGGATCAGCATCGCGTTCAGATCGTATGGCTAAATACAATCAATTATTAAGAATAGAAGAAGAATTAGGGAATATTGCCTATTTTCCTCAAGAAAAAGCATTTAACATATAAGCAATTATACAAACATCTAATTAAAACCTCATTATGTATATTTTGAGGTTTTTTTTATGATCTTATAATTAGAGAACCTTATTATTTCATATTCAAAAACTATCCTAGCTTTTTTTAAAAATCCTTTAAAATGGCTATATTTGTAAGACTTCTTAATAAATAAAAATATACAGATAATGATAGATAAGGCGAAATTGCAGATTGGGGATGATTCATATGAATTTCCATTAATAGTAGGTACTGAAAATGAAGTCGCTATAGATATTAAAACTCTAAGAGGAGTTACTGATGGAGTTATTACTATAGATGCAGGTTATAAAAACACAGGAGCCTGCCAAAGTGCTATCACTTTTTTAGATGGAGAAAAAGGAATTTTGCGCTATCGAGGTTATTCAATTGAAGAGTTAGCTGAAAAAGCAGATTTCTTAGAAGTAGCTTTTCTTCTCATATTTGGAGAACTTCCTTCCAAAGAAGAACTCCAAAAATTTCATGAAGACATTAAAGAAAATTCAATCGTAGATGATGATGTTAGAAAAATATTAGATGCATTTCCAAAATCAGCTCATCCCATGGGTGTTCTATCGTCTCTTACTAGCGCTCTTACCGCTTTTAACCCCTCTAATGATAAAATAAATAACATCGATTATGAACGAACTAAGAAAGCTTTATATGATAATATTGTTAAAGTACTAGGAAAAATCCCTGTATTGGTGTCATGGACTTACAGAAAGAAGCTTGGTTTACCTCTTGAGTATGGAGATAATTCTTTGGGTTATGTTGAAAATATTTTAAAAATGATGTTTAAGAAACCAAATGAGGATTATGTTCCTAATCAAGTTATCATTACAGCCTTAAACAAACTTCTCATTTTACATGCAGACCACGAGCAGAATTGTTCAACATCTACGGTTCGTATAGTTGGTTCATCTCATGCAGGTTTATTTGCTTCCATTTCATCTGGCATTTCTGCTTTGTGGGGTCCATTGCATGGAGGTGCAAATCAAGCTGTACTCGAAATGTTAGAAGCTATTAGAGAAGATGGTGGAGACACAAAAAAATATATGGCAAAGGCCAAAGATAAAAATGACCCATTTAGACTCATGGGTTTTGGTCACAGAGTGTATAAGAATTTTGATCCAAGAGCTAAAATTATTAAAGTGGCTGCTTATGAGGTATTAAATGATTTGGGAATTGATGATCCTATTTTAGAAATTGCAAAATCTCTAGAAAAAGAAGCCCTATCTGATGCTTATTTTGTTGATCGTAAATTGTATCCAAATGTAGACTTTTACTCCGGTATAATTTATAGAGCTATGGGAATTCCTGTAGATACTTTTACCGTTATGTTCGCACTTGGCCGAATTCCTGGATGGATTGGCCATTGGCGCGAAATGCGTTTAAGAAAAGAACCTATTGGACGTCCGCGTCAAATTTATACTGGTGAAACTTACAGAGTATTTAAAAGTATCTCTCAAAGATAGATTTCGAAATCATTTTAGCCACACAAACTAAATATATCTAGTTCACTTGTTTTTTAGTTTCTTATTTTTAGATTTTAATATCTTTAACTCTATCGTATGTTATACTTAAATATTCAAAACGAAACATCTCGATTAAGAGCTGTTGTTTTGGGAACAGCATTTCATAATGGGCCCATACCAACTGAAGAAGAGTGTTACGATCCAAAAAGTAAAATACACGTTATAGCTGGAACGTATCCGAAAGAACAAGACATGATCTTAGAAATGGAGTCAGTTGCGAGGGTGTTTAAAAAATATGGTATAAAAGTATTTCGACCAGAGATTATAGAAAATTACAATCAAATATTTTCAAGAGATATTGGTTTTGTGATAGAAGATAAGTTTATTACAGCTAATATACTTCCGGACAGAGACCAAGAAATTCTAGCAATAGATCATGTCTTAGATCAAATACCAAAAGAAAATAGAATTTCACTACCAGAAGATTGTCACGTTGAAGGTGGAGATGTAATGCCATGGAATAATTATATTTTTATAGGCACTTACTCAGGGAAGGATTATTCAGAGTATATTACTGCAAGAACAAATGTGAATGCTGTAGAGGCAATACAAGAGTTATTTCCAGATAAAATCGTAAAATCATTTGAATTAAGAAAATCAAATGATAACGCAAAAGACAATGCATTGCATCTAGATTGTTGTTTTCAACCTATAGGAAAAGACAAAGCGATTCTTCACAAAAACGGATTTTTAGTTGAAAAAGAATTCAAGTGGTTGGTAGATTTTTTTGGTAAAGAGAATGTTTTTGAAATATCTAAGGATGAAATGTATCAGATGAATAGCAACGTTTTTTCTATTTCTGAAAATATTATAGTTTCAGAACAGAATTTTACAAGGTTAAATTCGTGGCTCGTAGAAAAGGGTTTTACAGTAGAAAAAGTACCTTATTCAGAAATTGCCAAACAAGAAGGCTTATTACGTTGTTCTACATTACCTTTAGTAAGAGATTAAATTAAATACTATTATCTATGTATCGTTCATTTATTGTAAGAAGTGCATTTTTTATTTTTTTATTGAATTCGGCTATTATATTTTCTCAAAAAATATCAACAGCTGAACTTAAAGTTTTACAAACTATAGAAACCAATAACGAAGAAGCTATTGTTTTTTTAGAAAAAATTGTCAATATTAATAGCGGCACCATGAATCATAAAGGTGTGAAACAGATTGGAATGGTTTTTAGAGACGCTTTTGATGAAATTGATTTTCAAACGAATTGGATAGATCTATCTGAAGTGAATAGATCAGGGCATTTGTTTGCAGAAACAAAAAAAAGCCAAAATACTACAGGGAAAAAATTATTACTCATTGGGCATTTAGATACTGTTTTTGAGGAAGATAGTCCATTTCAAGAGTTTGAAAAAATAAACGATAGCATTGCAATAGCACCAGGAGGAAATGACATGAAAGGTGGAAACGTAGTTATATTATATGCCTTAAAAGCACTTGTTGAAAACAACCTATTAAACAATTCTCAAATAATTGTTGCATTTACTGGAGACGAAGAATCTACAGGGAAACCACTATCTATTAGTAGAAAAGATTTAATTAATGCCGCAAAAAGAAGTGATGTAGCTTTGGGTTTTGAAACCTCTACAGGGTTTGACAACGCTTCAATAGCCAGAAGAGGGGCTTCTGGATGGCAAGTTGAAGTTACAGGGAAACGAGCACACTCCTCAGGAATTTTTAATGAAAAAGTTGGGGCAGGAGCAATTTTTGAACTTTCCAGAATTTTAAACGAATTTTATAACAAGGTAAAAGGAGAAAAATACCTAACATTTAACCCAGGTGTTATTATAGGGGGAACTCAAGTTAGTTTAGAGGCTTCTCTGAGCAAAGGAAATGCATTTGGTAAAAGTAATGTAGTGTCTCAAAAAGCAATTGTAAAAGGAGGCTTACGATTTATATCAGAAGAACAAAAAGAAAACGCACGTACTAAAATGCGCCAGGTTGTTTCTAATAATTTACCTCAAACTTCAGCGATCATTACTTTCACAGATAGTTATCCTGCCATGTTTCCAACAGAGGGAAATAAAGATCTGTTAGACAAATTAAATCAGGTTAGTTTAGATTTAAATCAATCTGGAGTTAATGCTTATGATCCTTCAAAACGAGGAGCAGCAGATGTTTCTTTTGTTGCTGAGTATGTAGATTGTTTAGATGGTCTAGGTGTCATGGGTACTGGAGCACACACACCAAATGAAACCGTAAACTTGAAAACCATAGAAGCTTTAACTAAAAGAACAGCCATTCTCATTTATAGACTTATAAATGAATAGATATCATAAAAAAAGTCCATCATTATTTGATGGACTTTATATTATGAATTAAAAAATAGCTAACTATGGTAAAATAACTCTATTAATTGCGTGGATAACTCCATTATCTGCTTGTACGTTTGTAGCAATAATATCGATTATTCTACCAGAATCGTCAGTTAAAGTAGCCCCACCAGTTACATTGGCAGTTATATCTCCGCCCAACGTGGGAACAGTCATGTTATCAGTTAAATCAGTATCAAATACATTTAAACCTGCCACAACATGATTTTTAAGCACTGCGTCTAACGTTGGCTCATCAATATCAGCTAATCCTGCAATACTTAACTCACTTAGTAGTGATCCAAATGCATCATTGGTTGGTGCAAATACAGTAAAAGGCGCTGGTGAAGTTCCTGTTGCTGTAGACAATACACCTACAAAGTTGGTTGTTAAGTCATCTCTTGTTAATGCAGCAACTAAGGTTGAAAAAGTTGGATCAGCTACAGCAAAAGTAACAACACTTGGCAATCCAATGACAGCGTCTACAACGTGTACAATTCCATTGTCAGCTAATATATCTGCCATACTAACTGATGAAACACCATTAAATCTAACTCCGTTAGAAATGTCTATATATAAAGACATTCCAGTGCCTGAAGCAGAGCTCGTAGCCAAAGTATTTGCATAGCCTGTTGATAAGTCAGTTGACGCTATTGAGCCACTAACAACATGATTTAGTAAAATATTGGTTAAAATATCTACTGGAACATCATCTAAACTACTAAATCCATTGCTAGTTAAAAATGCTGCAAAGGCATCATTTGTAGGAGCTAGAACAGTAAAAGGTCCATCACCTGCAAGTGTTGTAACTAAATTAGCCTTTTGTAAAGCCGCCACTAAACTTGTGAGTTTATCAGAAGCAACTGCTATATCAACAATGGTGTTTGTTTCTGGAATAATTACAACGTCAGTGTCATCGTCTTTACAAGATTGAAATAATAAAGCAATAATTAAAGTGGGAATAATTTTTTTTAATGTTTTCATAAAGTTCATTTAAATGTTTTTGTTCAACAAATTTATTGATTTGTTAAACAGTTTTAAGAATCATTAGTGTTAAATAAAATTTAAAATTCTGTAAAATAATTGTTTAACTTTTATTTATGAATTTATAGTATTTAGTAAACAAGTTTTTTTTGTAATAACACATTATTTTTTTGGAAAAAAAAAGTATAGTTTTGTTGTATCAATAAAGTTAAATGAAACAAACTACAAATAGCATACTAATGATTCGTCCTATTAACTTTAGGATGAACGAGCAAACAGCCGTTAATAACTATTATCAAAGAGTATTAGATGACCTTTTACCAGCTAATGTAAATATTAATGCTCAAAAAGAGTTTGATAATTATGTAGAAAAGTTGGAGTCACATGGAATTTATGTAATCGTTATTTCTGATATAGGAGGTTCTGATACTCCAGATTCTATCTATCCAAATAACTGGATTTCTTTTCATGAAAATGGTACGGTAGGCTTATATCCAATGTTTGCAGAGAACAGACGCTTTGAAAGAAGAGAAGATATCCTAGATCAACTAGAAGAAAAGGGCTTCATTATTAAAAATACGATTGATTATTCTGCCGCAGAACAAGACGATGTTTTCTTAGAAGGAACAGGGAGTTTATTATTAGATAGAGTTAATAGAAAGGCATATTGTGCTTTGTCACCAAGAGCTGATGAAGATTTATTCATTGAATTTTGTGAAGACTTTGAATACACACCTGTAGTTTTTAGTGCAAATCAAACAGTAGATAACAAAAGAGAACCAATTTACCACACCAATGTAATGATGTGTTTGGCAGAAACGTTTGCTGTTATTTGTTTGGCTAGTATAGATGATAAAAAAGAGCGAAAGAATGTGTTAAAACATTTGAAAGAAGATGGTAAAAAAGTTATCGAAATATCTGAAGAGCAAGTAACCAAATTTGCTGGAAATATGTTACAAGTTCGTGGAGCAAATGACGAGTTATTTTTAGTGATGAGTGAAGCTGCACATGATTCATTAAATCAATCACAATTAGCACAAATAGAAAATCATTGTAAAATTATAACCAGTTCTTTAGATACTATTGAAGCCTGTGGAGGTGGAAGTGCTCGATGTATGATGGCTGAGGTTTTTTTACCTAGAGGCTAGGCAATAGCTTTGTGAATAATTATTTTTTAATAACTTTTTTAACAACCTTTCTATCATTTTTAAATTCAATCTTTAAAAGGTATACCCCTTTTGAAATATTTTTAAGATCAATTTCACCTTGTTTTTTTTTGAAAAAAATAGCTCTTCCATCTAAAGAAAATAAACTGAATGAATGAATTTCTTGAGGGTTACTCTTTTGAATAATTTCAAAGTAGTCTTCAATTGGGTTTGGAAATACATGTATTAATTTAGAAAACTCATCATCAGTTGTTGATAGCAAATTATCTAGCGGATTGTAAAACTCATATAGCTTTTGAGGAAACTCAAAGGTAACAGCACCAATATTAGTCGAGAAAAACTCTCTTGAAATATAATATTTTGAATCTTCAAAAAAAGTAATTCCCTCTATTTGACTTCCCTGTTCTAAAAAAATATCACCTACAAGGTCTATTCTTGTTGGGTTTCCTCCGAAAAGATCTAGTGAAGATGGTCTATTATGGTCCACGTAAAGTAAAAAAGGTGTAAGTGTATTATTATATCCACAAAACAAAAAACCATCAGTACCAGCATTGTAACTAACTCCTGTAATTAAGCCTTGTGGATCATATGAACTTACTTTTTCTGCAGAATAATTTCCAACTATTGTAGGGACAACATAGACATTTGTTTTAAAATCAATCCAGTTTTTTGTGAAAATCAATATTTGACCTTGATATATAGTAATGGCTTCAGCATCAAAATTGGTATTGTTTGGTTGAGATGTAAAATCTGATTGATCATCATATGAAAATGATATTACTTCAGCAGTAATATTTGTAGAAGAAATATAATCGGATTTTAAGATTTTATAAATTTTTAGATCATTTCTATTTCCGTTGTTATTACCAATGTCAGCAATATAAATATGTGTATCATCCTGACTAATATCTTCCCAATCTATATTATTTGCATTTGTGATAGCAATTGACCTTGAAATACTTCCACTGACAGTGTCAATTTCGTAGAGCTTAGCATTATCGCCACTATCATTGTGTGTAATCAGTTTTCCATTAAAAAAAATTAATCCAGAAGTTTCATTTATATCAGTTGGAAGTTCATATTTTTCAATCAAACTAAATTCTTGGCTAATAGAATTAAGACTAAAAATAAAAAATAGTATGTAGGAGATTTTTTTAATCATAATGTAGGAGATTTTTTTAATCATATTTATTCTAAAATTTCTTCAATAACTTTGCCTGAATTTCCATTCGGGAACTCTACTTCTAATAGTGTTGCTAAAGTAGGAGCAATATCTCTCACAAAGTAGCTTTTATGAGATAACCCTTTTTTAATTCCTGCACCATAAAAAATGATCGGTACATGTGTATCGTAGCTATATGCAGAACCATGTGTTGTTCCTGTTTTTCCTCTTGAGATTGTTCCTGGTGTTGGAATTAATAGTATGTCTCCGGAAATTTTTTGATTATAACTATTTTGTATCTTTTCTAAAACTCCTGACGTAAATTGTGTTGTTTGGAGAGTTTTTGCGGTAACAGTTTTGTAAATTCCATCGAATAATAAAGCTTCTTCAGCAAAAATATTTGCAACTTCTACTAGATTCAATTGTAACTGTTTGATTTTTTCTTTATCTAAGAAAATTTGATAGTTAGATACATTTTCAATCAAATATTCGCTCCCAAAATGAGACTTAGATACTTCAGTTAAAAATTCTGTAAATTCTTTATCTCTAAAATAAGGAGCTGGGATATTTAAAGATTGAAGATATGCAGGCACTTGAGATGCTCCGTGATCTGCAGTTAGAAAGATAGTATATTTCCCAATACCAACTTCAGTGTCTAAAAACTGTAATAAATCTGCTATGTTTTGATCAAACCTTAAATATGTGTCTTCAATTTCTATGGCATCTGTTCCGTATTGGTGTCCCACGTAATCTGTGCTAGAAAAACTAATAGCTAGAAAATCTATAGCATCACTTTTCCCTAAATGCTCTCCTACAATAGCTGATTTTACAAAATCTAAAGTTAAATCGTTCCCAAATGGAGTTCCTTTAATTATATCATAATTTCCGTTTTTTTCTCTAAGCATAGGAAGATTGTGAGGGAAAGTTGGAGAAGTTTCGCCTATAAAAGTTCCTTCATAAGGATTATTATCAATTAAACTTTGTGTGTAACTGTCTATTGGATACAATGTTTTCCATGGCTTGGATAAATAGTCATCTACTTTATTATTTGAATTAAAATCTTTAACCCAAGTAGGAAGTTCATCCATATAGTAAGAACTGGTAATCCATTTATTCTCATCTTTCCCCTCATACCAGTAAGCACCTGTAGCTGTGTGTCCAGCAGGCAACACTGAAGATCTATCTTTTATGGCAATTCCTATTGATTTCCCTCTCATATTTTGTCCCAAGCGTACTTGATCTGTAATGGTAGTTGTAACCATCCTTTTGGGTGATTTTTCACCAGAATTACTATTGGTGCCAACAGATCTATAGGTAGCATCGTCTACGCAATAAATAGATTTCTTCAAATACTTATCATACCAGTTATTTCCAATAACACCATGCTGGTTTGGACTTGTTCCAGTATATGCAGATGCATGTCCTACAGCAGTATAGGTTCCTATGTAGTTAAAGTGAGCATTGGTTAATGAATACCCTTCATTTAAAAGTTTTTTAAATCCATAGTCACCATATCTATTGACATATTTTGTTAAATAATCATATCGCATTTGATCCACGACAATTCCAACAACTAAGGATGGTTTTATATTGTTTTTTGTACTTTTTTTACAACTATAAAGTGTTGAACCAATACAGAAAAGTAACAATAAGTATTTTTTCATGAAATATGATTTAATATCCATGTCAAAAGTAATTATTTTTAGTTTCATCCTTGTTATTATTCGTAAGGTTAACGATATTTTAATACTTTAGCATAAAGAAAAAAAAGGATGACTTACCTTAAACATATCGGTAAATATTTTATGATGCTTGCTCAGGTTTTTAAAAGACCACAAAAAGCAAGAGTTTTTAAAGAAGCTCTCTTTAAGGAATTTGATGAATTAGGACTAAAGTCTTTAGGAATTGTGATTTTTATTTCTTTCTTTATAGGAGGAGTTATTGCTCTGCAAACCGCATTAAATATAGACAGTCCCTTTATACCGAAAAATTTAATTGGTTTTGCAACTAAACGATCTGTAATTTTAGAATTTGCTCCAACATTTTGCTCTATTATTTTAGCTGGAAAAGTAGGATCTTATATTACATCAAGTATTGGAACGATGAGAGTAACTGAACAAATAGATGCTCTAGAGGTAATGGGAATCAATTCTCTAAATTATTTGGTACTTCCTAAGGTATTAGCAACAATTTTCTTTTATCCATTTTTAATTGTTTTAGCCATGTTTCTTGGAATTTTTGGTGGTTGGGTAGTTGGTTTTACGTCAACAATGTTTTCTGAAATTGACTATATGGAAGGAATACAATTAGATTTTAACCCTTTTTTAGTGAAATATGCACTGATAAAAACATTGGTTTTTGCTTTTTTTATTGCCACAATTCCTTCTTACCACGGTTATTATGTTAAAGGAGGTTCTTTAGCAGTAGGTAAAGCAAGTACACAGGCAGTAGTTTGGACTATTATTTTGATTGTTATTGCAAATTATCTCTTAACTCAAATGCTACTAACCTAATGATTATTGTAAATAAATTACATAAAGGTTTTAATGATGTTCAAGTTTTAAACGGGATTTCAACCACTTTTGAACCAGGAAAAACAAGTTTAATCATAGGACAAAGCGGTTCTGGAAAGACAGTTTTCCTTAAGTCTCTAATTGGTTTGCATACACCAGAAAGTGGAACCATTTCTTTTGACGGGCGAATAAATACAAAGTTTACAACAGATGAAAAAAGACAATGGCGTCAAGAAATTGGAATGGTTTTTCAAGGAAGCGCTTTGTTTGATTCTCAGACTGTAGAGGATAATATAATGTTTCCTTTAAAGATGTTTAAGAAACAATCTGAAGAAGAAATGATAGAACGCGTAAATTTTGTTTTAGAACGAGTAAATCTAGAAAATTCAAATCATAAATTTCCTGCTGAACTTTCTGGAGGAATGCAAAAAAGAGTTGCCATAGCAAGGGCCATTGTAATGAATCCAAAATACCTATTTTGCGATGAACCAAATTCGGGCTTAGATCCAAATACTGCTATCTTAATTGACAATTTAATTCAAGAAATTACTGATGAATATAAAATAACAACAGTAATAAACACCCATGACATGAACTCTGTGATGGAAATTGGAGAGAAAATAGTCTTTTTAAAAGATGGTAAAAAAGCATGGGAAGGAAGCAATAAAGAGATCTTTAAAACTGATAATGAAGCTGTTGTGAAATTTGTTTATAGCTCTGAATTATTTAAAAAAGTACGACTTGCTTATTTAAATGAAACTAAATAAAAATTTAGTTTGAAAATTGATATTTTGCTTTTATATTTGCAGCCGCTAAGGAATAGATGACCTGGTAGCTCAGTTGGTAGAGCATCTCCCTTTTAAGGAGAGGGTCCTGGGTTCGAGCCCCAGCCCGGTCACAAAACTAAAAAACTCTAAACGAAAGTTTAGAGTTTTTTTTGCATAAACTTAAAGTTATATACCTTACTAAAGGGTATTGATTTCGTTGATGGAACTTCAACTCTATTGTTATTATATTTAAATAAAATACACAAGTTTGAATCTAAAAGTTAATTATTGAAATTAGACTGTTTTTTTTCTTTTTTGTATATTCACTCTATATAATTTATTACTATGGAACAAAACTCAGTAAAAGATAAATTTACAGAACAATCTAAACAAGATATTAAGAAAGATGCGAAAGGTTTGTTTGAAAGTATTAAAAAATTTCTTTTAGAGTTACTTGATTTTAGAGAAGATACAGATCATGTTGCTACTATTGAAGCTATAAAAGTAGATATTCCTTTTAAAGGCGCTACAGCTTGGATTTTAATTTTTGCTGTATTTGTAGCCTCCATAGGATTAAATGCAAACTCAACTGCAGTAGTTATTGGAGCTATGCTTATTTCTCCACTGATGGGACCTATTTTAGGAATAGGAATGTCTATTGCTATAAATGATATTGATACCCTTAGGAAATCACTCTCCAATTTGGCGACAATGATTATTTTAAGTTTACTTACTGCTTTTTTATTTTTTTATATATTTCCATTAAGTGAAGATAATTCTGAATTATTAGGGAGAGTTCGTCCTGATATTCGTGATGTTTTAATTGCTTTCTTTGGTGGTTTAGCTTTAATGGTAGCTAGAACTAAAAAAGGGACCGTCGCTTCTGTAATTTTTGGTGTTGCAATTGCTACAGCTTTAATGCCTCCTCTTTGTACAGCAGGTTATGGTTTAGCTGTAGGCAAATGGAGTTATTTCTTTGGAGCTATGTATTTGTTCTTAATCAATACAATTTTTATCGCTTTAGCTACATTTTTAGTTCTTAAGTTATTGAAGTTTCGAATGATTAGATACGCTAATTCTGCAAAACGAAAAAGGATAGCTCAACTAGCTTCTTTATTAGCTTTAGTAGTAATGATTCCCGCTTTATATACTTTTATTAAAGTATATAAAGAAAATAAAGTAAATACTCAGCTCTCTCTATTTATTAAGAATGAAATTAAGTCAAACAGATTATATCAATTAATGGATGATGAGTATATTGAAAAAGAAAAAAAACTGAGTTTGAATTTTTTTAATGAAGTTACTCAAGCTGAAAAAAATTCTTTACAGAATAGTTTATCAACAGATCCAAGATATGTTGATTGTAATGATATTATAATAGATATAAAAGGAAGTGATACAAAAAGTTTTGACTTAATAACAACTGCATACAAAGATAAGAGTGAAGAATTAAAGGAAACTAAAAATATTATTGATGGTTTACATATGCAAATAGAAGATTTAGAAGTAATAATTTCTTCTCTGAATAATAGGATAGAGCAGGATGCACTTAATGAAAATGAAAAAGCAATCGCTTTTAGTAGAATATCTAAAGATGCTAAGATTCGTTATAATGAAATTCTAGCAATAGGTTTTGCTAAGATATTGAGATCAAAAGATTTTATAAAAGTAGATACGATACCCCTTGTAACCATAAAGTGGGGTTCTAATATTAATGATAGTATCATTTCTTTAAAAGAATTAGAATTAAGGTCCTGGTTACAAGCCGAAATGAAATTAGATACATTATTTATAGATAGAGAAAAGTAGGGTATGTATTGTTTGAAGCTAGAATAAAAAGAGGTGTTAATTCATGATACTTTTTTTATTGCGTTATTTTTTATTTTATGTAAGAATTACTTCAGCATTTTGATTGAAAAGATAGACACGATTTGTCTCTAGTTGAATACACTCAAACCGTGTTCTTCTTTTGTTGCCTTTTCTGTATAACTTATCTCTAAAAATAAAAGTACTATTAACAGTAAGTTCAAATATAAAACTCTTTCCAATTTCTGCTATATTTTCTCTCAAAGCCAATGATAATTTCACATCACTATCTGTACTTGCTTTTGGGTTTTTTAAATATTGAGCCAGCGGTCCTAACATATCACTTGGATAGATAGTTGATTGTAAAAAAGGCAACATTAAATGTTGAAACTGTTGTTTCCATTCTTTTCCATGAGGCTGAACCCTGCCATACTTTTTAAAAGTTATATGATGCGCAATTTCATGAACTAACGTTAATAAAAACTGATAGGAATTTAAACTATTATTAATTGTAATTTGAAATTTCCCGTTGGGAAGTTTTCTAAAGTCACCATGTTTCGTCTGTCGTTGATTTACAATCTTTAGATTGATATCATGAAGCTTCATAAGTGATTGTACTAAATCAATAGCATTTTCTGGAATGTGTTTTTGAAAATTAGGTGTCACTGTTTTCTAAATCAATATGTGATAGATTTTCTACTATGTTAAGGTGTTGTATTAGATACTTGTAAGACTTTACCATTATAGAATTTGTTGGCAGTAGTTGCAAAATTATAAATATAATCTGCCATTTCATCTGCTTGTAAAGATGCTTGGTACTCTGGAAAAGCTTCCGCTAACATTTCTGTTTGGACAGCTCCTAAAGCTAATACATTAAAAGCAATTTCTTGTTCTTTATATTCTTCAGCAAGTAACTCTGATAGCGTAATTACAGCACCTTTTGCAGAGCTATATGCAGCTAATCCAGGGAATTTTAGACTTCCTTGGATTCCTCCCATGCTACTAATTGTAACTACATGACTCCCTTTTTTTAAAAATGGAATACATATTTGTGTCAATTCAGCAACACCAAAAACATTCACATCATATACCCTTAAAAAATCTTCTTTTGTTAAATTTTCAAAAGGTTTGTTAATTAAAAACCCAGCATTATGAATTAAAATATCTACCTCTTGCCAGTTTTCATGAATAAAGTTGGATGCTTTTTGTAAATCATTTTGATTACAAATATCTACTGCTAGGGTAGTGATATTTTTTAGTTGTAAATCATCTAAAGGTTTCTGATTTCTAGAAAGAGCCAATACCTGAAAATTATTTTTGGCAAATTGTTGTGCTAATTCAAAACCAATTCCTCTACTAGTACCTGTTATGATTACTTTTTTCATGTGTTTTATCCTATTTTAACGGTAATTTCTTTTTGAAGTAACGTTTGTATTTAGTTGTTATCGATGTTATTATATATAACATCAAATAAGAATCTAAGTTACTACCATGAAAGATCTTTTACACTGCCAATCTAGGTTTTTTTTTTATACATTTATAATCAACTTAAATATTTATTGCTTTTTACCCTATTTTAAAAACTTTTTATTATGAATAAACTTATTTTATTGTGTGTATTCTTCTTCTCATTACAAGTTCTAGTAGCTCAGAATTCTTTTATATTATGCGGAAAACTATTGAATGTAGAGAATGGGGAGCTAGAATCTGAAAAAACAATAGTTGTTCACGAAAATAAGATTATAAATATATTTGACGGGTATGTTCAGCCAAGAAATAAGATTGATAAAATTATCAATCTAAAAGATAAAGTAGTGATGCCTGGATTGATTGATATGCACGTTCATATTGAGCAGGAATCTAGTACGAAGACAAGATTAAATAAGTACATTCTTAATGAAGCAGACATTGCATTTAATGCAACTATATATGCAAAAAGCACCTTATTGTCAGGTTTCACGACAGTTAGGGATTTAGGAGGTTCTGGAGTAAATATTTCTTTAAAGAGAGCTATAGCCTCCAATAAAGTAACTGGTCCAAGAATTTTAACAGCAGGAAAATCTTTAGCAACAACGGGAGGACATGCTGATCCTACAAACGGAAGTAGTAGAAAGCTGTTAGGAGATCCAGGTCCAAAAGAAGGTGTCGTTAATAGTGTTTCAGATGCTAAAAAAGCTGTGAGGCAAAGGTATAAAAATGGCGCTGATTGGATTAAAATCACTGCTACAGGTGGTGTATTGAGTGTTGCTAAAAGTGGAGAAAATCCTCAGTTTACTATTCAAGAGATAAAAGCTATCTGTGATACCGCTAAAGATTACGGAATGTCAGTAGCAGCACATGCACACGGAGATAAAGGAATGCGACGAGCAATTATTGGAGGTGTAAAAACAATTGAACATGGAACTCTAATGAGTGATGAAACGATGGAGTTAATGAAAAAATATGATGTGTATTTAGTACCTACAATTTCTGCAGGTAAAGAAGTCGTTAAAAAAGCAAAAATTAAAGGTTATTTCCCTGCAATTATCGTCCCCAAAGCTTTGGCAGTTGGCCCTAAAAGTCAATTAACTTTTGCAAAAGCATATAAAAAAGGAGTTGGAATTGCATTTGGAACTGATGCGGGTGTTTTTAAACATGGTGACAATGGAAAAGAATTTGGTTTTATGGTTGATGCAGGAATGCCAGCCATAGAAGCTATTCAATCTGCAACCATTACCAATGCGAAAATTCTATTGATGGAGACTGAGATTGGTCAAGTTAAAAAAGGATTTTTTGCAGATATTATTGCTGTAAATGATGATCCAACTAAGAATATATCAACTATGGAAAATGTAGTTTTTGTTATGAAAGATGGAAGGGTTTATAAGCAAGAATAATTATATCACTTATAAAACCTCCCTTTAAACTCAATTAAAACTATTCGTTATTAATTGTCCTTTAGAAATCGATATGCTGATAGGCACCAGTATCTGGACTTATAGTTCTATTAACTCCTAAGATATCCAAAGGAACAAGGTTTGCTCCGATAGAATTTCCAAAATTAATAGCTTGGCTTTCTTGTCCAATTATATAATCATTGTCAGATGCATTTCTAAAATGTGAAACCCCATTTAAAAGAATATTATCATACAAACTAGTATTATTAAAATCTACTTCAGGAATTCCTTCAAGTAAGTTATTGACATCAGTGAATTTTATCAAAGAGTTTGTAACCTTAAAATTGAAAAGACTACCATCAACTCTGTCCGGAAGAAATTCAATATTATTATTTCCATCAATAATACAATTGGTAAAATTAGCAGCTATTAAATCTCTAGTTTCTGTAATTTCTTGACCAGTAGTGTTGTTGTAGGTAAAATAATTATTTACATAAACAGCTTGCAAAGATCGAATTCCATTATTCCAGTAATTTGCAAAAGTACTATGTGTGAAATTATATGAACCACCAATAACACAAGCTAAAGATGCTTCTCCAGCATTCCCAATAACTAAGTTTTCTCCAATGATACTGGTTTCTCTAGCTAAAACACCAAAGTTTGAATGATTAAATATTTCTGTATTTTTTATTGTTAGTGTTGGAGCAGAGGTTGAAGCAATAGAGTCTACGAGAATTCCAATAATTCCATTTTTTATTTGAGCATAATTAATTTCGTTTTCTATACTTCCGGCTCTAAGCCATATGGTTCCCCATTGTCCGGGTATGGTGCCAAATGAATTTTCTAATCTATCTCCCTCAAAAACAACTTTTTCATTTAGCGTTCCATTTACTTTTAAGCTAGCGTCTTTGTCAATAATTAAACCAGAATTGTCATGAAAATAAATCTTCGCACCAGGTGAAATTGTTAATACTTTATTAGATGGGACGGCCGCATAACCATAAATAACAGTTGGTTTTATATTTGTAAAAGTGAGTTCATCATTTGTTAAAAAGCGTCCTCTAATAGTTGTTGGTTGGCCATTTAATGCTAACGAATCAATCTTTAAGGTCAGAGGGTCTCTTCCAGGATATATAAAGTTAGCATCTTGTACTAAAGTTACAAGATCTACACCTTGTCGGTTCATTCCTGTATCAAATAAAATTCTATCGGTGTACAAAGGATTTGAAACTGATGCAACATTAACAGTAGTTTCAATAAAAATAAAAATGCTGTCTTTAGAAAGAATATCAATATTTTCAAAATCTTTACCAGGTATTCCGTCAACATTTAATCGATAATTAGAATCCAGACCTCTTTCTAGAGAAATAGCAGGAATAGTAATGTCATCATTTCCTCTGTTATAAACTTTAAGATTGTAGGTAGCTGATCCAATATTAGTAAATATTGTATCTAAAAAGACAGTGTCTTTAGAGAATTCTAACATACCGATGCTAGGCATCGTGCTAAAGTTTTTACGACAAGATGAAATAGATAGCATTAGTAGTAAACAAAGTAGTGTAAATACGTGTGATATTATATTTTTTTTTGTCAACTTGAGTGATTTTTTTAAAATTTATGTTGAGTATTTTCAACCCTAGTCACTATTGAAACTTCGAACTCAATTAAGATTTTTATAAAAGTATAACTTTAATATGAGTTAATTATTGTTTTTTGATAAGTTCTATTTCGAAGAGTTTTTTCCAGTTTTTTCCCGTCACAAACAATCGATTTCTTTCTTTATCAAAGGCAATTCCATTTAGTACGTCATTATCTTTAACTAGTTTTTGTGTTTTCTCCATTTCTTTAACTAAGTCAGTTAAATTTACAATTCCTTCAACAATTCCATTTTTTGGATTGATAATCGCTATTAAAGGTTTTTGCCAATAATTCGCGTAAATTTTCCCATCAACAAACTCTAATTCATTTAGTTTAGGTATGCTTTGTTTGCTGGTGTAGGCTTCAATATATCTTTTCTCTTGTTGTGTTGAGGAATCTAAAAACCAAATTTTACTAGTTCCATCAGATTTAATTAATTCAGTATTAGAATGTGTTAAACCCCAGCCTTGTTTGCTTTTATTGTAAGGAAACTCACTCTCAAGTTCAAATGTTTCTAGATTGTAGACAAAACCTTTGTTTGCTTTCCAAGTCAAGAAAAATATTTTACCATCAACAATAGTCATTCCTTCCCCAAAATATCTTTTGTCAAGGTTAATTTTCTGTACTACTTTTCCTGTTTTTAGTTCAACCTTTCTTAACGAAGATTTTCCATTTTGACCTGTAGTTTCGTATAAGAAACCATTATAATATTCTAATCCTTGTGTGAAGGCATTTCCATCATGTGGATAGGTGTTTAGAATTTTAAAATCATATGATGTAAAAGGAACATTAGAGAATACTTCTACAGAATTATTAACTCTTTTGCTTTTCTGATCGCCATAAATTACCATAGCAGAGATAATTTGCTTACCAGTTCCGTACTTTTTAGTATCTAAGGTAAACGATAAATTTGTAGACGAAACTTCTTTTCCATTTACAAAAAATGTTACTTTTTCTATTGGATAGTTGTTTGCTTCCGATAAACTAATTTCTATTTTATCTTCAAGTACTGCTTTATTAGGAGCTTTAATTGAAAGGTTATATTGAGGTTCGCAAGAAGTTACAATAATGATAGTTAGTAATAAAACAAAAAATGTATGGATGGTTTTCATTCAGGTTATTTTTTACACAAATAAAACAATTTATTTGTTTGTAAATTGAAAAATATAGTTAAATTTGCAAGCTCAAAAGAATAAATATGTTTTTTTGACAAAAAGATGAGTAAGCTTTACCAACTTTACTCTTTGTGAAACAAAATAGTAGAATATTTAAAGATAGTAAACATGAGAAAAGGAATACATCCAGAAAATTACAGAATGGTAGCATTTAAAGATATGTCTAATGAAGATGTTTTTTTAACACGTTCTACTGCTAACACAAAAGAAACGTTAGAAGTTGACGGTGTTGAGTATCCTTTAATAAAATTAGAGATTTCAAGAACGTCTCATCCATTTTATACTGGTAAATCTAAATTAGTAGATACTGCAGGGCGTATTGATAAGTTCAAAACTAAATATGCAAAATTCAAAAAATAAATTTTGAATACATTATAAAAAAAAGCCTCGACATGTCGAGGCTTTTTTTATGCTTGGAGAGTAATGTTATTTTAGACTTCCATATAATCCTCAATAGGATTGCAAGAACAAATTAAGTTTCTATCACCAAAGGCTTCATCAACTCTTCTAACTGTTGGCCAAAATTTATTATCGTACACAAATTCTAACGGAAATGCAGCCAGCTGTCTTGAATATGGGAAGTCCCATTCATCTGAAGTAATCATCGCCATGGTATGTGGTGCATTTTTAAGAACATTATTTGGTTTATCTTTCATTGCATATGCTACTTCTTTTCTGATGGCAATCATGGCATCACAAAAACGATCTAATTCTGCAATATTTTCAGATTCAGTAGGTTCAATCATCATAGTTCCAGCCACAGGGAAAGAAACGGTTGGAGCATGAAATCCGTAATCTATTAAACGTTTTGCAATGTCTACAACTTCAATTCCATTTTCTTTAAAATCACGACAATCAATAATCATTTCGTGTGCTGCTCTTCCCTTTTCACCTTTATATAAGGTCTTGTAATGTCCGTCTAAACGTTCTTTAATATAGTTCGCATTTAAGATAGCTACTCTGGTAGCATCAGTAACACCCTGTGCGCCTAGCATAGCAATGTATCCATAAGAAATTAAACAGGCTAAAGCACTTCCCCAGGGAGCTGCAGAAATAGCTGTAATAGCTTTTTCTCCGCCAGTAGGAATTATTGGGTTGTTTGGTAAAAAAGGAACCAACTGTGGGGCAACACAGATAGGGCCAACTCCTGGTCCACCACCACCATGTGGAATGGCAAATGTTTTATGCAGGTTTAGATGACAAACATCTGCGCCAATGGTAGCAGGATTTGTTAATCCAACTTGAGCATTCATATTAGCACCGTCCATATAAACTTGTCCGCCATTGTCATGAATGATTTGTGTAATTTCTTTAATAGCACTCTCAAAAACACCATGTGTAGAAGGATATGTCACCATTAAAGCAGCCAAGTTGTCTTTGTGTTTTAATGCTTTTTCTCTTAAATCATCTACATCAATATTTCCATTTTCTGCTGTTTTAGTCACAACTACTTTCATTCCTGCCATTACAGCAGATGCAGGGTTGGTACCATGAGCAGAAGCGGGTATTAAACAGATATTTCTATGTTGATCATCATTGTTCATGTGATATGCTCTGATGGTCATTAAACCAGCAAATTCACCTTGAGCACCAGAATTTGGTTGTAATGAAGTTCCAGCAAAACCTGTGATCTCATTCAGCTGTTCTTCTAATTTTTTTAATACTTCTTGATATCCCTCTGCTTGATTTAAAGGAACAAACGGATGAATATTTCCCCAATTAGCAAGGCTAAGAGGTAGCATTTCAGAAGCAGCATTTAATTTCATAGTACAAGACCCTAAAGAGATCATAGAATGATTTAATGCCAAATCTTTTCGCTCTAATCGTTTGATATAGCGCATCATTTCAGTTTCTGATTGAAATGAATTGAATATTTCGTTCTCTAAAAAAGGAGTATTCCTTTTTGCTAAATCAGGTATGGTATCAATTTCCACAAAATGAGTTACTGTTGTGTTGGCAAGATTAAATGCTTTAGTAAAAGTATTTAGAATGGCATTAATTTCCTTTAGCCCAACTGTTTCATTTATTGAGATAGATATGGTATTGTTATCTATATAATTAAAATTGATTTCATGAGCTTCAGCAGTTGCTTTTAAAACAGTTGCCTCAACTTTTACCGTAATGGTATCAAAATAATGACTATTGGTTTGTGTAAAACCTAAATTACTCAAAGCATTTGCTAATGTTGTTGTGCTTCTGTGAACTGAGTCTGCTATAAATTGAATTCCATCTTTCCCGTGATAAGTAGCATACATGCCAGCCATCACAGCTAGCAATACTTGAGCTGTACAAATATTAGAGGTTGCTTTTTCTCTTTTAATGTGCTGTTCTCTGGTTTGAAGAGCCATACGTAGTGCACGATTACCATTTCTGTCTTTGGTAACTCCAATAATTCTTCCAGGAATACTTCTCTTATAAGCAGATTTGGTTGCAAAGTATCCTGCATGGGGCCCTCCATATCCTAGTGGAATTCCAAAGCGTTGTGTTGTTCCAACAACAACATCAGCACCGAGCTCTGCAGGTGCTTTTAATTTGACAAGAGATAAAATATCAGCAGCTACGGCTACTTTAATATTGTTAGCATTTGCTTTCCGTATAAAATCTGTATAATCATAAACTTGGCCGTGTTTTCCAGGATATTGAACAATAGCACCATAAAATTCAGCAGAAAAATTAAATTCTTCATGATTTCCATTCACTAATTCTACACCAATAGGAATTGCTCTAGTTTTTAATACAGACAAGGTTTGAGGTAGTATATCTTCAGAAACGAAGAACTTGTGTGTGTTTGCTTTTTTTTGTGATCGTTCACGAACATCGTATAATAATGCCATGGCTTCAGCAGCTGCAGTAGATTCATCTAGTAAAGATGCGTTTGCTAATTCCATTCCAGTTAAATCACAAATCATTGTTTGATAATTTAACAAGGCTTCTAATCTCCCTTGGGCTATTTCAGCTTGGTAAGGAGTGTAGGCAGTATACCATCCTGGATTTTCAAGAACATTCCTTTTAATAACACTAGGAACAATAGCTTCATGATATCCTAAACCGATATAACTTCTAAAAACTTTGTTCTTTTTAGAAAGCTCTTCTATATGATTTAGATATTCATGTTCACTCATTGGAGCGTCTAAATTCAATGCTCCTTGCAAGCGAATATCCTCAGGAATTGTTTCATTAATTAATTGATCTAGAGTATCAACCCCAATGACATCTAGGATTTGCTTTTGTTCATTTTCACTAGGTCCAATATGTCTTCTTTGAAATGAGGTAGTATTCATTAATATACTGTTTAATTTTATTACAAAAATAACAAAAAAATGAGAGATTATTAACCTAATAAAAGCTAAAAACAATCAATTCATCAACATAAAATTGTTGATAAAAGAATTCTTATTTTTGCTTGATGAGTTTCTTAAAATTAATCTTCAACTTCTATATTAATTCTAGTATTCATGTGGCTCTTGCTGTGTATGCTTTTGTTCGAATTACTGAAGTATACTTTGAGCTACCCTACAATGAAAACTTAGATTATTTTATTTTTTATGCAACCATTACTGGGTATAATTTTGTAAAGTATGCCGGAGTGGCTAAATTCTATCATATGAGCCTGACAAAAAGCATGCGATTGATACAGCTTTTTTCATTTTTTAGTTTTTGTATGCTGGTCTATTATGGTTTAAAGTTATCTACCAACACCTTGCTCTATTTTATTCCTTTTGGATTGCTAACAATAGTCTATATCGTTCCTTTTTTAGGAGGGTTTCAAAAGAATTTACGAAAAGTTAGTTATCTGAAAATATTTATAGTTGCCGGGGTATGGTCTGGAGTTACTTCTACCATTCCGCTGCTTGTTGGTGAATATCAAATAGAGAATGATATACTATTACTCTTTATACAACGAATGTTTTTTATTCTAGTTTTAATTCTTCCATTTGAAATTAGAGATATGCATTTAGATTTTAAACATATAAAAACACTCCCTCAAAAAATAGGGGTAGAAAAAACAAAAAAAGTAGGTTTTGTTTTATTGCTATTTTCTTTAACCATGGAATTCCTGCTGACGGCATCGTTCACTAGTAAAAATATTTTTCTAACAATTTGTTCTGTATTATTATTTTTATTGATGCGTTCTTCTCAATATCAAACTAAATTTTATAGTTCATTTTGGGTAGAATCCTTACCAATAGTATGGTGGGTTTTACTCTTAATGTTTTAAAATAAATAGCTGAAAATTATCGTTTTAAATTCAATTTTAATCTATGAAAACGTTGTAGTAAAAAGTTAATTCAAAAATTAGATTATAGCGCTTCGTTTTGTAAATTTATGGCATAGAAAACACAAATATGATTCAGACAAAAAGAAATTTTGTATTTGATTTTGATAGTACGCTAACAAGCGTAGAAGCCTTGGACGTGTTGGCTGAAATTACCTTGGTAAACAATCCTGCTAAAGATCAAATTATTGACAAGATTATTGACATCACCAATTTAGGTATTGATGGAAAGATTTCTTTTACAGAATCATTAGAGCGAAGAATAAAACTACTGAACGCAAAAAAATCTGATTTACCAATACTTATTAATCAATTGCGTAAAAAGGTTTCTGTATCTATTGAAAGAAATAAAGAGTTTTTTGAAAAATTCTCTGATGATATTTATGTAATTTCATGTGGTTTCAAAGAATTTATAGATGATATTGTAAAAGACTACAACATCCCAACAGAAAGAGTTTATGCAAATACATTTGAGTTTGATAAAAATGAAGTGATTGTTGGTTTTGATGCCAACAATGTTTTGTCTACCCACAACGGAAAAATACAATGCTTAAAAGATCTGGGACTTGAAGGAGAGATACAAGTAATAGGAGACGGTTACAGCGATTATGTTACAAGAGAAGCTGGGGTAGCAGACACCTTTTTTGCGTATACAGAAAATGTTTCCAGAGAGAAAACAATTGAAAATGCAGATTATATTACACCAAACTTTGATGAATTTTTATATGTAAACAAACTACCAAGAAATATTTCATATCCAAAAAATAGAATCAAAATTTTATTATTGGAGAATGTGCATCCAGATGCTTTTGAGAAATTATCTGGAGATGGCTTTACTGTGGAGACCGTAAAAACTAGTTTGTCTGAGAAAGAGCTTATTGAAAAGTTAGAAGGAGTTCATGTACTAGGAATTCGTTCTAAAACTCAAGTGACAAAAAAAGTGGTAGCATCTGCTACTAAATTAATGAGTATCGGAGCCTTTTGCATAGGAACCAAACAAATAGATTTAGAAGCTTGTAAAGAAAACGGAATCACTGTTTTTAATGCACCCTATAGCAATACACGTTCTGTAGTAGAATTGGCCATTGGTGAAATTATCATGCTCATGCGTTCTGTTTTTCAGAGAAGTACAGAGCTTCACAACGGGCAATGGAATAAAACAGCTCAGGGTTCGAGAGAAGTAAGAGGGAAGAAATTAGGGATTGTTGGTTATGGAAATATAGGAAAACAGTTATCTGTCTTGGCAGAAGCTTTAGGAATGGATGTGTATTATTATGATGTTGAAGATAAATTGGCATTAGGAAACGCAACTCGTATTCAAAACTTAGAAGACTTACTAGCAGTTTCAGATGTGATTACATTGCATATAGATGATAATGCTGCCAATAAAAATTTTATAGGAAAAGAGGAGTTAGCTCAAATGAAAGATGGCGCTTATTTAGTAAATCTTTCTAGAGGATTTGTGGTAGATGTTAAAGCACTTAAAGAGGCGCTAGAATCTGGAAAATTAGCCGGTGCAGCTGTAGATGTATATCCGGATGAGCCTAGAGCTAATGGAGATTATTATACGGACTTAAAAGGTCTAGACAATGTTATATTAACACCACATATAGGGGGAAGCACAGAAGAAGCACAGCGAGATATTGCAGATTTTGTTCCTGGAAAAATTATGGCCTATATAAATTCAGGAAATACTGTAGATGCAGTAAATTTCCCAAATATTAGATTGCCTAGACAAACAAAAGCACATCGGTTTTTACATATTCACAAGAATGTACCCGGAGTAATGGCCAATATTAATAGAGTATTGGCAGAGTTTGAACTTAATATTACAGGTCAGTTTTTATCTACAGATGTTTCAGTTGGTTATGTAATTACAGACATTGACAAAGAATACAATAAGAAAGTAATAAAAGCTTTAAAAAATGTAGATGGAACTATCAAGTTTCGAGTTTTATATTAAAAACGAGTTACGTTGATTTAGCTTTGGTGTTTCTTCAAAAAATATATAAAAATTATTTTCTAAAAAATGATTGTTCTATCTTTGAGAGCAATCGTTTTTTTATTAGATGACTTACCAAAATTCACTAGAGTTCGCCAAACAATTAGATAGAGATGATCCAATCTCTTACCTTAGAAAAGAATTTCATATTCCAATAGATAAAGAGGGAAATGAATGGCTGTATTTCACTGGAAATTCTTTAGGCTTACAACCAAAGATAACCAAAGAATACATTAAGCAAGAGTTGGATGACTGGGCAAATTTTGGTGTAGAAGGTCATTTTGAAGCTAAAAACCCATGGATATCGTATCACGAGTTTTTAACCGATACAATGGCTAAAATTGTTGGCGCAAAACCCATAGAAGTAGTAGTAATGAATACCTTAACAACCAATCTTCATTTGTTAATGGTGTCTTTTTATCAGCCTACAAAAACTAAGTATAAAATAGTCATTGAAAGTGATGCTTTTCCTTCAGATAGATACGCAGTTCAGTCACAACTAGCTTTTCACGGATTTGACCCTGATGAAGCTTTAATAGAATGGAAGCCTAGAGCAGGAGATGTCTTACTTCAACTAGAAGATTTAGAGGCTATATTGGACGCACAAGGAGATGAGATAGCTTTGTTATTAATTGGTGGAGTAAATTATTACACAGGTCAGTACTTAGATATTAAAAAGATTGCTGATTTAGGTCATGCTAAAGATTGCATTGTTGGAATAGATTTAGCACATGGAGCAGGAAATATTCAACCAAATTTACACGACAGTTCAGTAGATTTTGCAGCTTGGTGTACGTATAAATATTTAAACTCAGGTCCGGGAAGTTTGTCTGGACTATTTGTGCACGAAAAACATGCACATAGAAAAGACCTGCCAAGGTTTGCTGGCTGGTGGAATCATAACAAAGAAACACGATTTGACATGCGGCAGCCTTTTGATGTAATGTCAGGAGCAGAGGGTTGGCAATTGAGTAATCCACCTATTTTATCTATGGCGGCTATTAGAGCATCGTTAGATATGTTTGAGAAAGTAGGGATGGATGTATTGCTTGAAAAGTCTAAAAAGCTGACTGGTTTTTTCGAGTATCTGGTCAATCAAATAGCATCAGATTCTATTAAAATAATAACACCAAGCAATCCAAACCAAAGAGGTTGTCAATTGTCTGTTCAGGTAGCAAATGCAGATAAAAATCTACATAAAAAATTAACAGAAAATAATATTATTACAGATTGGCGAGAACCAGATGTTATTAGATGTGCGCCAGTACCAATGTATACCAGTTTTGAAGATGTATATAGAATGGTAAATGTGTTAGAAAGCTTATTGTAAATGAATAAAAAAGAAAAAACACTCATAGTTGGAGCAGGTTTATGTGGCTCTTTATTAGCATTAAGAATGGCTCAAAGAGGCTATCAAGTAGAGGTCTATGAAAGTCGTTCAGACCTTCGGAATTCTGTTATTTCAGCAGGAAGATCTATTAATTTATCATTATCTGATAGAGGGTTGAAAGCTTTGCGGATGGCGGGTCTTGAGAAAAAGGCGAGAGCGTTGTGCATTCCAATGAAAGGGCGTTTAATGCATGATGCAGTCTCAAATACTTTTGAGTCTAACTATTCTGGAAGACAGGGAGAATGTATCAATTCTATTTCTAGAGGAAATTTAAATGGCTTGTTACTTACTGAGGCCGAAAGATACCCTAATGTAAACATTCATTTCAATACTAAATGTTTAGAGATAGATATAGAGACTAAAATAGTTCATTTTCAATCGTCTGATTCTAAAGAACAGTTTACAGTGCAAGCTGATGTTATTTTTGGAACAGATGGAGCTGGGTCTTCATTAAGAAAAAGCTACGAAAAACAATTTCCAGCGTTTAAAGTTTCACAAGAATTTTTAACACATGGTTATAAAGAGTTAGAAATTCCTGCAGATAAAAACGGAGGTCATTTGATTAGCAAAGAGCATCTTCATATTTGGCCAAGGGGCGACTATATGTTAATTGCTTTACCAAATATGGATGGTAGTTTTACCGTAACATTGTTTTTAAGCTATTCAGAAGGTTCCTATAATTTTGACAATCTCATCACAAAAGAAAAAATTATAGAATTTTTTAAAAAAGATTTCCCAGATACCTTAGCATTAATTCCTGATGTATTAAAAGAATTTGAAAACAACCCAACAGGTAAATTAGGTACCGTAAAATGCTATCCTTGGGCTTACAAAGGAAACACCTTATTGTTAGGAGATTCATCACATGCAATTGTTCCTTTTTACGGACAAGGCATGAATGCTTCCTTTGAAGATGTTTTTGTTTTTGACAGCGTTTTAAACCAGTTTGAAGGTGATTGGGCTACAGTATTTTCAGAATTTCAAAAACAAAGAAAAATAGATGCAGATGCTATTGCAGATTTAGCCATTGATAATTATTATGAAATGCGAGATCATGTAGCAAATCCATTGTTTAAAGAGAAGAGAATTGTGGAGATGGGCTTAGAAAAGTTTTTTCCGACTGAATATTTTTCAAAATATTCTTTAGTAACCTTTAATGAACATATTGGATATCATGAAGCTATGACTAAAGGAAGAGCGCAAGACAAGGTTTTACTAAAAATGGTAGAGGAGTCTAAATTTTCTACCTCACCAAAGACCACTAAAGAAGAGATGACGATTCTTTTAGAAAAGGTTCAAGAAGAGACCAATAAGCTATTGAAATAAAACTGATTGTAAAACTATTTTGAGTAAAACTAATGTGGTAGTTTTCTGAAAAGAAATCCAAAATTTAGGAAGGCTACAGTTTTGAGTTTCTTGAATAGAGACATTAAAAGCAAAAATAATGATGATTGTTTTATAAACGAACTTGTGTATATTTATCTTTTTAGTGAAGTAAAAACAAGAATTAAAGTATTGTTGTAGTTGAAATAAATAAGATGTAAGACCAGCTAAAAAGGGTTTAAAACATTACTGAACTAGTAAACGTTGATAAAAAAAATAAAAAAATGAGTACTAAAGTATCGCCAAGAGGAGCCTATCCTCATGTAAAAGTAGTGGGTGATTTTATTTTTGTTTCAGGAACCAGCTCTAGAAGAGCAGATAATAGTATTGCAGGAGTTGCTATTATTGACGAAATGGGAACCAAACAATTAAATATTGAAGAACAAACTAGAGAAGTTTTACAAAATATTGATAAAAACCTACAGACTGTTGGTGCTGGTTTAAAAGATGTGGTTGATGTTTCTTCATTTCTCGTAAACATGAATGATTTTGCAGGATATAATAAAGCATATGGAGAGTTTTTTGAAAAAGAAACAGGTCCAACCAGAACAACAGTAGCCGTTCATCAATTGCCACATCCAGATTTGGTAGTAGAAATTAAAGTAACAGCCTACAAAAAACAGTAATTAGAGACTTATGAAAAAACAACATATATTATTCATATTCTTTTTTACCACAATTTCTTTGTTTGCTCAAGAAGATTGGAATCAACAAATAGACGATAAATTACCTCAAGTAATCTCGAGTCATAGAACATTTGTGAGTATTCCAAACCTACCTTCAGACATTCAAAAAATGTATAAGAATGTTGTTTGGGTTAAGGAGCACTATAGTAAGGTTGGCTTTGAATTAAAAACGCTAGAATCTTCAACATTGCCAGTTTTATTTGCCGAACGAATAATTAATCCAGCATTTAAAACGATCTTGTTTTACTTTCATTTAGATGGTCAGGCTGTAAATCCAGAAAGTTGGGATCAAAAAGATCCTTTTCTGCCTGTATTAAAAGAGCAAAATGAAGCAGGGCAATGGGATGAAATTGCATGGTCTAGAGTAGATGAAAAAATGAAGGATGATTGGCGAATCTTCGGAAGGGCAGCAGCAGATGATAAAGCACCTATTGTAATGTTTTTGTCAGCCTTAGAATTATTACAATCTGCAAAACAAACTCCAAAATTTAACATCAAAATTATTTTTGATTTAGAGGAAGAATATGGATCTAATGGCTTCTTATCTACGCTGCAAAAATACAAGAAGAATTATCTAGCTGATTATATGATTATTATGGATGGTCCCGCTCACAATTCTAACCAACCAACATTAACTTTTGGTTGTAGGGGAGTTGCTAATTGCAGTATTACCACCTATGGCTCTAAATTACCCCAGCATAGTGGCCATTATGGAAATTATGTGCCCAATCCTGTGTTTAGGCTTTCTAGATTACTTAGTTCTATGAAGTCAGAAAATGGAAAGGTGCTCATTGATGATTATTATAAAGGAATTACTATCAATGATGAGGTATCTACTATTTTAAAATCTGTACCAGACAATAAAGAGGAAATAAACAATGCTTTGATGATCTTAAAACAAGAAAGTGTTGGTGAGAATTACCAAGAATCATTGCAATATCCATCATTAAATGTTCGGCAAATTGAAACTTCCTGGAAAGGAAAAGCATTAAAAACGATTATTCCAGAATATGCAACTGCTCACCTAGACATTCGTTTGGTGGAAGAAACAGATGGTAAAATACAGTTAGAGAAAATTAAAAAACATATAAGAAAGCAAGGGTATTCAGTGTTAGATAGAGCACCAACCGACAAGGAACGATTGTCTTATGACAAAATTGCTACTTTTAAAGGAAATTCTGGTGTCAATGCATTTAGAACAGCATTAAATGATCCTTTTGGAGAAAAACTACGAAGCGCTTTCACCAACTATTTTGGAAAAGAACCAGTAAGTATTAGAACAATGGGTGGAACAGTGCCAATTATACCGGCTATTAATGAATTAGATATTCCTGCTATTATAGTTCCAATGGTGAATATGGATAACAATCAGCATAACCCGAATGAAAACATACGAATTGGAAATATCAGACAAGGTATAAAGATTTGTCTTGCGATATTGAATACCAGTTTTAACGAGTAGCTATTTAAACCAACGAATAAATAAGATCTAGAATCCGCTAGACAAGAGATAGAATTTAGTATGAATATTAAAAACTACATTAATGGTGAATATGTAAATCCAGTTTCAGATAGTTGGATAGATAATTACAATCCATCTAACGGAGAAATTTATGGTCAGATTCCAAATTCTATTAATGAAGATGTAGAAAATGGGTATAAAGCAGCAAAAAATGCCTTTTTAAGTTGGTCTGAAACAAGCTTAGATGAAAGATCTAAAATCATGTCTAAAATTGCTCAGCTAATTACCGAAAAATTACCAGAATTAGCTGCGGCTGAAGCAAAAGACAATGGAAAACCACTTCATGTAGCTAAGTCAATTGATATTCCTAGAGCTGCTGACAACTTTCAGTTTTTTGCAAATGCCATTACTCAATTTGCTTCAGAAGCTCATGAAAGTGTTGGATATAATGCAATTAATTTTACCCTTCGCCAGCCTATTGGTGTTGTGGGATGTATTTCGCCATGGAATTTACCTTTGTATTTATTTACATGGAAAATTGCACCAGCAATTGCTGCTGGAAACTGTGTAGTAGCAAAACCAAGTGAAATAACACCAATGACCGCTTATTTACTAGGTGAGATACTTACAGAAGCGGGTCTTCCTAAAGGAGTTTTAAATATTGTTCACGGCTTAGGAACAACCACAGGACAAGCCATTGTAGCTCATCCAGGCATTAAAGCAATTTCATTTACTGGAGGTACACAAACAGGTGCACATATTGCTAAAGTTGCTGCGCCAATGTTTAAAAAATTATCATTAGAATTAGGAGGTAAAAATCCAGCTATTATTTTTGCAGATTGTGATTATGATGAGATGCTACAAACCACTGTTAGATCTTCATTTGCCAATCAAGGGCAGATTTGTTTATGCGGAAGTAGAATTTTTGTAGAAGCATCTATGTATCAAAAATTTAAAACAGATTTTATAGCTGCTGTGTCTAAATTAAAAGTAGGTAATCCTTTTGATACTAGTACAGATATAGGTGCTTTGGTTTCAAGACCACACTTAGAGAAAGTAAAAAAGTATATAGATAATGCGGCGCACTATGGTGGGAAAGTAATTTTTGGAGGCGCTTCAGTTTCTGTAGATAATTCAGAAGATGGGTATTATCTAGAGCCAACAATTATAGAGGTACAAGACAATTCATGTACCTTAAATCAAGAAGAAATATTTGGACCTGTAGTAACTATCATGCCATTTAATGATGAAAATGAAGTATTAGCCATGGCAAATGATGTTTCTTACGGATTGTCTGCAACTTTATGGACAAACGATTTAAAAAGAACTATGAGAGTTTCTAAACAAATTCAAGCTGGAATAGTTTGGGTAAACACTTGGTTGTTACGAGACCTAAGAACACCGTTTGGAGGTGTGAAAAATTCTGGAGTAGGAAGAGAAGGTGGTTTTGAAGCATTGCGCTTTTTTACAGAACCTAAAAATATTTGTATTAAGTACAATTAATGAGCAGTATAGATAGACATAAAAGATACATATGGAGTTAGGATTACAAAATAAAAACGCACTTGTTTGTGGCAGTACGCAAGGTATCGGGAAAGCTACAGCAATTTCATTGGCAAAGGAAGGAGTAAATATTACTTTAATTGCCAGAAATGAAACAGTTTTACAAGAAGTTTTAAAAGAACTTCCACAAAACGGGCAACAAAAACACGGGTATTTAGTGGCAGATTTTTCTAAGCCTGACCAAGTGAAAGAGGTTGTTTCAACCAATAATAGTTTTCATATTCTAATTAATAATACAGGCGGGCCTAAAAGTGGTGCAATTATAGATGCAAGTGTAGAAGAGTTTTCCGCAGCCTTTCAAATGCATGTATTGGTTAATCAAATTTTAGTGCAAGCAGTTGTACCGTTCATGAAAAAACAATGTTTTGGTAGAATTATAAATATTATTTCAACCTCTGTGAAAGAACCAATTCCGGGTTTAGGTGTTAGTAATACCATAAGAAACGCAGTAGCTAATTGGTCTAAAACAATGGCAGGTGAACTGGCAGAATTTGGAATTACCATGAATAATGTATTGCCGGGGTTTACAGATACAGCGCGTTTAGATCAGATTATTAAAATAAAAGCAGCTGGTGCAAATACTTCTGAAGAGAAAATGGCTCAAATTATGAAAGATTATGTGCCAGCAAAACGATTTGCAAAACCAGAAGAAACTGCCAAAGCAGTAACATTTCTAGCAAGTGATTCTGCAAGTTATATTACAGGAATTAATTTACCAGTAGATGGTGGAAGAACAAAAAGTTTGTAAATTAGACAAAATCTTGCGTTAGGGATAGAAGCGGCATCCTTTTTTATGTTTATGGATATGTGTTTTATTATCAGTTAGTTTGAAGTTTAAATAAACAATAAAATGAATTGAAAACATAAAAAGATATAGCGGAAATCCCGACCTTTAGGGAACGCACAAAAAATATTAATATGAGCAATTTAGTACAGCCTTTAAATTTTCAAAAATGGATTAACGAACATAGACACCTGTTAAAGCCGCCAGTTGGGAACAAATGTGTTTGGGATAATGGAGACTATATTGTGATGGTTGTTGGTGGTCCAAATTCAAGAAAAGATTATCATTATAATGAAACTCCAGAATTTTTTTACCAAGTTGAAGGAGATATGGTGTTAAAAATCATAGATAATGGAAAACAGGTTGATGTGGCAATTAATGAGGGAGATATTTACTTATTGCCAGCAAAAGTGCCTCATTCTCCTCAAAGGAAAGAGAATACTGTTGGCTTAGTCATAGAATATCCAAGAGCTGAAGGAATGATGGATGCCTTAGAATGGTATTGTGAGCAATGTAATTCTCAGCTATATAGAGAAGCGTTTGCACTTGATAATATTGAGACAGATATGCCAAAAATATTTGATGCCTATTATACAGATCATAAAAAATGTACCTGCTCTACTTGTGGAACAAAAATGGAAGCTCCAAAAAAAATAACATCATGAAGCGTAAATTAAGAATTAACGGGCATTCTCACTTGCTACCTTACCCAGAACAAATTCCTAGCTTTATGAAAGAAAAGGAAATTTTTTGGGTAGATGATGAACGGAAGCATATGCTACAAAAAGGATGGAGAAGACCTGTTACAGATTCTAGTTTCTTTTTAGATGAGAAATTATTGTGGATGGAAAAAAACAGCTTAGATCATGCAGTAGTCTTAAACCTTTCTCAGTTATATGGCAACGGATTGCGATTAGAAGAAATGAAAAAAGCATTGCGTTTTCAAAATGATTTTAATGCCAAAGTACAGCAAGATTATCCATCTAAATTTACCTGTGGTTTTGTGGTTCACCCTGGTTTTATTCAAGGAGCATTATGGGAGATAGACCGTTGTGTTGAGGAATTAGGATTAAAAGTTCTGTGTTTACCAACGCATTTTATGGATTCTATAGGGAAGTGGCGTTGTGTTTTTGATAAAGAAAACGATCCAATTTTTGAATTGGCAGACAAGTATAAGTTAGCTATTGAAATTCATCCATATGACGGCGATAAAATGATAAAATTAGAAAATACTTCTTGGCGCTTTCATTTAATTTGGATGTTGGCACAATGTGGAGATGCCTATCATTTTTATACCTTGAATGGTATGCAAGAACGTTTTCCGAATATTAGAACCTGTTTTGCTCATGGAGGTCAATTGGCGCAAATGAACTTAGGAAGAAGAATTCAAGGCTTTGACGGAAGACCGGATTTGTTTGAAGGGAAAACACACCCTAGAAAAGCAGTAGGGCACCCAAATATTTATTTTGACACCTTGGTACATGATACAGACTCCCTTAAGTTAATGATAGAAAGGCAAGGGTCTAATCAGGTAATTATGGGATTAGATGATCCGTATCCTTTAGGAGAAATGGAAAGTGATGCGCAATCATCATATCCAGGAAAGCTTTTAGATTTAGCCATGGAACGAGCAATTATTAATGAACAACAATACCATGAGATTTGGGAAGATAATACCTTAAGATGGTTGTTTGGAAATGATAAAAAAGCAAAACAAGAATTGATTGATAAGATTTTATCGTAAAGAATACTGCTGATAGAAGTTTTAAAATGCTCTTAGTTTTAATTCTTGACAAGAATATATACCCGTGAAAAATTGCTAAGGATTCCTAAATAATTATTTAACTAACCGATAATTAAATACTTATTCGATGCTTATCTTAAAAATGCTGCTTTTGTTTAACGTAAACGATACTTCCTTAAACTTAGGTGGACCAAATCGTCCTTTTTTTTCATTAGAAAATCCGTAAGGCTCTTTAGGAATTCCCAAAAAATTGGTATCTAATTCTTTATTTTTATTTAAATCATGAAAAAATGTATAAGCATACACTCCTTTTTTTAAATCACTAAAAATAATCTGAGCTTTATTATTTTTTATAAATATTTCAGCACTTTTGTAGATTTCTTTCATATAGCTTTCTTCAGAATCATACAAAGCTAAGAGGATACTTCCCTTATAGTATTTAGTGGTAGATATTTCTAAGGTTAGCGTTATGGTTTCATTTTCTTGAGCAGTTATTGTTGAGAATGCTCCTAAGATTACTATGAAGGAGATAAAGAATGTTTTCATTTTTTATATATGATATCTCAAATATCTCATGTTTTTTTTAATTTTTACGATAAAAAATTCCCAAATTTTAGGATTGAATCTTCATTTTTAGATTTTTTTTAATTATGTCATCTTTTAAAAATGTAATCAAGCCGTTTTCATATGTAGTTTAATTTGCTGCAAGGTCATATCTGAATTTATTAGCTCTGAAATTATTTTAATCCTTAGCTCTTCTATAGATTGGTTAAAATATAGTGCCCATTTATCTTCTTTAAATAGTTTTTTGATCTGTTTTTCTTTATTTTGGGCACCACTTAAGGTAAATAAAAAAGCTGTTTCTTCGGCTTGTTTAGCCTTAATGGTTGCTTTTTTTGTTTCAAAATTTACTAAAATATAAAATAATTTTTCAGTTTCATTTAACGGATAAAAATCTTCCCATTTGGCAAAACCCAATACTGTTTGCTGATTTTTATATGTTACATTAGGAATCAATTTCCACCTACAGGTAGCAACTCTTCCCCAATGATTAGATTTCCTATAAACACCTTCTTTCGTGAAATGGTAAAGGCTATTGTGCTTGCTTTTAAAGTGAGTTTTTTCTGGAAGTATAACATCTTCAATTTGCCTAAATTCGCAGTAGGTATATTTAAAAAACGTATTCTTGTGATAAGGAATCAATCGATTTTGATTTAAAAATAAAAACGCAACCAAATTAATGATTGCGTTTTTTTAATTTGCATTTTTACTATTTATTTAACTTCTTCGAAATCTACGTCTTCTACATTATCACCTTCTGCTGCAGCTTCTGGCTGACCTTGGTCTGCTCCAGGATTTGCTCCAGCTTCTTGTTCTGCTTTGTACATTTCTTCAGAGGCAACTTTCCAAGCTTCATTAATCTTTTCCATTGCAGCATCAATTTGCGTCAAGTCTTTAGATTCATGTGCAGCTTTTAATTCTACTAAAGCAGCTTCAATTGGACCTTTTTTATCATCAGATAACTTTTCGCCAAATTCTTTCAATTGCTTATCTGTTTGGAAAATCATTCCATCTGCAGCATTTATTTTTTCAGCGGTTTCTTTTGCAGCTTTATCAGAATCTGCATTTGCTTCTGCTTCTTGTTTCATTTTCTCAATATCTTCGTCTGATAAACCTGAAGAAGCTTCAATTCTAATTTCATGAGACTTGTTTGTTCCTTTGTCTAAGGCTGAAACTTTAATAATACCATTCGCATCAATATCAAAAGTTACTTCAACTTGAGGTACTCCTCTTTGAGCTGGAGGTAATCCATCTAAATGAAATCTACCAATGGTGTTGTTATCTGCAGCCATTGCTCTTTCACCTTGTAATACGTGAATCTCTACAGATGGTTGGTTGTCTACAGCTGTAGAAAATACTTGTGATTTCTTTGTTGGTATGGTTGTATTTGCATCAATTAATTTAGTAAATACATTCCCCATTGTTTCAATACCTAATGATAATGGCGTTACATCTAATAATAAGACGTCTTTTACCTCACCAGTTAAAACACCACCTTGAATTGCAGCTCCTAAAGAAACCACTTCATCTGGATTTACACCTTTACTTGGAGATTTTCCAAAGAACTTCTCTACAGCTTCTTGAATTGCAGGGATTCTTGTTGATCCTCCTACTAAAATAATTTCATCAATATCTGATGTAGATAAATCAGCATTTTTTAATGCAGTCTGACAAGGTTTGATGGTTCTTTTTACTAAATCATCAATTAATTGCTCAAATTTAGCTTTAGATAGGGTTCTTACCAAGTGTTTTGGACCACTTGCAGTAGCTGTTACATACGGTAAGTTAATTTCTGTAGTGGAAGTGCTAGATAATTCTATTTTAGCCTTCTCAGCAGCTTCTTTTAAGCGTTGTAATGCCATTGGATCTTTTCTTAAATCCATATTTTCTTCTGCTTTGAATTCTTCAGCTAACCAATTGATTATTTTTTCATCAACATCATCACCACCCAAATGAGTATCTCCATCTGTTGCTAATACTTCAAAAACTCCATCTCCTAGTTCAAGGATAGAAACATCGTGTGTACCACCACCAAAATCAAATACTACTATTTTTTTATCATCATTAGCTTTATCTAAACCATATGCTAATGCAGCAGCAGTAGGTTCGTTTATGATTCTGCTTACTTTTAAACCAGCAATTTCTCCAGCCTCTTTTGTAGCTTGTCTCTGTGCATCATTAAAATACGCAGGAACAGTTACAACAGCTTCAGTAACATCATGTCCTAAATAATCTTCTGCAGTCTTTTTCATTTTCTGTAAAACCATGGCGGAAATTTCCTGCGGAGTATACAAACGACCATCAATATCTACACGTGGAGTATCATTGTCTCCTTTTACTACTTTATAAGGTACTCTAGTTGCCTCTTTGGTAGATTCAGAGAATTTATTTCCCATAAAACGCTTAATAGAATACACTGTCTTTGTTGGGTTTGTAACTGCTTGACGTTTTGCAGGGTCTCCGACTTTACGTTCTCCACCTTCAACAAATGCAACTATAGATGGAGTTGTTCTTTTTCCTTCTGAATTAGGAATTACAACTGGTTCGTTTCCTTCCATAACAGAAACACATGAGTTGGTTGTTCCTAAATCGATTCCTATAATTTTACTCATAATTATTATTTTATATAATTTATATTTTCTTTTTGTACTTTTTACCTAACAACAATTTGTGTGCCAACAGATTTTCGCCTAAAGATTGTCACATTTTTAATGTTCTTTCCCTTTTTTTGATGACATCTTGACAGAAATAATATATTTAGGACTGTTTGTTTGCCATTATCAAGAGTGCTTTTTAGCTGTCTTTTAATTTTAAATAAATAAAAAAAATTAAAAATATAAGTAAGTTTGATGAGGATATTTGTTTTTTATAAAGATGGATTTTTTAATAAATTTTCAGAGATTTAGTTTTTTTAATCTTTAAAGTATACGTAATATCAGTATCTTAATCTAATGAAAAACAATTCTTTAAGTCTAATAATAATTTCTGAATAAAGAATATAGGTCTTTAAGATGAAGCGTATTTAGATAATGCAGTCACTAAAGCAGGTGTTTTAATGGGCAAAATAAACAGGGTAAAGTATAGAGCAATTTTTTTATTATTTACTTGTAAAGGAGTTAGGTTTAGAGTCCGAAAATTTATGCTAAAACGCTATCAATTCTTTTATTCTTTAAAAGAAGATCATTAAGGGTGTTTTTCCGAAAAATTTCCATTTAAAAATATTACTTACACAAATCTTGCATCCTCTATTTTGAAAATAGAATTTTCATTTTTTCTATTTTTATGTAATTTCCTAAGAACTTTAAAAAATTAAATGAACTTCAAAAAGACAAAAATTGGATAAAAAGCAATTATTTAAACTTCTTGTTTTTAATAAGTTATCAACATTTTTTTTTCTTTTTTTTAGACACTTAAATTTAGGGCTTAGCTACTAAATATGTTAATAAATTATGATTAATTTAATATTTTATTACTGTAGGTATTTTATTCATGTTATAATTTATAAAAAGTTAATTTATTGTTAATTAATTATTTAATTGTAATATTGAAGTACTAACCAATAAATATTTTTTAAAAAATGGAGAAAATTTTAAACAAATTACTTGACTTACCTCAGGTAGTCAATTCAAAATTACCAGGAAACACTTTTAATTCTTGGGTTCAAGATTCAGAAGGTAACATCCCAAGTTGGGTAGGTAAGTTTTACACAGTTTCAGCCCTTGTAGTCTTGTTAACATCACTTGTTGTGATTTTATCACCCATTTGGTCGGGTGGAATGGGAGAGAAAATGGATATTTTAGCAAACATTCTATCGATGCTTATATGGGTGTATGCTGCATTTCCTATTTCTCAGGTTATTAGATCTGCTGGAGATGGCTTAGCTGCCTCTAAAAGTGGAACAATTGATTTTATTTTTAAAGATTTAGCACTTGCAAATATTAAAGTACTAGGACATGTTGCAGCTATTGTGGCTTTGTTTGGTGCATTTGCAATGACATTATCATGGGCTACGTCATTAAATGTTTCTGGAGATTTTGCTACAGGATGGATTGAAAATATAAATTATGCATATGCTTTGCCAATGGCAGCTACTGCAGAATTAGCTAATCTTTTAAATCTTTCTTTTATAGGAGATATTCTAGCTAAAGATTGGTCAAATTGGGATCCCACGATGGCGTCAGGATCTGCTTGGAGTTGGGATGGTTTAATTTCTGTTGCTTGGGAGTATGTAGGAGTTGCTGTAGTCTTGGCTAAATTATATGTTGTTTTGGCGATATATAAATTTTTCTACAGTATTATCACCAGTTTGGTAAATTGGTTAAAAAGTCCTTATTTACCTTTCAAGTCTAAATAAAATTTAAATTTTATTAATAATAAAAACCCAAGTAGTTATGATAACTACTTGGGTTTTTTACTAACCTAAATATTATTAGTCTTTGCTTACAGCTAACGTGTAAACAACTAAACCAAATCCAATTTTGTTAATTGCATCTCCAATGTTATAAATTACTTCCATAGAAGGAAGTACATTTTCAATACCGTTGTACCATCCATCAGTACCAGCCATATATCCTAAAGGATAAATTGCCCAACCTACAAGAAGGAACCAACATAAAGTTTTGTGAGCTTTTAATACGTTTCCACCAGCTGCAACAGCTAATTTCTTAAGACTTCCTAACCATACTTCATATGCGATATAGAAGTAAGCAAGACCAGATAGTAATCCCCACATAGAAGCGTTTAATAATCCACCGTCCCATCCAGACTCACCAAAGAATCCAGTAACCAACATTATAGTTGAAAATCCAATTAATTTCCACATATGTGATTTAGTTGCACCAGCTACTCTTAGTATCAAGTAAAATTCAACACACATTAATGGCACTGTTAAAATCCAATCTACATATCTAAATACAGTAGTAGAGTCTCCAGCTGCATGAGCGTCTCTCATGTACATGTAATGAACTGCAGCAATAAATGTAATTAATCCTGAAACTAATAGAGATGTTCTCCATTTAGCGTCAACACTGTTCATTGATAAGAAGAAAAACACAGATGCTGCCATCATAGCCATAGCTCCAAGCCAGAAAGTAAATCCTGTGCCGTCCGTAGGGACAGCCATTGCAATTAAGTTAAAATAATTCATAAAAAAATTGATTTGTTAATGATTAATATTGTTTAGGTTTTTTTAAAATAACCCGAACGAAAATACAAAAAAAATATTAACTTTGATTAAAATATCAGGATTTGAATACAAAATATCAAGATTTTATGATTTTTTTTACATTTTTACTATTTTGGGTAAGTATCCAATTTGGTCAAATTATAGAAGATTCAATAGCGTATGTCATCGTTTTATCAATAGGTATCATTCACGGCTCTAATGATTTTACTATCCTAAAAAAGCAAAAAAAAAATACTATTGATTTAATAAAATCAACCAGTTTTTATCTGTTTTTAATTCTGTTATGCATTGCCTGTTATCTCATAAATTCTTTTGTTGCTATTTTGTTTTTTGTCATTTTAAGTTCGTATCATTTTGGTGAACAACATCTTGAAAATAAATTTACAGGATCTAAGTATGTTAAATCGATTATTTATGTTGTGTATGGAATGCTTATTTTTTCTCTTATATTCATTGAGAACCTCAAAGATGTTGAAGTTATTATGCGAAATTTAACTGGTGAGATTATTCCAAATAGTTGGATTGAAACCATGTTGGTTTCCACTTCTTTACTATTAATAATACTTATTGCTTATCAGTTCACAAGAAAAATAAAACCAAAGATTCAAATTGTCAGAGAATTGTTTTATATTTTATTATTGTATTTAGTTTTTAAATCAAGTTCTCTCATCTTGGGTTTTGCCATTTATTTTGTGTTATGGCACAGCATCCCATCTATTTTAGATCAAACAAAATTTTTATCAGGTGGGTATACGTTCAAAACAATGTTGGAATACCTTAAAACAGCCTTTGTTTATTGGTTAATAAGTATCACTGGTTTGGTTATAGCTTACTACTATTTCAGTGAAAGTCTATTTAACTCTATGATTTTTATTATTCTATTTGCTGTTACAGCTCCTCATGTATGGGTGATGAATAGAATGAAACAATAAGTTCTACCTAGTAAAGACTAATTCTGTTTCTGTTGATAAAGACTCTGTAAAAGCATAGCCTTCAGTATGAAACCCTTTTAACTCTTCTAGTGTGTTTACATCATTCTCAATGATATATCTAACCATCAAACCACGTGCTTTTTTAGCATATGTCATGACAATTTTGTAGTCTCCATTTTTTAATTCTTTAAATACCGGAGTAATCATAGGAGTTTTTAATACTTTTTTTGGAACTGCTTTAAAGTATTCTGAACTAGCTAGATTTATAAGTAAATCACTGTCTTTCATTTCATTATTTAATGCATCAGCCAAATTTGAATCCCAAAACTTGTAAAGATTGTCAGCTTTCCCAATATTTATTCGTGTTCCCATTTCTAGTCTATAGGGTTGAATTAAATCTAAAGGTTTTAAGAGACCATAAAGGCCGGATAAAATCCGAAGACGATCTTGTAAAAGCGGTATTTTTTCTTCAGCAAGTGATGCAATATCAATGCCTCTAAAAACCTCTCCTGTAAAAGCATAAATGGCTTGTTTAGAGTTTTTTAAAGAAAAAGGTTGATGCCAGTTCTGATTTCTATCGTAATTTAAATCTGCTAGGGCTGGAGATATTTTCATTAAATCACTCAACTTTTTTTTTGATAAAACCTTTAGTTTTCCATTTAGTAGTGAAGATTCTTTTAAAAACGAGGGCTGCGTGTATACACTGGTTTTTGCACTGCTTTCGAAATCTAGAGATTTTGCTGGAGAAATAATTATTTTCATAAATTGAATGTATTAGCAAGTAAAAAATAAAGATACTAAAAGAATTTGTCAATTTTTCAGAGATAAATATTTTAATCAGTAGAATTTTAACACCTAAGATTACAACTAAAAATTATTCTTTAGAATTGAGGGTGTATGTTTTCCATTTCTCTAAACAATCGGTAATGTCTTGAGGGATGTCACAATCAAATTGCATCATTTCTTTGGTAATTGGGTGTCTAAAACCAAGTGTTTTCGCATGCAAAGCTTGTCTTGGCAATACTTTAAAGCAATTCTCTACAAATTGTTTGTATTTTGTAAAGGTGGTTCCTTTTAAAATATCATCTCCACCATATCGTTCATCATTAAATAAAGTATGACCAATGTATTTAAAATGTGCTCTAATTTGATGAGTTCTCCCTGTTTCTAATTTACATTCCACCAAGGTTACATAAGTGAAACGCTCTAAAACTTTATAATGAGTAATCGCATGTTTACCAAAGTCACCGTCACGAAAAACATCCATCTGAAGACGGTTTTTAAAACTACGACCAATATTTCCTTCAATCGTTCCTTCATCATCTTCCATATTACCCCATACCAGAGCAAGGTATTTACGATTGGTTGTTCTGTCAAAAAATTGTTTTGACAAATGTGCCATGGCAAATTCTGTTTTAGCAACAACTAGCAAACCGCTGGTGTCTTTATCTATCCTATGAACTAAGCCAGGGCGTTCATTGCTATTTGTGGGTAAATTTTCTACATGATGAATTAGACCATTTACCAGGGTGCCAGAATAATTCCCATGACCAGGATGAACCACCATACCAGCAGGTTTGTTAACAACCATTAAGGTTTCATCTTCATACACTACATCTATAGGAATGTCTTCTGCAACTAATAAGTTTTCATGTGGTGGATGTGCTAGTAAAATTCTAACAATATCTTTAGGCTTCACTTTATGATTAGACTTAACGGCAACATCATTTACTAAAATATTCCCTGCTTTCGCGGCTTGTTGTAATTTGTTTCTAGTAGCGTTTTCAATAAAGTTCATTAGGAATTTATCAACACGGAGCGGAACTTGTCCATCGGTAGCAATGACTCTATGATGCTCATATAATTCATCATTCTCTAATTCTGGAGTAAAATTTTCTATCATAATTTATTGTTGCTTTCCATCACCTAAAATTAAATCGATAATCGTATTTTTCTCAAGCTTTGATCCCACCTTTAATTTTTCCCCATCAGATTTTAATCCACGAACAACATTTTTTCCAATATCTGGAACATAATAAAACTCTCCAATTTTAAAACCAATAGATTTTAACTGAGTTATTGCATGACGTTTTGAACGTCCGTTTAAGTTAGGTATGGAAATATCTCTAAATTTAGAAGGATTTAAAGTGAGGTAAATTTTACGCTTTTCTTTTACAAAATCACCAGGTTCGGGAGTTTGTTCAATGACTGATCTTTTTGGATAGTTAGGGTTATAGCTTACAGAGTCTATAACTAAAAAATCTAAGTTCAATTCTTTTAATGTTGTTTCTACAAGAGATAAAGACATTTTATTTAAGTCGGGGACCTGAATTTTTTGATCGTGATTGGTTGTGAAACCTAGCCACCATTTTAAACCCACAATCAATAATAAAACGATGATTATAGCTATAGCTATTTGGGTAAAAAAGGACTTGCTTTTTAAAAATCTAAAGAAGCTCATTTTTTTTCTTTTTTTAGATGATACAAATGTAGTGTAAAAATAGAATTAATCGATTTGACAATTCTTTTATCTATCAACGAAATTTTAACTAAGTTTGTGTGTAAACCAATAGATAAATGCAAAAAAAAATTGCCATTGTCATGGGAGGGTATTCCTCCGAAGTAGAAATTTCTTTAAAAAGCGGTGAGGTAGTCTTTAATTCATTAGATGCCAGTAAATATGCTTTGTATAAAGTTTATATTTTAAAAGAGAAATGGTTTGTCAAACATAACAAACAAGAATATTGTGTTCTTAAGGATGATTTTTCAGTAATTATAGACGAAGAACACATACAATTTGATTGCGTTTTTAACGCAATTCATGGTGATCCAGGTGAAAACGGTGCACTAATTGCTTATTTTGATTTGTTAGGAATTAAACATACCTCGGCACCATTTTATCAAATGGCTCTTACTTTTAATAAACGAGATACCCTAAGTGTTGTAAAAGAATACGGAATACCAATTGCGAAGTCCTTTTATTTGCATCAAAGAGATAAAATAGATACAGGTAGAATTATTAAAAAAGTTGGGTTGCCATGTTTTGTGAAGCCCAATAGAGCGGGTTCCAGCTTTGGAATTTCTAAAGTATATAAAGAAGAAAATTTAAAAGTAGCTATAGAAAAAGCATGCCAAGAAGATGAAGAGATTTTAATTGAGTCTTTTTTAGATGGTACAGAGATTTCCGTTGGTGTTATTGAATATCAAGGAAAACTAACCGTTTTGCCAATTACAGAAATTGTTTCTGAAAATGATTTCTTTGATTATGAAGCTAAATATGAAGGAAAATCAGAAGAAATTACACCTGCAAGAATATCAGCAACTGAAAAAGAGAAAGTAGGAAGATTGGCAACAAAAGTATATCAAGTTTTAAATATGAAAGGATTCTCACGATCTGAATTTATAATTGTTGATGGAGAACCTCATTTTTTAGAAATAAATACAGTGCCTGGAATGACAATGGAAAGTTTATTGCCGCAACAAGCAAAAGAAGCTTCCATCAGTCTCACAGATTTATTTGATAATGCCATTCAGATGGCGCTAAATTAAACCATATGAAAAAAGCAGTTTTTCCAGGTTCATTTGATCCAATTACACTGGGTCACGAAGATGTTATTACACGTGCAATTCCTTTGTTTGATGAAATCATAATTGCAATTGGAATTAATTCTAATAAGAAATATATGTTTTCTATAGAACAAAGAAAAAAATTTATTGAAGAATGCTTTCAAGAATATGACAATGTAAAAGTTATCGCATACAAAGGCTTAACCGTAGATTTTTGCAAAACACATGCTATTGATTATATCATAAGAGGTCTTCGAAATCCAGCAGATTTTGAATTTGAAAAAGCCATTGCCCATACCAACAGAGATTTGGCACCCATAGAAACTATATTTTTATTAACTGCAGCAAAAACTTCTTATATGTCATCATCTATTGTAAGAGAGGTTCTAATTAATGGAGGAGATGTTTCTTCTTTAGTACCCAGTTCCGTTCCTTCTAAAATAGAGTCTTAAAAAATGAAAAAATTAGGGATTCTTTTATTAGCTCTTACTTGTTTAACATGTCAACAAAAAAACAGCAACAATACCTTTATCACTCAATTTGAAAAATCTGGAGGAACAGAAACGCCTGAGTATATTGACGTTATTAGTTATTACAAAGAGCTTTCTAATTCATATCCAGAAATTTCCTTTTTTGAGATGGGTGAAACAGATGCTGGATATCCACTGCATATCGTAGTTTTTAATACTGATGGGAGAACACAATTAAATAGGATTAAAAACTCCACTAAAAACAGAGTATTAATCAATAATGGTATTCATCCAGGAGAATCTGATGGAATAGATGCATCTATGTTATTACTTAGAGATATTGTACAGAATGATTCTTTGAAAAAAAGCTATCAAAATACACTAATTATGGTCATTCCAATATACAATATTGGTGGATCACTAAACCGTAATTCACATACCAGAGCTAACCAAAATGGACCAAAAGAATACGGATTTCGTGGAAATACCAGAAACTACGATTTAAACAGAGATTTTGTAAAGCAAGACACTAAAAATGCATCTGCTTTTGCAGAAATTTTCCATACCATAGACCCAGATATATTTATAGACAATCATGTTAGTAATGGCGCAGATTACCAGTATGCAATTTCGCATTTATTTACTCAGCACAATAAATTAGGTGGTGATTTGGGGAGGTTTATAGAAACACAAATGAGACCTGCTTTAGAAAGCTCTATGATGCAAAAGAAGATCCCAATAACTCCTTATGTAAATGTTTGGGGCGGTACTCCAAAAGAAGGATGGTCACAATTTTATGACTCTCCTAGATATTCTACAGGATACACAACCTTGTTTAATACTTTAGGAATGATGGTTGAGACACATATGTTAAAGCCCTATAAAATTCGTGTAGAGCAAACCTATGAGTTGCTTTTATCTATGTTAGATTTTACTGAAGAACGTTCTGTAGATATAAAAATAGTTCGTAAAAATGCGATTGATAAAATTTTAAAAAAGAAGATATATCCAATTACATTTGAAATTGATCCAAAAAAGGAACCCTCTGTTATTCAATTTAGAGGCTATGAAGGAGAAATAATGGATAGTAAAGTAACCAACGGAAAACGTTTGTTATATGATGCTTCAAAGCCATATTTAGAGCCTGTAGATTATTTCAATGAATACAGATCAACAAAAGAAATTACTATTCCAAAAGCGTATATTTTAAAACAAGGATGGCATCGTGTAGTAGAGCGTTTAAAAAACAATCAGATTTTTTATACTCAGTTTAAAAAAGACACCACTTTAGTTGTTGAAACACTTCATATAGATGATTATAAAACAAGAACAAGTGCATACGAGGGGCATTATTTACACCATAATACATCAGTAAAAATTGATTCGAATGCTGTTCATTTTTCAAAAGGAGATCTATATATACCCGTTCATCAGAAAGGAGCAAGATATATAATGGAAACCTTAGAACCAGAAGCTACTGATTCTTTTTTTAATTGGAATTTTTTTGACAGTGTTTTACAGCAAAAAGAAGGCTATTCTGGCTATGTTTTTGAAAATGTTGCCGAACAAATTTTAAAAGAAAATACCACTATTAAAGACGCCTTTGAAGCTAAGATGGCTACAGATAAAGATTTTGAGAAAAACCCAAGAGCTCAGTTAAACTTTATTTACAAAAGAAGTTTACATTACGAAAAAGCACATTTTTTACTACCTATTTATAAAGCCTATGAATAGGCAAAACAAGTTTTTATAAAGCATTATTTTTACTAACTTGTTCATCTAATAAAACCTACCATGCAAACACTTACAATAAACGGACAAGACTATCAAGTTAATGCTCCAGAAAGCATGCCTTTATTATGGGCAATAAGAGATTTAATCGGGCTTACAGGAACCAAGTTTGGTTGTGGGATTGCACAATGTGGAGCCTGTTCTATTATGATAGATGGAACAGTTGTTCGTTCATGTAGCACCATGGTTAGCCAAGGTGTTGGTAAAAATATCACAACCATTGAAGGCACTTCAGATAGTCTTATAGCTTTACGACAAGCCTGGCGAGACAATAGCGTACCACAATGTGGTTATTGTCAATCTGGTCAGTTAATTTCTGCAGCTGAATTATTAGACACCAATGAAAATCCAACAGATAATGATATAGACAATGCTATGAGTGGAAATATTTGTAGGTGTGGAACCTATGTTCGAATTAAAAAGGCAATAAAAGAAGCAGTTGAACTTAAAAAACAAGTCTAATGGAAAAGATAGAAATGAAACGAAGAGATTTTGTAAAAATATTTGGTTTAGCAACTGGAGGTCTACTTCTTGGATGTAATGTTTCTGCAGATAAAGTAGTTGTGAATACTTTAGAGGATGGAATTTCTTTTGTTCCAAATCTTTTTATTCAATTGCAGAAAGATGGTACAGTAACAATTGTTGTTGCGCGTTCAGAAATGGGACAAGGCATAAGAACTTCTATGGCTTCAGCTATTGCTGAAGATTTGGAGGCAGATTGGCAATATATTACTGTGCAACAAGCAACAGGTGATGCAAAATTTGGAAATCAAAATACAGACGGCTCAAGAAGTATTAGAACACTGTTAAAACCCATGCGAAAAATGGGAGCAATGGCTCGTTCTATCTTAGAACAAGCAGCTGCTAAAAAATGGAACATAGCTGCTTCAGATTGTAAAGCAGAAAATCATTTTGTAGTAAATAGTTCAACAGGAGAAAAAGTGTTTTTTGGTGATTTGGTAGAAGAAGCAAAAACAATTGCTATTCCTTCTGATGAAAACATCATATTAAAAGACAAAAAGGATTTTAAATATATAGGAAAAAAAGTAGTTCGTGGAATAGATATGGAAGATTTCCTTCATGGAAAAGCCAACTACGGATTAGACGCTCGATTACCAAACATGAAATTTGCAGCGATAGCTAGAAGCCCCGTTACTTTTGGATCTGTAAAAAGTTTTGACACTTCTGAGGCAACAGAAATTACTGGAGTAGAACAGGTGGTTCAATTAGATAGATTAATACCTCCGGCAGGACAGTTTTTTGGTATGTTGGGTGGTGTAGCTGTAATTGCAAACAATACATGGTCTGCTTTTCAAGGAAAAAATAATTTGAATGTTGAGTGGGAGTCTGGTATAAATGAATCGTATGATACAGAGAAGTTTAAAGAAAAATTAATCAGTAGAATTCACAATAAAGCAAAAGTAGTTCCGCCTTTCAAAGGAAGTATAGAGAAGGCTTTTAACAATGCAGATAAAGTAATTGAAGCAACTTATACAATGCCTCATTTAGCTCACGCACCAATGGAAGTGCCAAATGCTTTGGCATGGGTTCGTGACGGGAAATGTGATGTTTGGGCGCCAGTTCAAGATCCTCAAACAGTACAAGCTGAAATTGCTCATTTCTTTGGGTTTGCATTAGAAGATATTACCATTAATGTAATGATGTTAGGAGGTGCCTTTGGTCGAAAATCAAAATCAGATTTTGTAGTGGAGGCTGTTGCATTGTCTCAAAAAATAAAAGCACCTGTACAAGTAGTTTGGACTCGTGAAGATGATATTCAACATAGTTTTTACCATGCTCAAAATGCACAATATTTAAAAGGATCATTAGATGAAAACGGGAAAGTAACAGGGTGGTTGCACCGCGTAGCATTCCCATCTATCACCTCTAGTTTTAAGCCAATGTCTAATTATATAGCTGGTTTTGAGTTAGGAATGGGGTTTACCAATAATCCATATGAAATAGAAAATGTGCAAATAGAAAATGCAAAAGCAGAATCTCATTTACGAATTGGATGGTTGCGTTCGGTTTCTAATATTATTAGTGGATTTGGAGTCAATTCTTTTGTGGATGAATTAGCAATCGCTTCAGGAAAAGACGCTATTGAGTTCCGATTAAATTTGTTAGGGAAAGATAAAGTTTCAATGGCAACATCTCCTCATCCATTCAATGTAGCACGATTGAAAAATGTTTTGATAGAAGCAAAAAAGTTATCAAATTGGGGAAGAAAATTACCAGAGGGTCATGGTATGGGCGTTGCCATTCATTATAGTTTCTATAGTTATGTAGCAACTGTAGTAGAGGTTTCTGTAAAAAGCGAAAAAGTGAAAGTAGAAAATATCTATTCTGTATTAGATTGTGGAATGTATGTCAATAGAGATGCCGTGATCAATCAAATGGAAGGCGCAGCAATTTTTGGAGTGTCTCTCACTATGTTTGGAAAAATATCTACTAAAAATGGGGCTGTAGAACAAAGTAATTTTCACGATTATCAAATGACACGAATGATAGATGCACCAAATATTCATGTTCATTTAGTTGATAATGACGAAGATCCAACAGGAGTTGGAGAGCCCGGAGTACCGCCAGTTTCAGCTGCTATTACCAATGCTATTTTTAATGCTTCAGGGAAACGAGTAAGATCTTTACCGTTGTCTGATCATGGAATGGTTTAGTAATTTAAGACTTAAGAAAACCTTCTACAAAAAGCTTATTTGTTAAAACTTATATTCAGAAAGTGACTTTGGAAATTTTTCTGGATTTGCCACCAAATGATACCGAGGATCATCAATATCTTCTTCAATTATTTGATGAAAAATAGGGCTTGCTTTGTATAATAATATCTTACAATCTGCACTCAGATGTTTTAGTGTGATTTTTTTTCCAGCAGCTTGGTATTTTTCAACGAGTACGAAAATTGCTTCCAAAGCAGAATGATCAGAGACTCTAGATTCTACAAAATCAATTTCTACTGAGTCTGGATCATTTTTTACATCAAATTTATCATTAAAAGCAGTAATGCTTCCAAAGAACAATGGCCCCCATATCTCATATACTTTTGTTCCGTCTTCTCTAATGCGTTTTCTAGCTCTAATACGTCTTGCATTTTCCCAAGAGAAAACCAAGGCACTTACAATTACTCCTGCAATAACAGCAATTGCTAGATCAAAAACAACAGTCAGTCCAGAAACTAAAATCAAAACAATGAGATCTGAAACAGGAATCTTGTTCATAATCCTAAAACTAGACCAAGCAAAGGTGCCAATAACAACCATAAACATTACTCCTACTAATGCGGCAATTGGAACTTGTTCTATATAGGAAGAAGCAAATAATATAAAGATTAATAACATTACTGCAGCGGTAATTCCAGACAAACGTCCTCTACCACCGCCTTTAATATTGATGATGGATTGCCCAATCATAGCACAACCACCCATTCCTCCGAAGAAGCCTGTAACAATATTTGCACCACCCTGTGCGATACACTCACGATTAGAATTTCCGCGTGTTTCTGTTAAATCATCTACTAAATTAAGAGTCATCAAAGATTCTATTAATCCAATAGCAGCAAGAATCCCTGCGTACGGAAGAATAAATAAGAAAGTCTCTAAATTCATTGGAATTTTAGAAAAGGTATCTAATACTGGAACTGGAAGTCCACCTTTTAAACCGTCTCCACCACCATCACTTATAAAAGATCCAACAGTTGCAACATCTAGATTAGAAAAGATCACAATACCGGCTACCACCAAAATAGCAATTAATGCTTCAGGTAATTTTTTTGTTGCCTTGATTTTTGGCAATCCCCACATAATCAACATCGTTAGCCCAACTAGACCAATCATCATATATAAGTTCTGGCCTTCCAGCCAAACTTTTTCACCACCAACAGTAGTTTTAAACATGCCAAGTTGGGATAAGAAAATAACAATAGCCAATCCGTTTACAAAGCCCATCATTACTGGATGAGGTATCAAACGAACAAATTTTCCAAGTTTTAAAACTCCAGCCAATACCTGAATAACCCCCATTAAAATTACTGTTAGAAAAAGATAGTACAAACCAAGATTTTCACTCTCTGCTCCCATAGCATTTCCCTCGCTTACTAAGCTCACCATTACAACAGCTAATGCTCCTGTTGCTCCAGAAATCATTCCAGGTCTTCCACCAAAAACAGCAGTAATTAAGCCTACCATAAATGCCGCGTACAAACCAACCAGGGGATCTACACCAGCAACAAATGCAAAAGCTACTGCTTCTGGAACCAGTGCTAAAGCTACTGTGATTCCCGAAAGAATATCATTTTGTGCGTTTTTTACTCTTTTTCTAACGAATGCATTCATGTTTTATTGGGTTTTTTTAGAAGTCGGCAAAGATAGTAGAATAAATGAAACACTCATAGAGTGCTTTATGAAATTACAGGATTGAAAGAACTAATAATTAGAATGTTACTTTTGATAAAATGCTCTAAAAACCAAATGAATATTTCCATAGCTATTTTCTAATGCAGCTACAGAATCTTTTTTATTTTTAAATATGGCGACGGTAATTCCTTCTTCTAGTTGAGGTGTTAAAACTTCTTCAGTAGTCGTTTCCATATTAAACCAATGAGTTTCTTTTAATCTATTTTGATTGTTTTGAAAGAAAACATGATAGGTAGTAATTAAAAATTCACCTAATATAAGTTTAGAAACACCACATTCTTCTTTAACTTCTCTCAAAGCCGCTTCTTTAATTTGTTCTCCTTTTTCAATTCTTCCTTTAGGAAGGTCCCATTTACCTCCTCTAAAAATAAATAAAAATTCTCTTTGTTCATTTAAAACTAAACCACCCGAAGCGCTAATCACTTTAAAATTACTTTTAAAATCTTCCCAAGATTTTTGAAGGTCAGAACAGAGCAATACTATACCTTTGATTCTTCTTTCTGTTATTTTATGAATGATTTCTGAAATGATGGCGTTTTTGAAGTGTAGCAGATCAAAATCACTTTCTAAAAACAAAGAATCTGTTAAAATAATAGGTCTTTCATTAATAAAAACTTTATACATTTGCCTACATGATTTTACACAAAGATACAGCAAAAAAAACAGCAGAAGTTTTACTTAAAGTGAAAGCTATAAAGTTAAGCCCATCAGATCCATTTACATGGGCTTCAGGATGGAAGTCTCCAATTTATTGCGATAATAGAGTTACGTTATCTTACCCCCCTGTTCGTGTATTCCTAAAAGAAGAAATTGCAAAAATTGTAGAGTTACAATATGGCAAGCCAGATGTAATTGCTGGAGTAGCCACAGGAGCCATAGCTATCGGTATTTTAGTAGCTCAAGAACTTGGTGTTCCATTTATTTATGTAAGACCAGAGCCTAAAAATCATGGTCGCAAAAATCAAATAGAAGGTCATTTAGAAAGTGGCCAAAATATAGTGGTAATTGAAGACTTAATAAGTACTGGGAAAAGCAGCTTAAATGCTGTAAAAGCTTTAAAAGAGTCTGGAGCACTAGTAAAAGGAATGGTTGCTATTTTCTCTTATGGATTTGATATTGCTACTGATAATTTTAAAAATAGCAATGTAGCTTTAACTACGTTGAGTAATTATTCTCATTTGTTAGAACAAGCGATGGATAGTAAATATATTACTGAAAAAGAATTAGAGACATTGTCTGAGTGGAGAAAAGACCCTGGAAACTGGAAATCATAAGCATATGAATATTGAAGGAAAAAAAGTAGAGATAGCGAAATCATCAAAAGAAGCCTATGAGTTTTTCATGATGCTAGAAAATTTTGAATTACTTATGCCGTCAAGTACACAAAAATTTGAAGTTGATGGGGATTCATTTTTATTTGCATTAAAAGGAATGCCAGAAATTAGGCTTGCTTTAGGGAATAGTGTTGAATATTCTAAAGTAAGTTTAGGTGCTGCTAGCAGTAAATTAGCGTTTACATTAGAAGCTAATATATCTACTATTTCTGAAAACTCCAGCAATGTTCAATTACAATTTGAAGGAGATTTTAATCCTATGATGGCTATGATGGTTAAAAAACCATTGACCAGCTTTATTGACACTCTTACAGAAAATATTGCTAAACTTTAGCAAATGAAACCTCTTTAAGTCCATATTCAACAGTAGTATTGTCTTCTAATTGTATTTGTAAATTTCCAACAGATGAAACTCCAATAATAATACCCATAAAAAGTTGATTTGCCTTTTTATCTATAAAAGTAGTTGGAATACCTTTCTTGTATAAAGCTTCATGATACTCTTCATGGGTTTGACTAAGGTTTCCCAATTCAATAGAAGAGATTCTGTACTTAATTTTTTCTACTATTTTATTCATCAGAGGTTCAATGTCTATATCTTTTTTTAAAATATTTTTTAAAGAGCTTGCATTAAAAAGTTCCTCAGGAAATTTTTCTTGATTTACATTTAACCCAATTCCAATAATTGTATTTTTTATTTTTAGATGAGAAAAGGTGGTTTCAATCAGAATTCCACAGATCTTTTTTTTAGCTGACATAATGTCGTTGGGCCACTTAATGCATAATTTCGGAATATTATATGTTAAAAGAGTATCGTAGATAGCTAATGAAATAGCAAAGTTTAGATAGGCTTGATCTTTTATTTTAAGTTTTTTTAAATGGGTTAATATGCTGAATGTTAGGTTCTTATATGGTTCGGATGTCCATGAGTTGTTCATTTGTCCTCGTCCAGAAGTTTGAGTGTTTGCAACAGCAATAGTGTACTCTTCAAGCGAAGAATTTTGAGCCAATTCTTTTAAAAAAGAATTGGTAGAGTTGGTGGCATTAATTTTGATTAATCTCAAGTGTTAAAGAAAGTGTAAACTAATTAAATACTACGCAATATACTCGCAAAAAAATAATAACTTTGTATTAAATATAAAAAAATTAATGGTAAAAAAACCAGTTAGTACAGATGAGCTAATATCTGTAATTATAAAGGGTATTGATGATGTAAAGGGAGATGACATTCAATTGATAGACTTAAGACAAATTGAGAACACTGTATGCGATTATTTTATTATTTGTTCAGGAAATTCAAATACACAAGTGAATGCAATAACTGGATCTATTCAGAAATTAGTTAGTAAAGAATTAAAAGATAAGCCCTGGCATATTGAAGGTCAAAATAATTCAGAATGGATTTTGATGGATTATGTAAATGTAGTAGTGCATGTTTTCCAAAAGCAAATAAGAGAATTCTATGATATAGAAAGCCTATGGGGAGATGCAAAAATAACTGAAATAAATCCTGTTTAAAAAAAAATAGATGAGCGAAAAGAATAAAAATTCAACACCAAATGTGCCTAAATTTAAGTTCAACATGTACTGGATTTATGGAGCGATTTTTGTTGCTATTATAGGAATTAGTTTTATCAATGAAGCCTCATTTTCTACAAAGAAAATTTCAACTAATAAGTTTTTCAAAATATTAGAATCCAATGATGTGGGTAAAATTCTCATCATAAATAAAAATATAGCTGAGGTTTACATCAAAAAAGAAGCTGAAACGAAAGAAAAATACAAACAACAAGCGACATCCCCTCTATTTAGAAAAGGATCCCCGTTATTTCAATACGATTTTGGAGATTTACAAAATTTTGAAAATAAATTAAATCAATATAGGGTAAATAAAAATTTAGATTTTGATGTAGATTCAGATTCTAGAGGTAGTTTTTTTGAGTCTATTATTGGTTTTTTACCTTTTATCCTACTAATTGCCATTTGGATTTTCTTCATGAGAAGAATGTCAGGAGGAGGGAGCGGCGGCGGCGGCGGTCAAATTTTTAACATAGGGAAGTCAAAAGCTAAATTATTTGATAAAGACACAAAAGTAAAAACAACTTTTGAAAATGTAGCTGGTTTAGAAGGTGCAAAAGAGGAAGTACAAGAAATTGTAGATTTCTTAAAAAACCCAGGTAAATATACAGCTTTAGGTGGAAAAATACCTAAAGGTGCATTATTAGTTGGACCTCCCGGAACAGGTAAGACATTATTGGCAAAAGCAGTAGCAGGTGAAGCAGAAGTTCCTTTTTTCTCATTATCAGGTTCAGATTTTGTAGAAATGTTTGTAGGAGTCGGAGCTTCTAGAGTTCGAGATTTATTTAAGCAGGCTGCTCAAAAATCACCATCTATAATTTTTATTGATGAAATAGATGCCATTGGAAGAGCTCGTGGAAAAAACAGCATGACAGGTGGAAATGATGAACGTGAAAATACTCTGAATCAATTATTGACAGAAATGGATGGTTTTGGTACGGATGTAAATGTTATCGTATTAGCAGCAACTAATAGGGCAGACGTATTAGACTCAGCTTTAATGAGAGCAGGACGTTTTGACAGACAAATCTACGTAGACCTACCAGATATTAAGGAAAGAAAAGAAATTTTTGAAGTACACATAAAACCTTTGAAATTAGCTGATGATGTTAAGATTGAATTTTTAGCACAGCAAACTCCTGGTTTTTCTGGTGCTGATATCGCAAACATGTGTAATGAAGCAGCTTTAATTGCAGCAAGAGGTAACAAAAAAGCAATACATCATCAAGATTTCTTAGATGCTGTAGACAGAATTGTTGGAGGTTTGGAAAAGAAAAATAAAGTTATTACTCCAAAAGAGAAAAAAACAATAGCATTTCACGAAGCAGGTCATGCAACAGTTAGTTGGATGCTAGAACATGCAGCGCCATTAGTAAAAGTTACAATTGTTCCAAGAGGTCAAAGCCTAGGAGCAGCATGGTATTTACCTGCGGAAAGAATGATAGTTCAGACAGAACAAATGTTAGACGAAATGTGTGCTACTCTTGGTGGAAGGGCTGCTGAAAAAATAATTTTTAATAAAATTTCAACAGGAGCATTAAGTGATTTAGAGAAAGTAACTAAACAGGCCAGAGCTATGGTAACTGTTTATGGTTTGAATGAAAAGGTTGGAAACATAACTTATTACGATTCATCAGGTAATGACTCATTTGTAAAGCCATATAGTGAAAATACAGCAAAAACTATAGATGAAGAAATTTCTAAAATGATAGAATTACAATATCAAAGAGCTATTGAAATTCTTGATAATAATAAAGAAAAGTTATCCACTTTAGCTGAGTTATTATTAGAAAAAGAGGTTATTTTTAAAGATGATTTGATGAAAATTTTCGGGAAAAGGCCTTTTGAGGATGAGCTTACAGAGATAAAAGCAGAAGAGAAAGTTATCAAACAAACAGAAGCTAAAGAAGATAAAGAAGACAAAGAAGACAAAGAAGATAAAGAGGTCAAAAAAGACAAAGAAGTCAAAGAGGACAACTAACCAGAAAAAATTATTTTTTAAATGAATTTTTTAAAAAAATTATTTAAAGGTAACAAACCAACAAAAGAAGAAGTGACTATCAATCCAAGGGTTAATTTATCTTTAGAGGATGTTTTTGTTAATAATTTTATTGCCAAAGGAGGTAAGTTTCTTTATTGTGTTTCTGAAAAAGAAATTATTAATAACTTAACTAAAATTTTGTCTGAAAATAATTGGAATATAATTACATGTTTTGATGAAGCTATTAAAGTTTTTCTAACAAAATTAAATGTTACTGTTCAGAGAGAGGTAGACATAACAAAGCCTTTTTTTACAACTTGTGAACACTTAATCTCTGATAATGGAGACATTCTTTTTTCATCTAACCAACTGATTACACACAAAATATCTTCTTTAACAGATGATTTTATAGTTTTTGCAAAAACAAGTCAATTTGTAAAAGATAGAGGAGAAGGTTTAACAGGAATTAAAACGAACTGTAAAGAAAGTATACCCACAAATATAAGTGCGGTAAGGAAATACCGTATAGAAAAGGAAGATGATAATTTTTTAAATTATGGTAATAGCAACTCGAAGAATTTATATTTATTACTTTTAGAAGATTTATAATATGACAAACCTTCTTAAGAGAGGAATTTCTGGACTTATTTATACAGTGCTTTTTATTGGTGCTATCATTTATTCAAAAGAATCATATTTAGGGCTCATTATAATGTTTGGTTTTGTCTGTATATGGGAGTTTTTCATGATAATAAAATATAAAAACTTTCTAATATATATACTATTTTTAGTTCTGATATATTTGCAATATCCTAATTTTAAGTCTTCTTTAATAAGTCATATTTTACTCATATTATGTCTGTCCGGATCTATTCATTTATTGATAAACCTTTTTCTAAAAAAAAAGACTTATCCTTCAAATACAATTCAGAAATTAGACATATCTATCCGATATTTACTTTTGTCTTTTGTCTTTTTAATTTTACTTCCATTTGTAAATGGTGAGTATAAAGAATCAATTATACTATCATTGGTTTTCTTTATTTGGGTAAATGATAGTTTTGCTTTTTTTGTCGGAAAAAATTTTGGCAAAAAAAAATTATTTGAAAGTATCTCACCAAAAAAAACTGTTGAGGGCTTTCTAGGAGGTGTAATTTTTACACTAATTACTGCATTTATGCTATCACATTTTGAAAATTTTTTATCCCTAACTCAATTGATAGTAGTTTCATTAATAGCTTCTATATTTGGTTCCATAGGTGATTTAGTAGAATCAAAATTTAAAAGACAAGCTAAAATTAAAGATAGTGGAACTATTATGCCGGGTCATGGTGGATTATTAGATAGATTAGACAGCTTATTGTTTGTAGCTCCATTTGTATATTTGTATATAAATTATTTAATTTAAAAAAAAATGTTAAGTTTTCACAGAGAAGGTTATAAGATTATTATTTTAACATTTTTAGTTGTTTTGATGGGGATTTTATTTTCAGAAAAATTTATAGAATTGTTTTGGTTGTTAAAATTAGTTCAAAGTTTACTGTTGCTGTTTTTAATTATTGTTCTTCAATTTTTTAGAAATCCTAAAAGAATTACAGATATTAATGATAGACATATAGTAGCCCCAGTAGATGGAAAAGTTGTAGTTATTGAAGAAGTTGAAGAACCAGAATATTTTAAAGGGAAAAGACTTCAAGTGTCTATATTCATGTCGCCAATTAATGTACATGTTACTAGATACGCATTAAATGGAATTATAAAATATAGTAAATATCATCCTGGAAAATACTTGGTAGCTTGGCATCCAAAAGCTTCAACAGAAAATGAAAGAACAACAATAGTTATAGATAATTTAGTCTTTGGAGAAGTATTATATCGGCAAATTGCAGGTGCTTTAGCTAAAAGAATTGTAAACTATGCAAAAGAAGGGAAAAAAGTTATACAAGGAACAGATGCCGGTTTTATAAAGTTTGGAAGTAGAGTTGATATTTTTTTACCATTAGGCACTAAATTAAATGTAAATATTGGTGATAAGGTCAAAGGTGGAGTTCAAGTAATTGCTGAAAAATAATGAATGACAGTTTAGATATAAGTTTTAAAAAAGCTTTAAAAAAAACAGCTAAATTAGAAGAAGTTTTAGCACCTGATATAATGCTTAAACTTTATGCTTATTACAAACAAGCGGTAGTTGGTGATTCTTTCTCTTATGATAGAGAAATAGACGTAATAGATGCTTTTAAATTAAATGCTTGGAGGCAACTTAACGGAATGTCACAAGAGGAAGCAAAAAAACAGTATATAAAACTTGCAAATAGTATTTAAAAATCCACTAATTGGTGGATTTTTTTATCTGAATTTAATATAGTCTACCTCAAATTCAAAACTTCCATATTTTTTTTCATCTGTAATCAAACCAATTCTAATAATTTCTTTTAAAGTTTCTTTCTTAAGTTGCTCGTTCATAGCTTTACCAATATAGTGCTTTTTGAAATCTGTAAGCTTAATAGTTGTAGTTTTCCATTTAGAAGAAGTTCCATCAAGACTTACTTTATAATTAGGGACATACCATCGCCTACTTACTGCAAAAGTTAAAGCTAAAGAGATGCCAGTTGATCGATACCTAATTTCAATATCATTAAAGTTAGAGATATCAAATTCAGAAAAAGAACGGCGTAAAGATGAAAAACCACCATTATTATCTAGCGATATGTCTCCTCTAAAAAGAATACTGTTTTCAGTTAATTTCATACTTCCTCTAGAGAGCCCACCCATAACACCGTCGTTAACGACACTCCAAGAATTTCCTTTCTTTGTTGCTCCAAAATCTATTTTATATGTATCTTGTTGTAGCATAGAAAAAGTAAATAAAAGGATTATAAGTTGTGTTTTCATATTAAATTTTTTAGTGAATCTTCTAAGGTTTCAAATTTAAATTTAAAACCAGTTTGCTTAATCTTGCTAGCAGAAACTTTACTTCCATTCAAAATAATAGTTGACATTTCTCCAAAAATTAATTTTAAAATAAATTTTGGAGCACCAATTGGTATAAAAAGACGCTTCTGTATTTTTGCCAGTGCTTTTGAGAATGAAATATTGGATTGATACTCGGTTGATACTGCGTTGTAAGCTCCTTCAAAATTAGTGTCTTCTATGGCCTTTATATATAATTCACATAAGTCATCTATATGAATCCAAGGCATGTATTGTTTACCATCTCCAAGTAGTGAAATAATGGGTGTTTTCATTTTCTTTAAAGCACCTCCATTTTTAGCTAAAACAATGCCTGTTCGAAATGCTACAGTTCTTATTTTTTCTTTATTAAATTGAAAAATAGACTTTTCCCAAAGCCGACAAACTTTACCTAAAAAATCTGTAGCAGCTTTGTCTGTTTCTTTAAAAGTAGTTTGAGTTGTAAAAGATCCATAAAATCCAGTAGCAGATGCAGAAATGAAACTTTGGAGAGGTATTTGAAGCCTTTTTACTGTAGCGTAAAGTAAATTAGTTGAATCGACTCTACTATTTATAATTTCTTTCTTTCTTTTTTCAGACCATCTTTTATCTGCGATTCCAGCACCTGCAAGGTGAATGATATGGTTTAGATCTTTAAAAGCATTGTCATTTATATACTGCGCTTTAATATTCCAAACAAATGTTTTATAATCACTATTAGAGCTATCATTTCTGCTTAAAATCCGAACCTCATACCCTCTAGATGCTAATAAGAAAGATAAACGTTTTCCAATTAAACCAGTTCCACCAGTGATTAATACTTTTTTCATAAGGTAAAATTACAAAAACTGATATTAAACTTGATATCGGTTTCATAAAATATTTGTTAAAAGAAAAGAATGTAATCTCTTAAATGGAGTTATTAATCAATCATTTTGCTGTGATTTTATATAAAGTATTACCGATTGCTCAGATATTCAAATCAGTTTCTCTTTAAAGTTAAAAAATAATCCTTGTTAAAATTTTGAGAATCTTACTAAAAAACTCTCAAAACAAACATTTTAAGTTACTAATTAAAATTAATTGTGAAAGGATTGTTAATCTTTAGAATCAAACTCCATAAAGTCTTATTTTTGTATTAGTATGAAAGAAAAGAAAAAAAAGGGATTTATTTTTAAAACCTTTGAATCTCCCCATTTGACTCCATTTGAAAAATTGTTTGATATTTTTAAAGAAATTATTACACACACTTCCGGAGATTTTGATGAAGCGATTGATTGGTTACGTCAGTTAGATATTGAATATAAACTAACAGATAAAAATTATACAATAGATGATTTCATCGAAGATCTAAAATTGAAAGGATATATTAAAGAAGAAATTGATCCAGATGAAAATGGAGGGAATATTTCTATCACAGCTAAGACAGAAAGAGCCATCCGTCAACAAGCACTGAACCAAATATTTGGAAAAATTAAAAGACGAGGTTCTGGAAATCATAAAAGTAAAGGTCAGGGTTTAGGAGACGAACATACCGGTGATTTTAGAAACTATCAGTTTGGGGATTCTTTAGACAAAGTTTCTATGACAGAAAGTTTACGAAACGCACAAATTAATCATGGAATTGGTAGCTTTAACTTAACGGAAGATGATTTAGTTGTTGAAGAAACCATGCACAAGGCTCAAATGAGTACTGTTTTAATGATAGACATTAGTCATTCTATGATATTGTACGGCGAAGATAGAATTACACCAGCAAAAAAAGTAGCCATGGCGTTGGCAGAATTAATTACCACCAGATATCCTAAAGACACCTTAGATATTTTAGTTTTTGGAAATGATTCATGGACTATAGATATTAAGGACTTACCCTATTTAAAAGTAGGCCCTTACCATACAAACACAGTTGCAGGCCTTCAATTAGCTATGGATTTATTGCGAAGAAAAAGAAACACCAATAAACAAATCTTTATGATCACCGATGGAAAACCAAGTTGTCTTAAAATGCCAGACGGTCAGTATTATAAAAATAGTAATGGTTTAGATTCTTTTATTACAAATAAATGCTATGCAATGGCTCAACAAGCAAGAAGGTTACACATTCCTATCACAACATTTATGATTGCTCAAGATAATTATTTGATGCAATTTGTAAGAGAATTTACCAAAGCAAATCAAGGAAAAGCATTTTATACAGGGATTAAAGGATTGGGAGAAATGATTTTTGAAGATTATGAAACAAATAGAAAAAAAAGAATTAAAGGTTAATATGAATATAACATCTATACAAACGCTAAGAGCATTAAAAGAATCTGGATATCAATCGAAATCTATTAAAGATGAATTGAGAGATAATTTAATCGCTAAAATTAAAAATAAAGAAACAATATTTACAGGAGTCCACGGATATGAAAATACTGTAATACCTGAATTGGAAAGAGCTATTTTATCTAGACATAATATTAATTTGTTAGGCTTACGTGGACAAGCTAAAACACGATTAGCTAGGTTGATGGTGAATTTATTAGATGAATATATTCCAGTAGTAGAGGGCTCAGAAATTAATGATGATCCGCTAGCACCAATTTCTCGTTTTGCAATAGAACTGATACAACAAAACCAAGATGAAACACCGATTACTTGGTTACATAGAAGTGATCGTTTTGCAGAAAAATTAGCCACACCAGATGTTACTGTAGCAGATATTATAGGTGATGTAGATCCTATAAAAGCAGCTAATTTAAAGTTAAGTTATGCGGATGACCGAGTGATACATTATGGAATGATTCCTAGAGCCAATAGATGCATTTTTGTGATCAATGAGTTGCCAGATTTACAGGCTAGAATTCAAGTTGCCTTGTTTAATATATTACAAGAAGGAGACATACAAATTAGAGGTTTTAAATTGAGATTGTCTTTAGATATGCAATTTGTTTTTACTGCCAATCCAGAAGATTATACAAATAGAGGAAGTATTGTAACACCTTTAAAAGACAGAATAGGTTCACAAATTTTAACTCATTATCCTGAAACTATTCAGATTGCAAAAATGATTACTTCTCAAGAAGCAGCATTAGATACGAGACAGTCTTCAACTATTTTTATTCCTGAATTAGCAAAAGATATTTTGGAACAACTTGTTTTTGAAGCTCGAAAAAGTGAATATGTAGATGTAAAGAGTGGTGTAAGTGCACGTTTAAGTATTACCGCTTTTGAAAATTTAGTAAGCACAGCTGAAAGGCGTTTATTGCATTCTGGTGATGACAAAACAGCCATTAGAATGAGTGACTTTACAGGAATTATTCCAGCAATTACTGGGAAGATAGAATTGGTTTATGAAGGAGAACAAGAAGGTGCCTACAATGTTGCATTAACCTTGCTTGGGAATGCTATTAAATCTCTGTATTCAGATTTTTTCCCTAAAATTGAAAAGATTGAAAAACAAGGAGTTGAAACACCATATGATGAAATTGTTTCTTGGTTTTTTAATAATAGTGAGGATTTTGAAATATTAGATGACATCTCAGAAAAAAACTACACATTTATACTTGAAAAAGTAAAGCCATTATCAGAATTTGTGCTAAAACACCAATTAGGGGTAACTCCTGAAGAAGTGTGCTTTTGGCAAGAATTTGTTTTATGGTCTTTGGTAGAACATAAAAAATTAAGTAAATATAGGTATGCTGAAGGCGTTCAGTTTAAAGATCCTTATGGAAGTTTTATAAGCGGGCTTTAACCAATAAAGATTAACGACTTCTTCTTCCCATCCTATTATTTCGCATTTCTACCATTTTTTTACGAATGTTAGAAGTGTACCCTTTTTTTGTAATGTTTTCACCTTTATCGGGAGCTGTAATGTTTATTTTTTCTTTTGGGTTTAAAATGATTTCTGAACACAATAAAGTTGTATTTCCGGCACTTACTTCTAAGATTAGTCCAGGAAGCCCCCAATATTCAGCAGGTCCTTGGGCAACAGGTATTTGAGGAGTATACCAAGCTTCAATAACTATCATAGGTTCTTCAATATTTTTAGTTTCATCAGAATTTTGTCTAAGGTCATTCCAAGAAAAATCAAACCAGTTTAATTCAGATTTTGCAACCATTGCTGCGGCTTTATAACAGGTATAATTACCAATTTTTTTAGTTTCTGTACCCAAACTCCATTCAATGTTTACTAATTTGTCTTTTACTAAAAATCGTTTACCATAAAATTCTTGACTCTGCACTAATTTATTTTCTTTAATATTTTTATGTAAGTCACCCCTAGAGAAATATCCTCCCCATGAGTCTGTTGCACCGGAGATTGCATCAATCTTGTCTTCTTCCAAAAAAGTTGATTCTTGCATATTAAAATTTAAAATATATTTTTTTTCTAATCTATCTTTAAGACGATTTTGTATTTGTTTCTTTTGTGCTTCACTCATTCTAGCTCCCCAATTCCCTAATTCCATTTTTGATTTAGAAAAATAATATGCTTTACCTTGAAATTTTTGAGCGCTCAACTGAATTGTAAAAATTGAGAAAAAAATTAGAGTAATAATTTTAAAAATAGATAGCTTCATGTTGTTATAATTAACTTATTATATTAAACAAATATATTAAAAGATGAAATAGTTTTCTTTTTTTAGGAAAACATTAACAACGTTTGACTTTTAAAAAAAATCATATAAATAATTTGTTTTCAATAAGATATAGTTTTTTTTGGTAGATGCTGTTGTTTTTATCTAGATAATTTTTTTAAGATATCTTGTTTTGAATCAATTTAGAATACGATATATTAAAATGTTCAAAAAATTAGTTATGATTTTTTAATACAATAGTTCCAAAAATAGTTGCATCAATCCATCCACGATTTTTATCGTTTCCATCTACAACCACAGAACCAAAAAAGTTTTCTCTATTTTTACTAGTATCATTATCACAATAGGCAATAGCAAAACCTATTTTTTTATTTGAATGTAAACTTAAAGCTGTTTGATCTCCTTTAAAGGTATATGTATCTGGGAAAAGAGAAATTTTAAATTCCCAAATAGCTGTATTTTCCTTTACAATAGACATCTTAGATTCTATGTGGTTGTTAAAAAGCTTTGGAGTATCTTTTGAATCTAGATCAACTACATCACCATTTAATCCTATGTGATATGCAAAGGCATTATGATTAAACTGGTGATTTCCTCCACTATTATCTTCATCAATAAATATTTCTACACAGTCATCATCCCACCATTGCTCTAGAGGGTTTTTAATCTTTTCTACTAAAACATCATCTGTAATTTCTGCTAATACATACAATGCTTCCTTAGACCATGACAACTTATACCTTCCTGAAAAATCTGTAGAATCTACTGGTTTTCCCAACCATACTTGACCAATTGGTAACCAAGTTGATTCTTTCCAAGTTTTTTCATTGGCTATTCCGTCTATTAAAATAGCATCTATTTTCTTTATTACAGGAATTTCTTGTTGATTAATTTTACTGCTTTTTTCTTTTTTTAATTGTGTTGGATTGTTGTTTTTACAGCCAATCAATAAGAAAATAAAATATGTATAGGAGAATAATTTTGTAATTTTCATGACCGACTATTTTTTTATTAAACCAGAAGGGAATGATACAATACTTTCATGTCCGTTTTCTCCTACAGCAGCTATTCCAAAGAAGAAGTTATCTACTACAATTTCTTCTAAGGTAAACTCTGTACTATTCTCAACATATTTAAAGTGATCCCATGTAGGAGATGTTGTATCTCTCCAATATATTTTATAACCTTTAGCACCCTCAACCTTGTCCCATTCAAAGGAAACAGCAGGTCTTACCGCTCCTCCAATTTTAACATTTTTTGGAGCTGGTGGAGCCCAAGCAATACTGGCTAAATTAATCGCATTTACAGCTGTTAATTTTTTAGCATAGTCAAAATTCACGAATTTTAATTTATCACCATATTCAATTCCGTCTTCGATGCGAATATCTTGATGTTGTTGTGTGTAGTTTTCATGCATTTCCATAATTCTGATTCCAGCAAACCCAGCATCATTAAAGGGTCTATGATGTCCTCCACGACCAAAACGATCTAATCGATAGATCATTGTTGGATTCATTTCTGGCATATATGTTTTAGTAGTTTTATGAATAAAACGCGCTAACTGTCTAGAAATACCATCTACTTCACCACCGTAAAAACGTCTTGCTTGTCGTTGCTTTTCAGTTTCTGTAGTTGGTGTAGGTTCAGAAAATATTCTAAAAGTTCTATTGTCTATAACTCCATCTACACCTTTAATATTACCTATCATATCATTATTCATAATACCAATAATCTCCCATCCTTTATCTTTGGCATATGCAGCCAATCCTCTACCCCCAAACAATCCTTGTTCCTCTCCAGATAGTCCAACATAAATAATACTGTTTTCAAAGGTGTAATTAGATAAAACTCTAGCAGCTTCAATTGTACCAGCCATACCGGACGCATTGTCATTTGCACCAGGTGAATCAGAAGTATAATCGTTTGAATCAGACACTCGAGAATCTATATCACCACTCATGATAATGTATCTATTTGGATATTTTGTCCCTTTTTGAACAGCAACAACATTTACAATCATGACATCATGAACAATTCTTTTCTTATTTTTTTTCACCAAGTCTCTTTGATAGAAAACATCTAAACAATTAGTACACTTTTTAGCTATTTCATCAAATTCAGATTTAATCCATCTTCTAGCAGCTCCAATTCCTCTGGTTTCAGAAATGGTATCACTCAACGTGTGTCTAGTTCCAAAATTAGCCAGCTTAGTAATATCTCTTTTTATTCTTTCTGAATTAATATTATTTATAATGTCATAAATTCTAGTATCTGTCTGCGCATTAGTAATACCAGTAAGAAGTATAATTAAAAAGCTGATTTTTTTCATCGTTAATTGTTTGAATAGTTTAAAGATACAGATTCTGGTAACAAAAAAAATTAAAAGGGGTCATGTAATTAATCTTTCATCTATAAAATAATGTCTTTCCAATGTATATATTTACAAGAGTGTTATTAACGCTAAAAGTTTACGTTTATATTTTTAATTATCTAATAAGAAAAGTTTAATTTTATAGAAATTTAATTTTTTTTAATGATGAAAAAAGTAATTTCTCTTTCTATATTTTTAATTTCGGTTAGTTTTTATGGACAAATACCAGATGAATTAAAACCACCAAGTTGGAAAACTACTGCAAGATTATCTACCAACATCAAACCTTATATTTTACCTACAATAGATTTAGTTAAACTAAAAAGTGAAGATAAAATAAATGATTCAAATAAATCTAAACCTTGGCGCTTTGGAAAAGATCAATTTGTAAATCACGATATTAGCGAAGTTGGTGTATGGGAAACTCTAACAAACGGTGATCGTATTTGGAGAATGTCTTATAAATCTGAAGGAGCATATTCACTAAATTTTATGTTTGAAAGATTTAAAATGCCAGTAGGATCAAAACTATATGTATACAGTAATGATAAACAGGACTTACTCCGTCCTTTTTCTCATCATAACAATAACCCTGAACAAGTTTTAGGTACTTGGTTGGTTGAAGGAAATCATGCTTGGATAGAATATCATCAACCAGCAAATATTAAAGGAGAGTTTACATTAACAATTAGTTCTGTTATTCATGGTTATAGAACAGCTGAAACGTATCAAAAAGCTTTAGGTGATTCTGGAGATTGTAACCAAGATGTAGATTGTGATATCACTCCATCTGGAGCCGATATTTATGGGATTAACATCGTAAAAGAAAATGTAAAAACATCTGCAGGTATGTTGGTTAGTGGAAGTAATGGTTTTTGTTCAGGAGCATTAGTTAACAATACAAATAATGATGGAACACCTTATTTCTTAACTGCAAACCACTGTGGTGGTGGAGAAGGAGGGTGGGCATTTCGCTTTAATTGGAGGAGCCCTTCACCATCTTGTTCAACAACAGCTAGCAGTCCAAATGGATCTTATGATCAAACTGTTAGTGGTGCTACAGTTAAAATGAGAAGTGATGAATCAGATACTGAATTGGTAGAAATAACTGATACTTCTTTTTTTAATGGAAATGATGAACTAGTATTTGCTGGATGGAATCGTTCTAAAACAGATCTTCCTAATGTAAATATCGGAATTCACCACCCTAGTGGAGATATTCAAAAAGTGTGTAGAGAAGATGATGGGGCTTTTAGAACTTCTACTAGTTTTAATGGAAATGGAAATGCTAAAATGTGGAGAATAGAAGAATGGGAACTGGGAGTTACAGAACCAGGATCTTCAGGTTCACCTTTATTTAATGAATTAGGTCAAATAATTGGTGTTCTTTCTGGAGGAGCTGCAGCTTGCTCAGGTACTAGTAATAATGGGCAATATGATATTTATGGTCGTTTTGGGGTAGCTTGGGATTTTGGTGCTACCGCAGCAACTAGATTACAAGATTGGTTAGACCCTTTAGGAACAAATCTCGAGACTATAGATCAATTTCCCGCATTACAAACATATGCATATGATGCTAGTATTAACCTAGGAAGTAGTGTATCCTTAGAATTATGTGGAGAAGATTTTTCTCCTTCAATTTCTATTTATAACTCAGGAAATGAAACCCTTACCTCCGCAACCATATCTTATAATTTAGATGGAGCAACCAATACAAATTTTAACTGGACTGGTTCTTTATTGCAAGGGGAAAGTGATGTGATTTCAATTCCATCTTATGGAGTTTTAAGTGGTGGAACTCATGGTTTTTCTACCTCAGTTTATAATCCAAACGGAAATACTGATGAAAATTCTGCAAACGATACTTATGTGTTTAATTTTTCTGTATCACCATCATTTCAAACAGTAACGGTTGTATTTAATATTTTAACTGATGATTATGGGCAAGAAACTACCTGGGAATTAAAAGATTCTTCTGGGGTATTGGTAGAAAGTGGTCCAGCAACAGATTATAATAATGCTACCAATTATCAAGAGACAATTACTATTCCTAATTTAGATGAATGTTATACGTTTACAATCTTTGATTCTATTGGTGACGGAATTTGTTGTGGATATGGTATTGGTAATTATAATCTTCAAGATAGTAATGGTAATATAATTATTGATTCAACAGGAGAATTTGATTCCTCAGAGTTTGTGACTTTTAGTGCGGTAGCTACTTTAAGTAATGATGATTTTAACCTAGCAGGATTAATAAATATCTTTCCAAACCCAACAGCTAGTGATTTAAATATAAAGGTTGGTAATCTACAAAAAGCTAATTATACGATCTCAAATCTAATTGGACAAGTAATAGCAAAAGGTTCTTTAATTGAAAATACAACTAATAGAATAAATGTTGCAAATTCTGCTTCAGGGATATACTTGTTAAGTATCACTTCTCAGTATGCACAATACACTCAAAAATTTATTAAAGAATAGTGTTTTTTAATTTAGTATTAAATTTTAAAAAAAAACCTCTGCTTTTGCAGAGGTTTTTAATATTCTTGAAACATAACATAATTTGGATTAGAATGTGTTTCTGAAACCTTAAAATTATACAAACCTGTTTTTTTAAGTCCTATTTTTGTATAGAATGCAATTGCTCTTAGGTTTTCTATCCAAACTTCTAACCACAAACCTCTTTGATGATTTTTCTTTGATAAAGTCACGTTAAAATTAAACAGTTCTAGACCTAAACCTAAACCATAATATTCTTTCAATAAATACAAACGCTCCATTTTGGTAATATTTATACCATCAATGTTTTCATTTGGCGAATTAAAAATGACTTTTGAAAAACCAGCAACTTTATTTTTGTAATAAATAAGATAATATTCATTGGTTTGTTCTAATAGTTCGTCTCTTAAGTTTTCTTTGCTAAAGTTTTTAGAAATATAAGAATCTATATCTTTCTTAGGAGAGCTATGTCCGTGAGCTGGTAAAAATGCTTCTATACTAAGAGATACTAATAAATTAGTATCTACTACGGTTGCTTTTTTAATATTAATCATGTATTGGTTGGTGTTCTTCTATGACATCAAAAATATAAATTTATCTACTAATTTTTTATAAATATGGTGTTAAAAAGCCTCCATGTTAAAAGATGGAGGCTTTACTATATTTAAAATATATGTATTGCTTATTTAATTAAATCGTAACTACGTTTAATGAAGTTTGTTAACTCTTCTCCATGTAAAAGGTTTTGAGATAATTTTGCTAAATCAAAAGATTGAGAGATTAAACGATCACGTTTCTTAGTTGTTTTGGTGTTTAGAATTTCACCTACTAGTTCATGATTTGTATTGACAACTAAATTATACATTTCTGGCAAATTTCCCATTCCCATCATTCCGCCACCACCAGAAGCACTCATTTCTTTCATTCTTCTCATAAATTCTGGGACTGTAATTATAAAAGGAGAAGCGTTAGAATCCATCGCTTCTAATTGAACAGTATAGGTTTGTTTTGGAACCGCATTTTCAATCATAGGCTTTAATGTTTCCTTTTCTTCATCAGATAATTTAGAAATAACGGTGTCGTCTTTCTTTATTAGATTGTCTATGTGATCTGCATCTACTCTAGTAAACTTTACTTTTTCATTAGAAGTTTCTAGTTTCTGCATCAAATGAGAAATAATAGGTGAATCTAATAATAAAACTTCGTATCCTTTTTCTTTTGCAGATTGAATGTAACTGTGTTGTGCATCTTTATTAGCGGCATACAATACAATTTGGTTTCCATCTTTATCTGTTTGCGCATCTTTAGTTTTTTCCAGAAACTCATCAAATGTAAAGAAAGAATCATCTACCGTTGGGTACAATGCAAATTTTTGAGCTTTATCAAAGAATTTATCTTCTGATAACATTCCATATTCAATAATTACTTTGATATCATTCCATTTTGATTCAAAATCTTCACGATTATTTTTGAATAAAGAAGCTAATTTATCACCTACTTTCTTGGTAATATAACCAGCAATCTTTTTTACAGCACCATCTGCCTGTAAATAAGAACGAGATACATTTAAAGGAATATCTGGTGAATCTATAACACCTTTTAACATCTGTAAAAAGTCTGGTACAATACCCTCTACATTGTCAGTTACAAAAACTTGATTTTGATATAACTGAATTTTATCCTTTTGCATGTCCATGCTTGGACTTAACTTAGGGAAGAATAAAATTCCTGTTAAATTAAAAGGATAATCTACATTTAGGTGAATATGAAATAATGATTCCTCAAATTGCATAGGATACAATTCTCTATAAAAATTATTATAATCTTCAGTTTCTAGATCTGCTGGTTTTTTGGTCCAAGCTGGATCTGTGTTGTTGATGATTTTATCTACAGTTACCTGCTTGTGAGCTTCTGTAGTTTCTTTACCGTCTTTATCTGTAGTAGTTTTTGGGGTAAATTCAGGATCATTAACTTCTTCCGTTCCAAATTTAATAGGTACTTGATTAAAACGGTTGTATTTATTTAAAAGTTCAGAAATTTTAGATTCTTCTAAAAACTCAGTAGAATCTTCAGCTATATGTAAAATAATTTCTGTTCCCCTATCAGATTTATCGTGTTCAACCAAGGTGTATTCTGGTGAACCATCACATGACCATTGAGCAGCAGGCTCATTTTTGAAAGATTTGGTAATAATATCAACTTTATCAGCTACCATAAAAGCAGAGTAAAAACCAAGTCCAAAATGACCAATAATTCCTGCTTCATTATCTTTATACTTGTCTAAAAACTCTTCAGCACCAGAGAATGCAATTTGGTTGATGTATTTTTCTACCTCTTCTGCAGTCATTCCTAGACCTTTGTCTTTTATAGTAAGCGTTTTTGCTTCTTTATCTAGGATAATTTCAATTTTAGCATCACCTAATTCTGTTTTTGCTTCACCAATAGATATAAGATGTTTTAGTTTAGAGGTTGCATCTGTTCCGTTAGATATAAGTTCACGTAAAAATATTTCGTGATCAGAATACAAGAACTTTTTAATTAATGGAAAGATGTTTTCTACCGATACATTAATATTTCCTTTACTCATAATTATATAATTTAATTGTTTTATTTCAATTAGTTACTTGTCAAAAAAAATACCAAAGATATTATTGTGACAAGATGACAGAGTATAGGTATCTAATAAAAGCTATCTTCTTTTAAAAGGGTATTTTTGTTATCTTTATCAATGACAATAAAAAACAAATTATATTTACTGTATGTACAATTCTAAAATTACTGGATTAGGGTACTTTGTGCCTGAGAATGTGGTAACAAATGATGACTTGAAACAATGGATGGAAACAAGTGATGAATGGATTCAGGAAAGAACTGGCATTAAGGAACGTAGGTGGATAGATCCGGCGACTGGAGAAACCACGTCTACAATGGCTGTAAAAGCTTCTAAAATAGCTATCGAAAGAGCAGGCTTAACAAAAGACGACATCGATTTTATTGTATTTGCAACATTAAGTCCTGATATGTATTTTCCGGGAGGAGGAGTTAGAGTTCAGGATATGTTAGATATGCCAACAATTGGAGCTTTAGATGTTAGGAATCAATGTTCTGGGTTTATTTATTCATTATCAGTGGCAGACCAGTTTATTAAAACAGGAATGTATAAAAATATTTTAGTAATTGGTGCTGAAAATCACTCGGGTGGTTTAGAACGATCTACCAGAGGTAGAAATGTGACTGTTATTTTTGGTGATGGTGCAGGAGCAGCAATTTTGTCTAGAAGTGAAGAAGATGGAAAAGGAATTTTATCATCTCATCTTCATTCCGAAGGTAAACACGCCAAGGAATTGGCTTTAGAAGGACCGTCAACAGGTCGTTGGGTTCCTGAAATTATTGCAGAAAACAATCCAGATGATGAATCTTATTTCCCATATATGAACGGACAGTTTGTCTTTAAACATGCTGTTATGAGGTTTTCTGAGGCAATTGTTGAAGGTTTAGAAGCAAATGGTTTGCAAAAAGAAGATATAAACATGTTAATTCCCCATCAAGCAAATTTGAGAATAGCGCAATTTATTCAACGTAAATTTCAATTGAATGATGATCAGGTATATAATAATATTATGAACTATGGTAATACCACAGCAGCCTCGGTAATTATAGCATTAACAGAGGCATGGGAGAAAGGTAAAATTAATGACGACGATTTGGTAGTTTTAGCAGCTTTTGGCAGTGGGTTTACTTGGGGAAGTGTAGTGATTCGATGGTGATTTTTTTTAGATGGGAAAAAAAACATTAGTTCTCGGTGCTTCGTTAAACGAAGCTAGATATTCAAATATTGTAATTCATAAACTATTGGAAAGTAAGCATCCAGTTAAAGCGATCGGCTTTAAAGAGGGTGTTATTTCTAGCGTCATTGTTAGTACCGAAAAGAAAATATTTAAAAGCATTGATACTGTTACTTTATATTTAAGTCCAGATAACCAGGTAATTTTTTACAACTATATAGTTCACTTAAAGCCTAACAGAGTAATTTTTAATCCTGGAACAGAGAATATAAAGTTTCAAAATATACTAGAACAAAACGGTATAAAAACTGAAATTGCTTGCACCTTAGTTTTGTTATCAATCAATCAATATTAATATCTTGCAACTATGAGAAATAGACTTTTAAGAGTTACTGGAGTCACATTAATTATTTATATTTTTTACACCTTTTTTTTTATTGAGAATGTGGTTGATAGCCCGGTCATTAAAAAGATTATTTTAGTTGAAAGTAATAATGTAGAAATTGAAAAAGACACACTATTACTCGTAAAAGACAGCTTAGTTGTTATAAAGAAAGAGTAAAAAAACTCTCAAAAAAAGAGTTTGTAAAATACAATTACATAGAGACAGTCTTACCTGTTTCAGCCAGAATTACGATACTAAAAACCTCTTCAGCTTCTTTTTTAAATAATGTGATGTCTTTATATCGGCTAGAATAGTGCCCTAATATTAATTTTTTAACATCAGCTTTTTTGGCTATTAATGCAGCCTGTTTTGCAGTTGAATGTCTTGTTTTTGTTGCTAAATCTTCTTTGTCAGATAAAAAAGTAGATTCATGATATAATAAATCAGATTTCTTAATAATTTCTACAATATCTGGTTTGTATGAAGTATCACTGCAATAGGCATAACTCATTGGTTTTTTTGGATCTTGTGTAAGTAATGAATTTTGTATAGTTTCTCCTGAAGTAAGTGTAAAGTCTCTTCCTACTTTTAAATTATTATAATCACAAACTTCAATTTCCTGAAATTTTCTTATTTCAGACATGTTTAATTTTCTCGAATTTTCTTTTTCTTTGAAAAGAAAACCATTTGTGTAGACTCTATGATGTAACGGAATTGTTAATACTTCAACTTTTTCATCCTCAAAAATTAGCTCACTTTTTTTAGAGTTGAGTTCATGAAAAATCAAATCATATTTCACATAAGATTTAGAATACTTCAATTGTAAATTAATAACTTCTTTAATTCCTTTAGGTCCAAAAAGATGCAACTCTTTTTCCCTGTTTAAGATGCCTAAGGTAGAGATGAGTCCTATTAAACCAAAGAAATGATCTCCATGTAAATGAGATATGAAAATATGATTAATTTTAGAAAAACCAACCTTGTATTTTCTCATTTGACGCTGAGTCCCTTCACCGCAATCAATTAAGAAATGTCGAGAATTTATTTCTAAATATTGTGCAGTTGGATGTGCATTAACTCTTGGTGTAGCAGAATGACACCCAAGGATGGTTAATTCTATACTCATGATCTTATAAATTTTTTAAAAGTCAATGGTTTTATTTGTTATTTTACTTTTGGTCTCTAAAAACCTAAATCCCTCTCGATGACTTCCATCTCCAGGATATCTTTAGCTTCTTGAAGTGTTGGAGTGATGTTTAAAATTTCAGGAAAATCATCAATATTACCCCCCTTTTTTATAACTACAAACGATTTGTCTTTTGATTTTAAATTTTGAGCGACTTTTAAAAAAAATGTAATTTTTTCTTCGACAATTATTATATTTTCAGAGAGTTCTAGCAGTAGGTGATTAGTATTTATTTTGGATAACTGTATCGTAAGATTACTAAAAGAAGATTCCTCTACATAGATAAATGTATACTGATCATTCTCTACAATCTTCATAATTATCTTTTTATTTGTTGGGCTAGTAAATAAATTACGGCCATCCTTACTGCAACACCATTTTCTACTTGATTTAATATAATTGATTGATCAGAATCAGCTACATCACTTGTGATTTCTACGCCTCTGTTAATTGGTCCAGGGTGCATAATGGTAATCTTCTTTCCAAGATTATCTAAGATTTCATTATTAATTCCAAATAACTGTGTGTATTCTCTTGTCGATGGGAAATAGTTGATATCCATTCTTTCGTGCTGCACTCTAAGAACGTTTGCAACATCACACCATTCTAGTGCTTTTTTAATATTTGTTTCTACTTCAACACCCAAACTTGAGATATATTTAGGAATTAAAGTTGTTGGACCGCAAACTTTTACTTCAGCTCCTTGTAGTTTGAGAGCAAAAATATTTGAAAGGGCTACTCTAGAGTGTAAAATATCTCCTACAATCACAATTTTTTTTCCTTTTACAGTTCCTAATTTTTCTTTTATGGAGTAGCTGTCTAATAAAGCCTGTGTAGGATGTTCATGAGTCCCATCACCAGCATTAATAATTTTAGCATCAACATGTCTAGATAGAAAAACTCCAGCACCAACATTGGGATGTCTCATAACAACAATATCAACTTTCATTGATAATATATTGTTCACAGTATCTATTAAAGTCTCTCCTTTGTTCAGCGAAGACTGATTTGCAGAGAAATTGATTACATCTGCTGAGAGTCTTTTCTCAGCTAATTCAAATGATAATTTTGTTCTAGTGCTGTTTTCAAAAAACAAATTAGCTATTGTGATATCTCTTAAAGAAGGCACTTTTTTTATAGGCCTATTAATTACTTCTTTAAAATGACTTGCAGTTTCAAAAATAAGGTCGATATCATTCTTGTTTAGGTATTTAATTCCCAATAAATGTTCTACACTTAACTGCTTCATAATTATTTGTTATCTATGTAAATTGCATCTTTGGAATGTAATTCTTTCCAATGTACAATCACTTTTTCTTCGTTAATTGCATCGACTTGCCTTCCTTTGTAATTTGGTTGTATGGGTAAATGTCTGCTAAATCTTCTGTCTATTAAAACCAGTAACTCCACATTTTTAGGTCTACCATATGATTGTATTGCTGTTAATGCAGCCCTTACGCTTCGTCCAGAGAACAAAACGTCGTCTATTAAGACAACATTTTTATTTTCAATTAAAAAGTCTATGTTTGTATTTGTGGCTTCTAGAGGTTCCTCTCTTCTTCGAAAATCATCTCTATAAAAAGTGATATCTAAAAGACCTAAATTTATGTTTTTTATGTTGTAATTATTAGTTAAAATACTTGCCAGTCTTTTTGCTAAAAAACTACCTCTAGGTTGAAGACCAATAAGAACTGTATCTGAAAAATCATTATGATTTTCTACCAGCTGACAAGCCAATCGGTGAAGTATTATTTCAATTTCTTTTGAGTTTAGTAAAACTTTTTTGCTCATGAGAAACGCATCAATTTAGTTTAAATACTAAAGTTTTGTAAAACTACTATAAAAAAAGGGATGCACAAAATTTATAGCTTTAAATCAAATTTTGTTCAATTGTTAATTAAATTGTTGAAAACAAAAGTTGAATTTTAAACATTAATCTATAAGGAATGGTAAATTTATTATGTAATTCAAATCCCAAATGCACATGTCATTGTCTAAGTTTGAATCAATGCTAAAAACAAACAGCATTTATTTTTTTGATTTGGTAGAGTTTGAAGAAATTATAGTTCACTACCTTGATTCAGGGAAACATTCTCTTGCAAAAAAAGCCATAAAACTTGGTTTAGAACAACATCCAACATCGGTTGATCTTAAATTACTAGAAGTTGAAATACTAATATTTGATAATAAATTAGAAAAAGCATCTCAGAAATTGAGAAAAATTGAATTGTTAGCTCCTAATAATGATGAAGTATATATTCAAAAAGCAACAATACTTTCAAAAAGCGGAAATCATAATGAAGCGATTGAAAATCTAAAAATTGCCCTAATTCATGCAGAAGATAAAGTAGATATATGGTCTATGATGGGTATGGAATATTTGTATTTAGATAATTTTGAAAATGCACAATTAAGTTTTGCCAAATGTATAGAGATTGATTTTGAAGATTATTCATCTTTATACAACATGATTTATTGCTTTGACATGGAGAAAAACCATGAAAAAGCTGTTATTTTTTTAAATACTTATTTAGATGGTAATCCCTATAGTGAAGTAGCATGGCATCAATTGGGACGTCAATATTTTGTATTAAAAAGATTTAAAGAGGCTCTAACTTGTTTCGATTATGCTGTTTTAATTGACGAATCATTTATTGGTGGATATTTAGAAAAAGCAAAAACATACGAGCAACTTGGTGAGTTTGAAGATGCCATAAAAAATTATATGTTAACTTTAGAATTAGATGATCCAACTGCCTTTGCATATGTTAGAATAGGAGAGTGTTATCATCAATTAGGAAATTTAGATGCCGCTATACGTTTTTACAAAAAATCTGTTCATGAGGATCCGTTTTTAGATAAAGGTTGGATTTTATTAACAGAAGCTTATTATGAGCAAAAAGACCATCAAAAAGCATTATATTATATATCTAAAGCTTTAAAAATAGATGAATCTAATGCTTCTTTTTGGAGAAAATATTCTGATATAAATATTAAATTAAATTCCTTTCAAGAAGGAATTAAAGGGTTTGAAAAATGTATGGAATTAAATGATTATTCCATAGAAACTCACCTTGCATTATCAGATGTATTACTATTTATTGGTGATTTTAACGATGCTGTAAAAGTATTAATTTCAGCTCAAAAGATGCATAAAGATTTTGCTGAAATTGAGTACAGACTGTCAGGTTTGTATTTTATTTTAAATAGAGAAAATTCTGCTTTCATACATCTCAAAAACGGAATGAAAATAGATTTTGATCATCATACGATCTTAGAAGAACTTTTCCCTGTCGTTTATGAAAATTTAAAAATTCAAAAATTACTTATTAACTATAGAAAAGCGTTGGAATAAATTTTGAAGTCACTTAAATTCATAAAATAAAAAAAATCGAAAAATAGTTTCGGTTTTTTTTATTTATGAGTATAATTTCTCATTTTCGACTATATTCGTCATAGTAAATAAATCAAATATGAAAAGATCATTTAAAGACTATATTATTATTTCACTCAAAGGAATGGCTATGGGAGCTGCAGATGTTGTTCCCGGTGTTTCTGGTGGAACCATTGCTTTTATTTCCGGAATTTATGAAGAATTATTAGATTCTATTAGTAGTTTTAATTTTGGATTAATTAGAGTTTTAAAAGATAAGGGGTTTAAATCTGTTTGGAAAAAAGTAAATGGTAGTTTTTTAGCAGCTCTTTTTACAGGTGTTTTTATAAGTATAATTTCTCTTGCCAAACTTATAGAAACTTTATTAGAAAATCATCCCATATTAATTTGGTCTTTTTTTTACGGATTGGTTCTAGCCAGTATTATTTATATTGGTAAACAAATTTCAAAATGGAATATTAGAAGTTTTTTATTTTTAATTTTAGGAGGTATCCTTGCGTTCTATATAACTACTCTAAACCCAATGGTGTCAGAAAACTCCTCTCCTTGGTTTTTGTTTTTAGCAGGTATGATTGCTATTTGTGCTATGATTTTACCAGGAATATCAGGTTCTTTTATTTTGGTTCTTTTAGGTGCTTACAAACCTGTATTAAACGCTCTTAATACTAGAGATTTTATAAGTATTATTGTTTTTATGTTTGGTACAATTATAGGTTTATTAACTTTCTCTAGAATTTTAAAATGGTTTTTTTCTACCTATAAAAATTACACTTTAGCGACTTTAACCGGTTTTATAATTGGCTCTTTAAATAAAATTTGGCCATGGAAAGAAACGATTTCCTGGAGAACTAATTCAAAAGGTATAGAGGTTCCATTCAATACCTCTAGTGTATCTCCTTTTTCATTTGAAGGAGATTCTCAATTAATGATGGCTATTTTACTCGCAATAATTGGTTTTGGACTTATCCTATTATTAGAAAAATTAGCAGTTAAAAAAGACTGATGCAAAAAGAAAGAACCTTTATAGAAAAATTAACTCTTTTTTTTAAAGGATTAATTATGGGTGCAGCAAATAAAGTTCCAGGTGTTTCTGGAGGTACTGCATCTTTTGTGCTGGGTTTTTATGAAGAATTAATTTATTCATTTCAGAAAATAAATCTAAAAGCTCTCAAGCTCGTCTTGAATGGTAGATTTAGAAGTTTTTTTAACTACATAAATTCACAATTTCTTTTACTAGTGTTTTCTGGAAGTATTTTTAGTTATTTCAGTTTTTCTTTAATTTTAGATTTTTTCTTAAAAAACTATGAACTATATGTTTGGAGTTGGTTTTTTGGGATGATTATTGGATCTATTTACTATATAGGTAAAGATTTCGGTGATTGGAATTTTAAAAACTTTATTTTTTTAGTTTTTGGTGCAGCTATAGGCATAGGCATAAGTTTTCTTTCACCAGCTTCAGAAAATGATAATCTTTGGTTCGTATTTATTTGTGGAATAATTGGGGTTTCTGGAATGACCCTACCTGGCCTTTCGGGATCATTTATTCTAATTTTATTAGGAAATTATGTACTACTATTGGTAGATTCTGTAAATGTTTTATTTGGGGTCATAAAAGATATTTTGACATTTAATTTTGATTTTTTAGAGGATTCATCTAAAATACATTACTTAAAAATTATTGGAGTATTTACTGCAGGTTCTGCCTTCGGGTTGGTCTCTTTATCGCATGTTATAGGCTACGTTTTAAAACTATGGAACCAAATAGTCACTGCCATAATTATTGGTTTTATAACAGGGTCTTTAGGGATTGTTTGGCCATGGAAGGAAAATGTTTTTAAATTAGAAAACGGACAAATATTAATAGATCAAAACGGAGATAAAGTAATAGAAAACTACCAACGATTCATGCCAGATATTTCTGATCCTACTTCTTGGTTTGCTATTTTATATATTGTTTTGGGGATAAGCTTAATATTAGTAATAGATCATTATGGAAGGGAAAGAAAAACTAAATAAGGTACTTTTTGGATTGGTTGGGAAGAATATTTCGTATTCTTTTTCCAAAGGCTATTTTTCAGATAAATTCAGAAACCTTCAATTAATTAATCATGAATATGTGAATTTTGATATTGATAAAATAGAAGACCTCCTTAACGTAGTTCATGAATTTAAGACTTCTCTCAAAGGCTTTAATATTACAATTCCTTACAAACAATCTATTTTTAACTACCTAGATGAAGTAGATGCAACCGCTAATGAAATAGGTGCAGTTAATACGGTTAAATTTACAAGTAAAGGGAAGTTAATAGGCTATAATTCTGATGTTGTTGGTTTTGAGAAATCTATTTTACCCCTTTTAAAAAAACATCACACTAAAGCTTTAATTTTAGGAACAGGTGGCGCATCTAAAGCTGTTGCTTTTGTGTTAGAAAAACAAAAAATAGACTTCTATAAAGTTTCTAGAAACCCAACAATAAAAAGAGAAATATCATATTCTGATATTTCTAAAAAATTATTAAAAGAACATACTATCATCATTAATAGTTCTCCTTTAGGAACTTTTCCAAATATTGATCAAAAGCCTTCGATACCCTATCAATTTTTAACAAATAAACATTTGTTGTACGACCTAATATATAATCCAGCAGAAACGGCATTCTTAATTGAAGGTAAGAAGCAAGGATCTGAAATTAAAAATGGATTTGAAATGCTAGAATTACAGGCAGAAGAATCCTGGAGAATATGGAATAAATAGTTTTTTGAATCATTCTAATAATCTTTTGTTGTTTTGTAAGACATCGTTATCTTTATAGTCGATATTATAGGAACCTTAAACATTGTAGATATGTTAGAATCAAAAGATGATAAAATTAAACCAGTAAAGATAACCAAATCCAAAGATGAGGTTTCTGAAACAACAAATGAAAATGAAGTTATTGATAAAGACAAAGCTTCTGAAGATGCGAAAGCTCTCATTGTGGAAGAAATAGTTGATATTGAAAAAACTAACGAAGTTACTGATGCTGTTCAGGTATTAGTAGAAGTTGAATCCATTTCTTTAGAAGAGTTGGCTAAGGTTGAAAATAGCCCAGAAAACACTCATATAGAAAATGCAGCGGTTGAGAGTAAAGATGCAGTTGAAGAAAATGCGGAACAAATAAAACCTTCTAAAGAAGTAGAAATTATTGCATATGATAAATTAACTCTAGAAGAACTTACTGATGCTTTAGAAAAGCTAATAAGCACTCAAAAAGTACAGCATGTTAAATCTACATCTGAAGCAATTAAAAGTGCGTTTAATATAAAGTTTGGAGCATTATTATCAGAAAAAAAAGCAGCTTTTTTAGCAGATGGAGGTAATACAATAGACTTTCAATATTCAAGTCCTATAAAAACCAGATACAATAAGTTACTTTCTGATTATAAAAAAGAAAGAGATTTACACTATTCAAATTTAGAAAAGCAACTAAAAGAGAATCTTGAAAAAAGAGTTCAGGTTATTGAAGATTTGAAATCATTGATAGAAAATGCAGATACCAAGACAATGTATAAGTCTTTTAAAGATATACAAAATACTTGGAGAGCAATTGGACCAGTTCCTAAGACAAAATATAATGACACATGGAAAATTTTTCACCACCATGTAGAGCGTTTCTATGATTTATTACATCTAAGTAATGATTTTAGAGATTTAGACTTTAAGAATAATTTAGAAGAGAAATTAAAATTAATTCAAAAAGCAGAACTTTTATCAGAAGAGCAAGATATTAATGTAGCTTTTAAAGAATTACAGGAATTACACAAAATTTGGAAAGAAGATATTGGTCCTGTAGCCAGAGAAATGAGAGATGATGTTTGGGATAAATTCAGTGCAGCTACAAAAATAATTCATGATAAGAGACATGATTATTTTAGAGATATGAAATCTCAGTACGGCAAAATTATAGATAAAAAGCTAGTAATTGTTGAAGAAATTGTTAACTATGATTCTTCTAACAACAAGACTCATAATGATTGGCAAAAAAGTATTAAAGACATAGAAGCTTTAAGAAAAAAATATTTTGATGCAGGAAAATTACCATATTCAAAAAGCGAATCTGTTTGGCAAAAGTTTAAAGATGCTACAAAGCAATTTAATCAAGAAAAAAATAAATTTTATAAACAAGAGAAAAACACTCAACAAGAAAATCTTGAAGCTAAACTTGAGCTTATTAAGTTAGCAGAATCAATAAAAGACAGTGAAGATTGGGAGAATTGCACAAATACTTTTAAGAAAATTCAATCCGATTGGAAAAAGATTGGACATGTGCCGAGAAAGTTTTCAGACGATATATGGAAAAAATTTAAATCATCTTGTAACCACTATTTTGATCGTTACCACAATCAGAAAAATGCTTTAAGCACAGAACAGAAAGAAGTTTTAGACAGAAAAACAGCGTTTTTAGAAAGTTTAAAAGTTGACGATTACAGCACAAAAGATAGTGTTTCTGACCTCATAAATAATTGGAATCAGTTTGGTTCTACTCCCAAAGGTTCCAAAGTAGTAGATGTGAGGTTTAATAAGATTATTGATAGTGTTTTATCTAATCTTTCTATCTCTAAAGACGAAATTGTTTTATTGAAATTTAAAAATATTATAAATGGTTATTTAGCAAATAATGATATTAGAAAATTAGATTCAGAACTAATATTTATTAGAAAGAAAATCGATGAAACTGTTCGTGAAATACAACAACTTGAAAATAATTTAAGTTTTTTCTCTAATGCATCAGACGATAATCCTTTAGTGAAAAATGTTCATAAAAGTATAAATGATTTTAAAGATGGATTAGTAATTTGGAAAAATAAATTATCATATTTACGTTCGATAGATTACTAATAAGTTTTCTTCAAATAAAAAAATCGGACTAAAAAGTCCGATTTTTTTATTTTATTTTTATAATTTATTTATTATACAAATAGATTGTCTATTTTTTCTTTTTCTTCAGCTGCTAAGACTGCATCAATTAAGATTCTACCACTATGTTCATCAATTGTGATTTTTTTTCGATTCGCAATTTCTAATTGAATTTGTGGTGGAATTGTAAAGAAAGATCCTCCGGATGCTCCTCGTTCTATAGATACAACTGCCAAACCATTTTTAACTTTATTTCTAATTCTTGTGTAGGCACTTAATAAATGATTATCAATGGAAGCTGAAAATTCTTTAGACTTATCTAGTAAAATCTTTTCCTCTTTTTCAGTTTCCTTTAAAATAGTATCTAATTCAGCATTTTTATGATCTAAATGTTGCTGTTGTTTGTCTAGTTTTTCTTTTGTGGTTAGAATAACATCGTTCTTTTGCTCAATCTTTACTTGGAATTCTTTTATTCGTTTTTCAGATAATTGAATTTCTAATTCTTGAAATTCAGTTTCTTTAGATAAAGAGTCGAACTCTCTGTTATTTCTAACATTTTTTTGTTGTTCCTCGTACTTTTTCATTAAAGTCTTAGACTCTTCAATTGCTAGCTTTTTATTATTGATATCTGTTTCTAAATTTGAAACATCTTCAGATAGATTAGAAAGTCTAGTGTTTAATCCAGTCACTTCATCTTGTAAATCTTCAACTTCCAAAGGTAATTCACCTCTTACATTTCTAATTTCATCTATCCTAGAATCAATTAATTGTAAGTCATAGAGCGCTCTTAACTTTTCTTCAACAGTAACTTCTTTCTTCTTTGCCATGTTTATAAATAATAAATTGGATTTGTACTTTTTTCTGATAAAATGACTGCAAAACTAGTGAATTTTTTTGTAAGATACTCAACCAAAAGGTTTTTTGTAAACTGTTCACTTTCATAATGTCCTACATCAATCAATAAGATTTTACCCTCTGCTTTAAAAAAATCATGGTACTTAAAATCTGCACTGATATAAACATCTGCTTTTTCTTTAATGGCTTTAGAGATTGCAAAACTTCCAGAACCACCCAAAACAGCTACTCTATGGATAGATTTTCCTCTGGTTTTTGAATGCCGAACACATCCTGAGTTAAACTTCATTTTGGTGTAATTTAAGAATTCATCTTCCTGCATTGGTTGAGTCAATTCACCTATCATTCCCATGCCAATGGACATATTGTCTTTTGGAAGTAGGATTTTATAATTTTTCATCCCTAATACTTCACACATTTTTGCACTAACACCAACTTTACTATTATCTAATGCGGTGTGTGTGGCATAAATGGCAATATTATTTTGTATGGCTTTTAAGACCACTCTCTCAACATATGAATTTCCATTAATTTTTTTTAAACCACTAAAAATAATTGGGTGAAAGCTTATAATTAAATTACAATTCTTAGCAACAGCTTCGTCTATAGTTTCTTCTAATGTGTCCAGAGTTACCAATACACCAGTTACCAAGGTATTATAATCTCCTATTAATAATCCTACATTATCAAAGTCTTCTGCTTGTTTTAGAGGAGCTATTTCCTCAAGATAGTTTGCAATATTTTTAATGGTCATAAAAGTGCTGTTTTTTAATTTCATTTTTGTAAAAAATGCATCTCTCAAAGTTACTATTTTAATTCAAAATAGTTTTAAAAATAAGATCATCTTCATTTTTGATTAAAATAGTTAAAATTAGAAGTGAATTTTTATCGTACTTTCGTATGAACATCTAATTTATTAGTCGTTTTTTTATTTAAATAAAGTATTTTTTGATGTTAATATAAAGGTTTTAAACTATAATTAGTGATTTCTTTTCGATTCTTATTGTTCCCATTTGCTATTCTATATGATTTAATTACGAGAATACGTAATTACTTTTATGATGTAGGCATTTTTAAATCTATTTCTTTCGATTTTCCTGTCATTGTTGTTGGAAATTTAAGTGTTGGTGGAACAGGTAAAACACCACAAATCGAATATTTAATCAGAATCTTAAAAGCTGATAATAAAATTGCTGTTTTAAGTAGAGGATACAAAAGAAAAACAACAGGGTTTGTTTTAATTGACACTTGCCACTCTGCTGCTGAAGTTGGTGATGAGCCACTTCAGTTTTTTAAAAAATTCTCAACTATTTATGTTGCAGTTGATGAAAATCGAGTACATGGTATTCAAGAACTTCATAAAAATTGTATTCCAGATATTATTTTGTTAGACGATGCTTTTCAACACAGAAAGGTAACTGCTGGGTTTTCCCTTCTACTAACAAACTATAATGACTTGTTTTTAGATGATTTTTTATTACCTACAGGTAATTTAAGAGAAAGTAGAAGCGGAGCAAAAAGAGCCAACAGTATTGTTGTTACAAAATGCCCACAGAATCTTTCTAAGGAACGACAAAAAGAACTCCGTAAAAAACTGACCGTTAGTCCTAATCAACAAGTATTTTTTTCTACAATTAAGTATCATCCTAAAACCCAAGGCAGTCAAGAAATATCAATTGATGTTTTGCATGAATATAAAATTGTATTGGTTACAGGAATTGCTAATCCAACTCCACTAGTAGACTTTTTAAAAGACAAACAGTGTACAATTCACCATATAGCTTTTCCAGATCACCATAATTTTACTTCTCAAGAAATAGATACAATTCAAATAACATTTGATGGAATTACTTCTGATAAAAAAATACTATTGACAACAGAAAAAGATTATATGCGTTTGGCTGATCAGACTTCTGAACTTAGTTATCTTGAAATTGCCACTGAATTTTTGGAAGGTAAAGAAAGGTTTATGAATGAAATTAAATCTTTTTGTAGAATAAATTCTTAATAATACCATCCGCTAGACCAATTTTAGGAACATATATTTTTCTAGCACCACTCCATTTCATGGCGGATAAATAAATTTTTGTTGCAGGGATTATAACGTCAGCTCTGTCTGGATTGAGGCTCAACTCTGTAATACGATCACTGTAACTCATATTCTTTAAAAACTGATACTGTGCATTTAAGTAGATATAAGAAATAGGTGCTCCTTCTGTTCTACCAGACATCTTAAAGAGTTTGTTAATGTTTCCCCCAGAACCAATTAACGAAATTTTTCGATATCCTTCTGTATTATCTTTAATCCAGTTTTCAACTTTTTTAAATGCGTCTTTATTTTGCTCCTTTGTATTGTTTAGAATTCTAACGGTACCTATTTTGAAAGATTTTGAAATGATAGTTTCCCCCTTGGAGAAAATTGTAAATTCTGTGCTACCCCCTCCTACATCTACGTATAAATAAGATTTATCGCCTGAGATTAATTCATGTAGGTCTGTAGAAGAAATGATTACAGCTTCTTCTTTCCCACTAATGATATTAATTTTTATGCCTGTTTTTTGATGAATTTTTTCTGCAATTTTTTGTCCATTAGATGCCTCCCGCATAGCAGATGTTGCACATGCCTTATAATTTTCTACACCATGAACATTCATCAAAAGCTTGAAGGCTTTGATGGCATTAATTATTCTATCTATATTTTTTTCGCTGATGGTTCCCTCAACAAAGGAGTCAGCTCCTAAACGAATTGGGACTCGAACTAAGGCAGATTTTTTAAACTGTGGTGCAGTATCTTTTGTTATAATAACATTGGAAACTAATAATCGTATTGCGTTAGAACCAATATCTATAGCAGCATATTTTTTTATTGAAATCAAGCGATTTTATTTATGATTTTTAGGAAATTCAACTAAAATAGTAGTTCCTTTTTTTATGTCTTTCCAGTGTTTTTCATCAAATTGAATTCCTATTACACCACTGGTACTTACATGAGCTATTGGCTTGCTTCCAAATTTATTAACAAAAGTGTTAATACCATGATCATGACTAAAAATAATAGCAGAATCAAAGCTATTATCAAGAGCCTTTACCGTCTTTACTAAATAACCATCACTAAAACTATAGAGCTCTTTTTTTATTTTTAAATTAGACAAAGGATAGTTGAAGTTCTGACAAAAAATTACACTCGTATGTAATGCTCTATTAGCTACACTAGAGATAAAAACATCAGGTTTGTTAATTCTTTTGGATAGAAATTTAGACATTAAATAGGCATCTTTAATCCCCCTTTTTTTTAAAGGTCTGTCTATGTCTTCTACATCTTGATATTCCCAAGATGATTTTGCATGTCTAACAATGTATAGTGTTTTCACACGGTGATAATTTAGATTTCGTAAATATAAAAATTAAGGTTCCAATCTTTCAGTTTTCCAAGAGAAATCTTCTAACAAGGTATAAAGAATTCTGTCATGCATTCTATTGGGTCTTCCTTGCCAAAACTCAACAGAAACAGGTTTTACTAAGAAACCACCCCAATGAGGTGGGCGCTCAATCTTTTTGCCTTTGAACTCTTGTTGATAATTTTTAAGCTGTTTGTCTAATTCTTCTCTAGAATTTACCACACTGCTTTGGTTAGAGGCCCAAGCACCTAATTTACTTCCGTCGGGTCTAGATGTAAAATAATCATCAGATAAGTTCTCGGCTTGCTTTTCTGCTTTTCCTTTGATAATAATTTGTTGTTCTAAAGCTGGCCAAAAAAATGATAAACAAATATGATTATTTTCTGTGATTGCTTGTCCTTTTTCGGAATTGTAATTTGTGTAAAAAACAAATCCATCTTGAGTATATTTTTTTAATAATACCACCCTGCTTTTAGGAAAACCATCTTTTCCAATAGTGCTTAAGGTAACTGCATTTGTTTCCTCAATACTATCAGAATTATCTGCATGTAAAAACCACTTTTGAAATAAATCTAGTGGGTTTTTAGGGCAGTTACTTTCTAATAATTCTTGCTTTTCGTACGATTTACGATAGTTGCTTAGATCTTTTGGCATTTTATTTAATTAAATTTAAACCGTATTCCTACAGAGTTTCTTATTCTAGAACTATTCATAATAGTTTTTTATAAAATTAACATTTTTTTTTAAATAAAAACAAACCCAAAAACGTGTAAAAACCATTTAAAACTAAAACAAAAAATTCAAAATCAAATTCAAAAAATTCAATAGTCAAGTAGTTTGTAGTAAAAGTTAGCATAGGAGCAATGATGCAAATAAACGGAACCGCTTTATCTCTTGTAGTTAGTTTGGTAAATAATCCAAAAGTATACAATCCTAATAGTGGGCCATAAGTGTATCCAGCAAACGTAAATATTTTTGCAATGACGCTCTCATCTGCAATAAAGTATTTAAAAATTAGAATAACAGCTATTAGGATACCTGAAAATAAAACATGTATCTTTTTCCTAATATTTTCTTGGCTTATGGTATTCTTTTTCTTGTTTATTTCTAAAATATCAATACTAAAAGAGGTGGTTAAAGAGGTTAAGGCAGAATCTGCACTAGAGTAGGCAGCAGCTATTAAACCCAGTAAAAAGAACATGGCCGTTGCCAAGCCTAAAGTTCCTTTGGTGGCTATAATAGGAAATAGTTGATCTTTATGTGCATCTATACCGTTTTGCTGTGCATAATCTGTTAACAGTACACCTAATGCAAGAAAGAAAAAATTAACAATCACTAAAACAATAGTAAACCAAAACATATTTTTTTGTGCATCTTTTAAGTTTTTGCAGCTTAGATTTTTTTGCATCATATCTTGGTCTAAACCCGTCATTACAATAGCTATAAAAGCTCCAGAAAAGAAGCGTTTCCAAAAATAATTCCCTGCTTTATAATCTTCAAAAAAGAAGGTTTTAGACAAGTCGCTATCAGCAACATAACTAAAGATATTTGAAATATTCATTTCATCAGAAATTGTATAGATACAAACACCAACAGCTACAAGCATAAAAAATGTTTGCAGCGTATCTGTCCATACAATAGTTTTAATCCCACCTTTAAAGGTGTAGAGCCAAATTAACAAAATAGTGATGGTTACTGTAAGCCAAAAAGGAATTCCAAATTCATCAAATAGTAGTAATTGTAACACATTAGCAACTAAAAATAAACGAAACGCTGCACCAATAGTTCTAGATAATAAGAAAAATGAAGCTCCTGTTTTGTATGAATACCTTCCAAACCTATCTTCTAAATAGGTATAAATAGATGTTAGATTTAGTCGATAATATAAGGGCAATAAAATGAGTCCAATAACAGCATATCCAACTACATAGCCTAATACCATTTGCATATAGCTCATACTTTGGTCTTCTATCCATCCAGGCACTGAGATAAAGGTTACACCAGAAAGTGAAGCGCCAATCATACCGAAAGCAACTAAATACCAAGGAGACGAATTATTTGCTTTAAAGAATGTGTTATTATCTGCTTTTTTTCCTGTAATAAATGAAATAAATAGTAGCACACTAAAATATCCAACAATTAAAAATAATATATGTAGTGGCTTCATTTTTGTAAATTAATTGCAATGAATTAGTAAATACGAATATATGTTTTTTAGAATTTAGATAATAGAAAAAAATTGAAAGACTGAAAAGATTAATTACGCTATTATCTTTTCTCTTTTTTATGAATTCGTCATTGATAATTCGTAATTTTACAACCATGGATTTTTCATCAAAACTTCTTGAAAATGCAGTTAACGAAGTAGCTCGTTTGCCAGGAATTGGTAAAAGAACTGCGCTTCGGTTGGTATTACATCTGCTAAAACAACCCATTGAAAATACTAATTATTTAACAGAGTCTCTTCAGGTATTAAGAACAGACGTAAAATCTTGTGAGAAGTGTCATAATATTTCCGATACGGCTTTGTGTGAAATCTGTAATAATCCCAAAAGAGATCCAACCATTGTTTGTGTTGTTGAAGATATTCGAGATGTTATGGCCATTGAGAATACATCACAATATAGAGGATTGTATCATGTTTTAGGAGGTAAGATTTCACCAATTGAAGGTATTGGACCTCAGAATTTAGAGATAGAAAGTTTGATAGAAAAAGTGAAAAACAATGAAATTAAAGAATTGATTTTTGCTCTGAGTTCTACCATGGAAGGAGATACAACTAATTTTTATATATTCAAACAAATAGAACAGTATGAGGTAACTACTTCTAGCATTGCACGAGGGATTTCTGTAGGAGACGAACTAGAATATGCAGATGAGATTACTCTAGGAAGAAGTATAGTAAATCGTATTCCGTTTGAACAATCTATAAAGAATTAAAATTTAGATGAAATAATTATTCATTATCCCAATCTTTGTTATTCCTTATTTTCTTGTAAAGTTTAATAGAGAGCATTAATAAAATTCCAAATAAAAGAATACCTGTAACTCCCCAGACCCAAGAAATTGCACTTTTTAAGACTACTAAAAATACAATTGCAAATAATAAAATAGTAGCTACTTCATTCCATATTCTTAATTTAAATGATGTAAACTTTACGATGTCTCTTTGCTGTTGATTGAATATTTTCTGACATCCTGCATGGTAAAAATACAATGCTAAAACAAATGATAGTTTTACATGCATCCAAGGCATTAGTAAATAAGAGGGTTCTAAATAGAGCATCCAAAAGGCAAATAAACTTGCTAAAACTGCAGATGGCCAAGTAATAATATACCAAAGGCGTTTACTCATGATTTTGTATTGAGTTTGTAAAATACCCTTAGCTGGTTCCTCTTTTTCATCTGCTTCAGCGAAGTAAATAAACAATCTAACAATATAAAATAATCCAGCAAACCAAGTAACTACAAAAATAATATGCAATGCTTTTATGTATGAAATATCCATTTTTTATAATTTAGGTTCAAAGGTTGTTACTGGCGAGTGATCACCAAAATATTATTTATTTTCCCAATCATTTATCCAGTTTACCATTACATCTACCCAGTCATCATTATCATTCATACAAGGAATGTGTTTGTAATCTGTTCCACCAGCTTCTAAAAAATCTTCTTTTCCTTCCATGGCAATTTCCTCTAGAGTTTCTAAACAATCAGAAACAAAAGCCGGAGTAATTACAGCTACTTTCTTTTTTCCTAGTTTTGGAAATTTTTCTAATTCAAAATCGGTGTATGGTTTTAGCCAAGGATCTTTTAATAAACGAGATTGAAAAGAATTACTGTAGGTTCCTTCTTCTAGCTCCAGGTTTTTTACAATTCCTTTAGTAGTTTCAAAACACTGATGCCTATAACAGGTATGATGTGCTACAGAATTACGCTCACAACAACTTCCATCTAGTTTACAATGGTTATTTGTAGGGTCTGACTTTCTGATGTGTCTTTCCGGGATTCCATGATAAGAAAACAATACATGATCATACTCAAAACTATCTAAATGGTTTTTGATATTATCGCTCATTGCTTTAATATATTCTGGTTTGTCGTAAAAAGTTGGCAGAATATCCATAGTTACATTCGGGTATTGTTCTGCCACAATTTGCTCTGCTTTTACAGTTACTGTTTCGTAAGAAGACATTGCGTAGTGGGGGTATAATGGCACTAGTAAAATTTCATCAACACCCTGGTCAACAAGCTCTTTAAACCCCTTTTCCATGCTCATAGAACCATATCTCATGGCTAAGGTTACAGGAACTTCAACTTTTTTAGTAATTTTTTTAGAAAACCGTTCAGAAATTACTACCAGTGGAGATCCTTCATCCCACCAGATTTTTTTGTACGCGGCTCCAGATTTTTTTGGTCTAATTTGTAAAATAATTCCTTTTATTAGTAAATAACGTTTCCAGTAGGCTACATCAATTACTCGTTCGTCCATTAAAAACTCCCCCAAATAACGTTTAACATCTTTGGTTTCTGTTGTATCTGGTGATCCTAAATTAATAAGTAAAACTCCTTTCATTCTTATGCTGAATTTATTTCAGTAAATATTAAGTTAATAGTGCTATTTCAGTTGATTAGTTACTTCATATAAAGCAATACCTAAACTATGAATTACATTCATAGAAGAATTTCTTCCATACATGGGTATTGAGATACTATAATCTATGTGATCTATGTTTTCAATCCCATTTCTTTCGCTTCCCAAAAGTAACACGATTTTTTTATGATTCTTAAAATTAAAATTCTGAATATCGATGCTTTTATCAGTAATTTCTATACCAATAATTGTATTTCCTTCTTCTTTTAATTGTTGAATGGTGTTGTCAAAGTTATTGTAAGTAGAATGTGCTACTTGGTTAACGGTATTTCTTGCGGTTCTTTTAACATTATTATTTTCTGTTGCCGGAGAACTTTCATGTAAATATATTTTTGAAACACCAAAACTTTCTGCAATACGAAAACACATTCCAATATTTTCTGGAGTTCTAATAGCATCACACATAATAGTAATTGGAAATTGTTGCTGCTGGTTTTGAATATCTTTATGGCTTAATTGTTTCAAAATTCTTAGAATTGAGCTGTTGTTTAAAAATTGTTACTAGTTAATTATTTAGCGACATTACATATTTCTTTGGTGTTGTCCCAAATTTCTTCTTAAAAGCAGCTATAAAATGACTGGATGTACTGTAACCTACCTTAAGACCTACCTCATTTACATTGTGCTGATTGCTCTCTAAAAGACGTCTCGCATGTTCCATCTTATAATCGAATAAAAAACTAAAAACAGTATCTCCATAAATCTGTTTAAAACCTTCTTTTAATTTTTTAATATTAAGTCCAATTTCATTTGCTAATTCTTGTAAGCTTGGTGGTTCTGCCATGTTAGAAATTATGATATCTTTTGCTTTTCTAATTTTCAGTACATTTTGTTCATCAACTAAAAATGGACAATATTCTCCTAAATTAGATTCATCTTGTTGAAAATGGAGACTTAACAATTCATAAATTTTCCCTTTTATATACAAATCTCTAATAGAGCTGTTAATACTTGAATTAATTATTTGATTTAAAACAAGTAAAACCATTGGTTTTATTTCTACATCATCATAGTATTTTTTATTGCTATTTTCTTCACTTAAAAAAGGAATATAACTAGCTTCTTTAGAAAATAAAGAATGAAATTTTTCAATAGAAATTAGAAGAGATATTAGAATAGTTTTTGGATATATTTCTAGATTTATAGGTAAATTCCTCTGTGGGTTGTAGAGTATAATAGAGCGTTTATCTAATACATCAAAAGTATAATTTCCGTTATTGAATAAAAATTTAGAATTTCCCTTCACACAAAAATGAATTTGAATGAATGTACTGTCTATATTTCTTTCAAAACGAAGTGTTTCATCACTCTCGTTTTGAAACTCAAGAATACGAAATCCATTTTCTAAGTTAATTTCATCAAATGAACTTCCAGCGACATTTTTTAACATAATAAAAAAATTATTTAAAACCTTCTTTATTTAGAATGATTCTACACAAGGTGGTTTGTATCTATTGATTTTACTGCAAAAATACAATATTATCCATGTTTTTAAAATAAAAATCATTCAAAAAACATAGAACGATATAAAAAGTACTTTTAGCGACATTTTTATCTATAATTACTTTTTACTTTTGAGCATTCTTTTAAATATTTGAATGAAATTAGATCATCAACAAAGAAATTTATACAATATTGGAGTCAGTTACAAAAAAGCTGACGCACAAACTCGTGGTAGATATAGTTTATCTAAAGAAAATCAAATAAAATTATTAAAAGAAGCTAAAGAAATTGGTTTTGAAGGTATTTTTATTCTTTCTACTTGTAATAGAACAGAAGTTACTGGTTTTGCAGAACATCCTTATCAATTAATTCAACTGTTATGTAAATATTCTGACGGAAATGTAGAAGAGTTTGCACGTATATCAAATGTGAATAAAGGTAATGAAGCAGTGAATCAGTTGTTTAGAATAGGAACTGGTCTAGAGAGTCAAATTTTAGGAGATTACGAAATTGTAGGACAGTTAAAATTAGCCTTTAAGTTAGCCAAGAAATATAAGACCATTAATGCGCATTTAGAAAGATTAATAAATTTAGTATTACAAGCCAGTAAGAAAGTAAAAAACACTACCCAACTAAGTTCAGGAACTACCTCTGTTTCTTATGCAGCAGTTCAATATATAATTGAAAATATACCCAGTTACAATTCAAAAAATATTTTAGTATTTGGATTGGGGAAAATGGGTAAACATACCTGTAAGAATTTAGCAGAGTATACAAAAAACAAAGCTGTTTGCTTAATTAATAGAACTGAAGAAAAAGCAATTTCTTTTGTGAAAGAGCATACATCTATCAGAAATTCTTCGATTGAAAATCTTACGCAAGAAATTGCCAATTCAGATATTTTAATAGTTTCAACAGGTTCAGATACGCCAACAGTTACCAAAGAGCACCTTTCTAGTGATAAGGAAATTTTAATTCTAGATTTATCGATGCCAGAGAATGTAGACACCTCTGTGAGTGAATTTGAAAACGTATCTTTGGTGAACGTTGATGAATTGTCTAAAATAACATTAGAAACACTGTCAACCAGACAAAATGAAGTTCCCAAAGCAGAAGAAATTATTGAAGTTTACAAAGAAGAATTTAATGATTGGTTAAATAACAGAAAATTAGTGCCAGCCATAAATGCTTTAAAAGAGTCTTTAGAAGCAATTCAAAAAGACGAAATTAATTTTCATAAAAAGAAAATTAAGAACTTTGATGAAACCCATGCAGAGATACTTACCAATAGGTTCATACAAAAAATTACAACTCAGTTTGTAAAACATCTGAAAGAAGAAGAGACCTCTGTGAATGATAGTATTCAAATAATGTCTAAAGTTTTCGGAAAATCATAACAATACTCTATGCAGAAAGTTATTAGAATAGGTACACGCGATAGCGAATTAGCGTTGTGGCAGGCCAATAAAGTTCAACGAATGTTGAATGAATTAGGGTATGAAACAAAAATAGTTCCTATAAAATCTACAGGAGATATTGTTCTCAACAAGCCAATTTATGCATTAGGAATTACAGGGGTTTTTACAAGAAACCTAGACATTGCTTTGTTAAATAATGAAATAGATATTGCTGTACACTCTATGAAAGACGTTCCAACTGTTTTACCAGAAGGAATCATTCAAGCAGCGGTTTTAAAAAGAGCAAATTACAGTGATATTCTTGTTTTAAAAGATACTGAAGAGTTTTTTGCTCGTAAAGAAGCAACCATAGCAACGGGTAGTTTGCGAAGAAAAGCCATGTGGTTAAATCGTTTCCCAACCCATACAGTTGTTGAGCTAAGAGGAAATGTAAATACTAGATTACAGAAGTTAGAAGATAATGATTGGAATGGCGCTGTATTTGCAGCTGCTGGTTTAGAAAGAATAGGAAAACGTCCTGCTGGAGCAGTGAATCTTTCTTGGATGATTTCAGCACCAGCTCAAGGAGCTATTATGGTGGCTTCTTTGGCTGAAGATGATTTTGTGAAAGACGCATGCGAACAATTAAATCATCATGAAACTGAAGTATGTGTATCTATAGAACGAGAATTTTTACATCGTTTAGAAGGTGGTTGTACTGCACCAATTGGGGCGCTTGCTTATGTAGATGAAAAAACAGAAGAAATCAATTTTAAAGGAGTATTACTAAGTAAAGACGGAAAAAAGAAAATAGAGGTTGCTAAAATTACACCCCTAGGTAAACATCGTTATTTAGCACAAGATTGTGCAGATTATGTTATTGATAGAGGAGGAAAGCAGTTGATCATAGACGATATAGATGTTGAAGAAGAAATAAGTACTCGTGTATTTTCAACAAAATCACTTTCTGTAAGTCAGGCAAAATTATTTCATAACAATATTGCATCAGAGAGTTCAGATTTTATTAAAGTAAGATCTAATAGAATAGCTCCAAAAGTAGTTAAAGAAGCTATAGAAAATGTAATTATTACCAGCAAAAATGGTGTAGAAGCCTTGCTAGATAATTTCACAAAAGATGAATTAAATTTCAAAAACATCTTTTGTGTAGGCAGAAGAACTAAGAAGTTGATTCAACAGAAAATAGGACCTGTAAATCATGCTGAAAAGAATGCTGAAAAGTTAGCGGAGTATCTTTCTAAAGAAATGAAAGGGAATAACGTTACCTATTTTTGTAGTGATTTACGTTTAGATACTTTATCTAAGATATTATCTGAAAATAAAATTAAAGTAAACGAAGTTGAGGCTTATAAGACCATGTATAGTCCAGAGGTAGTTCCTGAAAATGTTGGTGGAGTGTTGTTTTACAGCCCCTCTACAGTAGAAAGTTATCTCCAAAAAAACACCGCAGATAAGGTGGCTTTTTGTATTGGAGCATCTACCGCCAAAGAGGCAAAAAAACATTTTGAGAAAGTAGAAGTTGCACAATTACCATCGGTAGAAAGTGTTATTGAATTAGTGAATTTACATTATGTACAATAGAACTAGAAGATTAAGAAAATCTGAGGGAATTAGAAGATTAGTACAAGAAACAAAACTTTCTGTAGATGATTTTGTTTACCCGTTATTCATAGAAGAAGGGGAAAATATAGAAACAGAAATTGTTTCAATGCCAGGAATTAAACGCTATTCATTAGATAGAATTTCAAAAGAATTAGAGGAGGTTGTTGAATTAAATATTCCTGCTGTTTTGCTATTTGGTATTCCCTCCAACAAAGACGAAGAAGGAACAGAGACTTGGAATGATAACGGAATTATGCAACAAGCAATACGTTTTATCAAAAAAAACTACCCAACATTATATGTAATTACAGATGTTTGTTTCTGTGAATACACCTCTCACGGACATTGTGGAATTATTCATGATAATGATGTAGATAATGATGCAACACTTGTAAACATAGCAAAACAAGTAGTTTCTCATGCAAAAGCAGGAGTAGATATGGTTGCACCTTCTGGGATGATGGATGGAACCATTAAAATGGTTCGAGAAGCGCTAGATAATACTGGATTTGTTAACTTACCAATTATGGCGTATTCAGTAAAATATGCATCAGCATTTTATGGTCCGTTTAGAGATGCAGCAGACTCGGCACCCACTTTTGGTGATAGAAGAACCTATCAAATGGATCCTGCAAATAGAGATGAAGGTTTGCGTGAAGCTAATTTTGACGATCAAGAAGGAGCCGATATTTTAATGGTGAAACCCGCCTTGTCATATCTAGATATCATACGCGATTTAAAAAATGATTTTGACAGACCAATAGCTTGTTACAATGTAAGTGGAGAATATGCTATGGTAAAAGCAGCTGCAGAAAAAGGATGGATAGATGGCGAAAAAGTAATGATGGAGAGTTTGCTTTCTATGAAAAGAGCAGGAGCTAGCATCATTATTACTTATTTTGCAAAAGAAGCGGCCAGGGTTTTAAAAAAACAATAACGGTTATTTAAAGAGCCTTTATAACCCAATTAAATTAAAAGCGGTAAAAAGGTTCTTAAAGTTACCACTAACAACAAAAAAATGAGCTTTAAAAAATCTCAAAAACTATACGAAAAAGGGCTAGTAAATCTTGTAGGAGCGGTTAATTCTCCTGTAAGAGCATTTACATCTGTTGGAGGAAATCCCTTATTTATTAAAAGAGGAAGAGGTTCTCAAATTATAGATGTTGATGGAAATAAGTATGTAGATTTAGTACTGTCATACGGACCAATGGTTTTAGGTCATCGCCATAAAAAAGTTCAGAAAGCTGTAA
>Ga0209196_1000015_pt1 | contig 122510 bp, 112 predicted proteins | sample COGITO_mtgs_1105_5_FD_184801 | JGI IMG/M metagenome (GOLD analysis project Ga0209196, IMG submission 184801) | Pelagic marine microbial communities from North Sea - COGITO_mtgs_110509 (SPAdes) (version 2) | ecosystem: Environmental > Aquatic > Marine > Epipelagic ... | reverse complement strand
TCTTCGATACTGTATTCAAGGGCACTACTATTGACACTCGCAAACAGCATCAACCAACAGCCTAGCTTTATTAACGTCATTATCCTTTCCCCGACAACTGCTCCTTATCAATGGCTATGAAACGTCAAAACCACCTATAGATGCAATAGCAGCCGCAAGAGAAAGCACAATTAATTTTAGTCATAGGTAGCCAATGAAGGTGGATCTACAAGCTCTACATAGGGATCAATAGACGCCACTCGACAGCTAAAGGTTCCGCCGAGCACACTAAAGCTATCAAATCTTTTGCACAGCTGAATGCCATCATTTATTCGCGCATAACCATTGCGCTTGATACCTGGGCACGCCGAGCCTAAACGCAATATTGCTTTCTTCTTACCGCGCAAAGTGAGCATTGCAGTCTGATCATCGAGAAACTTAATTTTTCTTACGCGACTCGAAGAGATACAACCTTTGCGGATACCCCAGTCTCTGGCATTAACACTCTGTATGGATTTGATGCGATCAACAATGGATAGCGTTGCCGGCATACCTTCATTTGAGCTGGCCGGTTGTAACTGCCCCTGAGCGGTGCTGTCTAGCATGGCCAAATCTCCTTGAATGTCGCCATCACCCAATTCAATGACCGATCCGGCTTCGCCCCAACCGGGCATCGAAAGCGTAAGCGATAACCCTATTAATGTAACTAACCCTGTTAACTTTTGTACCTTAATCATCCTGATCTCCTTGATACATTCTTTCCCTGAACCACGCTTATCGGCACCCGATAAATAATTGCGCCTAATCCATAATTAACAAAAGGCGTGGTCTTAATCTTCGACCACCGTTATCATTAGCGGTTCTAGTGCCTATAAAAATAAATTAAATAACATAACCAGCCTTATATATGACTGTAAAACAGCCTTTTACCCCACCTTATTTTTTGAGAAACCCGCATATTCAGAGCATTCTTAATAGCGTGGGTCCACGAAAGCTTCGCGCCAAGCGCTTAGTTAAAAAGCTCGATAGCCAGATGCTGATATTGACCACCGCAGAGGGTGTGAGGCTTGCCGCGGAATTTGATCGCGCCAGCAGCACCGCTGAGTCAAAAAATGCGCTGGTTATTTTGCTTCATGGCTGGGAGGGTTCGAGTAAATCTGCTTATTCCGTGACGACGGCAAAGTACCTTCTCGATAATGGTTTTGATGTACTGCGCCTTAACATGAGAGATCATGGCGATACCCAGCATCTGAATCCTGAGGTATTTAACTCAACCATGACGGATGAGGTTGCGGACGCTACTGCCCTATTTCTTAAGGACCACAGCTATCCTGCGGTTTTTATGGCGGGGTTTTCCCTGGGAGCCAGCTTTGCATTGCGCATAGCCACCGACCGCGGGCCTGAGCTAGGGCTGACCGCTGCCGTCGCTATCTGCCCGCCGGTGGATCCCACCAGCGCCATGGACGCTATGGACAAGACGCTTATCATCTATGAGAAATACTTCTTCTATCGCTGGACGACCTCTCTGCGCAAGAAACTTAAGCACTTCCCTGAACTCGACTTTGGGGCTGAGCTTGAGAGTGCCAAGACACTGGATGATTTGAATATCACTTTTATCCCCAGGTTCACGCCCTATGCCGACGCCCACAGCTACTTCTCATCTTATACCTTGACCGGTGATCGTCTTAAGGCCCTCAGTGTGCCGGCACATTTGATTGCGTCATCGGACGACCCAATTATTCCCGCGGTGGATTTGGAAAAGATCAATTGTCCTGCACACCTGAGTATCGAGGTGGAGCGCTATGGTGGACACTGCGGGTTTATTCAGAATTTGGCGGCCCATAGCTGGATAGAGCCTAAGCTGGTGCAGATTTTTGATGGCCATCTTGCGAAGTAAGGTTAGGTATACCCAAATAGTTGCACTGACAAATAGTTGCACTGACAAATAGTTTCACTGACAAATAGTTTCACTGAGAAAGTGCCGCACTTATTAATCGTTATAGTCGTCGAGGTCTTTTTCTCGCAAGGCATATTTAATCTGATCAAAGTTAAAACCGCGATACTGTAAGAAGCGCATGCGCTTGGCTTTTTCTTTTTGATCCGCGGCAGGGCCGCCACCATATTTGCGCTGAGCCACGTCTCTCGCTATGGCAAACCAGTCTATTTCAGCCTTTTCTATCGCGGCCTCAAACAATTCGTCACCTATACCTTTTTGGCGCATATCTAGGCGAATGCGTGACATCCCATGACCTCGAAGCAGCCGCGAGCGCACAAAGGCTTCCGAGAAGCGCTTGTCGCATTGAAGCCCCTGTTCTTGGAGCCTGTCCAGAACCTCTTTGATGGCGGGATTCTGATCGAATCGCTTGTCGAGCTTTTTAGCTAACTCCGATCGTGATAATTCTCGACCCGTCAGCAGGTCCATCGCAGCGAAGCGTATTTTCGCGGGGGTAATAACGAGGTCTTTATCTTTCATCGCTTAAGTATTAACAGATTATAAGAAAGGGTAAAGTTTTACTGCTAGCCTTGGATTAGCCTGGCTCAAACAGCTATAAAAAAAGCGCCACTTGGCGCTTTTTTTAATCAAGATAGCTGCAATCAGAGACTCACTCTTCAGCAAGGTTATCGTCAGCCTCGGGCGCTGGTGCCTGAACTGCTGGAGCCGGTCCACCGAGTTCTTTGTCGCGGATAAAGCCTTCAATCTCAGCCGCTATCTTGGGGTTCTCGGTCAGGAATATGCCCACATTGGCTTTACCCTGGCCAATCTTGTTGCCCTGATAGGCATACCAGGCGCCAGACTTATCGATAAGACCATGCTTAACACCGAGATCGACCAATTCGCCATTGCGGTTAATGCCTTTGCCATACAGAATCTGGAATTCAGTCTGCTTGAAGGGCGGTGCAACTTTGTTTTTAACCACCTTCACGCGTGTTTCATTACCAATAATTTCGTCGCCATCTTTTACGGCACCAATACGACGGATATCCAGTCTTACTGATGAGTAGAATTTCAGTGCATTACCACCCGTAGTGGTTTCTGGGTTACCAAACATAACGCCAATTTTCATACGGATCTGGTTAATAAAGATAACCAGGCAGTTAGCATTTTTAATGTTACCGGTCAGCTTGCGCAGTGCCTGAGACATCAGACGAGCCTGCAGGCCAACGTGGTGGTCGCCCATATCGCCTTCAATTTCTGCTCTTGGAGTCAGAGCCGCTACGGAGTCAACAACCAGTACATCACAGGCGCCAGAGCGAACCAACATGTCAGTTACTTCGAGGGCTTGCTCACCGGTATCTGGCTGAGAAACAATAAGGTCGTCAACAACAACGCCTAACTTTTCTGCATACACAGGATCGAGCGCATGCTCCGCATCGATAAAGGCACAGGTGCCGCCCGCTTTTTGGGCTTCGGCAATCACTTGCAGGGTTAGGGTCGTTTTACCGGAGGACTCAGGACCATAGATTTCAACAACACGGCCCTTAGGAAGACCACCGATGCCCAGGGCAATATCCAAACCCAGTGAACCGGTAGAGATAGCCGGTATGGCTTGACGAGTATTCTCGCCCATACGCATAACCGTACCCTTACCAAACTGACGCTCAATTTGACCCAGTGCTGCCTCTAGTGCTTTTGATTTGTTGGCATCCATTATTCTGTCCTCGATATAAATTCTTTGTTAATGTCGAACTACTGTTTATCTATTCAGTAGCTGTATGGTTGTACAGTAATTCATCCAGTAACCTTATGCAACAGTTCTTGGAGAGAAATTATCACGGCCTGTTCTCGAACTGAGGCGCGGTCGCCAGTAAATCTGTGCACCTGGCAACTAATGCCCTGAGGACTCAGCCAAGCAAACCAAACCGTACCCACCGGTTTGTTTGAACTGCCACCCCCGGGTCCAGCGACACCACTGATGGCAACGGCATAATCGGCACCGGCCTCCTGTGCTGCACCTTCCACCATGGCTCTAACCACCGCTTCACAGACTGCACCCTCTGCTTTGAGAAGATCGGCGGAAACATTGAGCATTTCATGCTTGGCCTGATTGGCATAGGTAATAAAGCCGCGATGAAACCACTTGGAACTGCCGGGGACATCGGTAATGGCGCTCGCCACACCGCCGCCAGTACAGGACTCGGCCGTGGTGACTGTCGCTTTGTTTTTTAGCAGAGCATGGCCCAGCTGTTCGGAGAGATTATAGAGGGTTGTATTCATCGCGAAATTGTAGCGGGGTTTGGCCTGTGCCGATACTTCTTTTGGATATTCTGACCAGTCTTTTGCCTACCCGCCATCAGATTCCGTAACGCCCACAACAATGGAACAGGACTGCCCAAAAAGAGCAGTCCACAAATAGACCTACAATGAACCTAAGACTACATCGGTGGAGCGATCAAATCCGCTTCAATGCATTCATCAAGGAGTTCAAGAAACGCCTTACGAGACTTGTTCTTGGTGCCGTTAAACGCCTTCATGTCCAGCTGAGAAAATACCTGGGCGGCCATTTCAGCAGCCTTGTCCAAACTGTCCACTGGCGCTATCCGATCATAGAAACCTGCGGGCATCGCATCTTCTGGAGACCATATCTCGGCATTAATTACACAGCGATTGAAGTAGTTCAAAGGCAGACGGTAACGAGCAAGCTCAATACCAAAGTTATGCATGGTCATACCAATGATTGTTTCATTCAGCCCGACTTTGAACTCACCAGCCGCGCCAATTCTGTAATCGCAGGCCAGCATCAAAAAGGCACCCATGGCAATACAGTGGCCGGTAGATACAGCAATCACTGGGGTTGGGAAAGACAGAATTCGGCGAGCCATTTTTGAGCCGCGCGACGTTAAGATAAGAGAGTTTTCAACACCTTTATTCATCTCTTTAAGATCAAACCCGCCAGAGAAGATACCGGCACGGCCTTTTAATACAACAATGGCCTTGGCCTCTTCGGCCTGGTCAAACGCCGCTTCCAGTTCGTCCCACATAGCGTGAGAGAGTACATTGGCTTTGCCGTCGTCCATGGCGATGGTGGCAACGCCGCTATCGATTGTGACTGTTACTAAATTGCTCATTGGTTCGCCCTTTCTATCTATAATTTATTATTATGCCCAGTTGCTACCGGCTACTAGCCAACGACTAACTGAGTCTTCTTAGTATTTTTGCCTCAAATACCATTGATTACCAGAGGTCTATTCAAATAACCCCTATTACATCGCTTAATAGTTAAACCACCCACTCAGGTCATACAGAATAAATGATGCAGAAAAAATTAACTGACTTGGGGAATAGAGGGCTGCTCGGGAGCCTCTAAAAATTCTATATTTATTGTTATTAGCCTACTGGCATTCTATGGATCACTTATTCGCCGCAACAGATTAGCCAAATAACAACTCTGTGGCTACTGCCGCTGGCCGTTTTACGTTAACATTATCCGTTTAGCGCACCAAGGAATGCAGGCGCGACATAACAACGGACTATCGTCACATTAAGGCAGCTATGGAATCTACCCCCGCACCACATACTCCCATGATGCAGCAGTATCTGCGCATTAAAGCCGAGCATCCCAATGATATTGTCTTCTATCGTATGGGTGACTTTTACGAACTCTTCTTTGATGATGCCAAGCGCGCCAGCCAGACGCTGGATATAACGCTGACTGCCAGAGGCAAAGCTAACGGCAACCCAATCCCCATGTGTGGCGTGCCCTATCATGCGGCCGAGGGTTATCTAGCCAAGCTGGTTAAGCAGGGTGTATCAGTGGCAATCTGTGAGCAGATTGGCGACCCCGAAACCAGCAAAGGCCCCGTTGAGCGAGCAGTAATGCGCGTGCTCACACCGGGCACACTCACCGACGAAGCACTACTCGACGACCGCAGTGACAGTCTGCTGGCCGCTATTTGTCAAAACGACAGTCAATTTGGTGTGGCCACGCTCGACATGAGCAGTGGTCGTTTTCAATTACTGCAGCTCAATAATGCCGATGAACTGCATAACGAACTGCAGCGGCTGAATCCGGTTGAAGTGCTGATTTCCGAAGACCTACCCAACATAGAACTGCTTGATCAACGCAGGGGCCTGCGTCGACGCCCCCCCTGGGAATTCGACATCGACAGCGCCCATCGCCTGCTCAACCAACAGTTTGGTACCCGAGATCTCAGTGGTTTTGGCTGTGACCATTTGCCTGTGGCTATAAGTGCTGCAGGTTGCCTACTTCAATATGCCAAAGACACTCAGCGCAACGCGCTACCCCATATTCGCAGCATCAGCGCCGAAAACAGGGAAGATACCGTTGCTCTAGATGCTGCCAGCCGCAGAAATCTCGAGCTGGACACCAACCTTACCGGTGGTCAGGAAAATACCCTTTTCGATGTGCTGGATAACACCGCCACCAGTATGGCCAGCCGCCTGCTGCGTCGCTGGCTAAATCGCCCGCTGCAACATCTGCCTACATTAGAAGCGCGCCAGCATTGTATTGCTGCCCTGCAAGATAACTACCTCTATGAATCCTTAAATGGCCATCTTAAACGGGTAGGCGATATGGAACGGATTCTAACCAGAGTCGCCCTGCGCTCAGCACGACCGCGAGATTTAACCCGACTGTTAGATTCAGTAGCCGTTTTACCGCAAATTGCCAGCACGCTTGAGCACAGTGCCCTCGAGAACAGTGCCCTCGAAAACAGCAGCTTACAGCACGAACATTTATCCGAGCTGGCAACAGGCGCAAAGCCCCTGCCCCATCTCGTAGAATTACTGGCCAGTGCCATCAAAGAAAACCCGCCGGTAATTATTCGCGACGGCGGTGTGATCGCTGATGGCTATGATCAAGAATTAGATGAGCTCCGCGCCCTCAATACCAATGCCGGCGAATTTTTGCTGGCCATGGAAGAGCGTGAAAAAGCCAACACCGGTATATCCACCCTCAAGGTTGGCTACAACCGTGTCCATGGCTACTATATTGAAATATCTCGAGGTCAGAGCGACAAAGCACCCGTCGAATATATCCGCCGCCAAACCCTTAAAAATGCCGAGCGTTTTATAACCCCCGAGCTAAAAGAGTTCGAAGACAAGGCCCTGAGTGCCAAGAGCCGCTCCCTGAGCCGCGAAAAGCATCTCTACGAAGCCTTACTAGAAACCCTCAATCAAGATCTAGAGCAACTGCAAATCTGTGCCGCCGCCGTTGCCGAATTAGATGTGCTGGCTACCCTTGCCGAACGCGCCCATAGCCTGAACTTTTGCAGACCAACATTACACACCGAACCCGGCATTGATATCCGCGGCGGACGTCACCCAGTGGTGGAGCAGGTCACAAGTGATCCCTTTGTAGCCAATGACTTAATAATGAACGACGATCGCAAAATGCTAGTGATTACCGGTCCCAACATGGGTGGTAAATCGACCTATATGCGTCAGGCAGCATTGATTGTTCTACTGGCACAAATCGGCAGCTACGTCCCCGCAGGCTCGGCACAGATTGGTCTGGTAGACCGTATTTTCACCCGCATCGGTTCATCCGATGACCTCGCCGGCGGTCGCTCAACCTTTATGGTAGAAATGACCGAGACCGCCAACATCCTCCACAATGCCAGTGATCGCAGCCTGGTATTAATGGATGAAGTTGGCCGAGGTACCAGCACATTCGACGGCCTATCTCTGGCCTGGGCCTGTGCCTACCATCTGGCTGGCAAGGTCAAAGCCTTTACCCTGTTCGCGACCCATTACTTTGAGCTAACCGCATTACCAGACAAAGTAGAAGGTGCAGTCAATGTGCATTTAGGCGCCACCGAGTATAACGACAGCATAGTGTTTTTACACAGCATACAAGACGGCCCAGCCAGCCAGAGCTATGGTATTCAAGTCGCCAAGTTGGCGGGTATCCCCGACGAAGTGATACGACTCGCAAGGCAGGAACTCGCTCTATTAGAAGCCGGTGGCAATGGCGTAATAAGCCCCGCGGCACAGCCTCAGCCCAGCCAGAGCGAACTGTTTCTGCCCCCAGTCAATACCGAACTGCAAAAACGTCTGGATAATCTTCGCCCCGATGAGCTGTCCCCCAAGCAGGCGTTAGATCTAATTTATGAACTCAAAACACTACTGTAGAGCGCCGACAGATCGCCAATAGAACATCCAAGGAACCCTATATAAGTAAGCCATATAGATTAGAAATAAATAACATTAACAAGGCATTCACAGAGCAATTCTTCCTGCTATAATGCCGCGCTTGAACACAGCCGTATTACCTATAAGAGACAGAGATATGACCTTTATCGTTGGCGACAACTGCATTAAGTGCAAACACACAGACTGTGTAGAGGTATGCCCTGTAGACTGTTTTTATGAAGGCCCAAACTTTTTAGTGATTCATCCTGACGAATGTATCGATTGCGCACTGTGCGAACCAGAGTGCCCAGTAGGTGCTATCTTTGCAGAAGATGAAATCCCCGAAGGCCAAGAAGTCTTCCTAGAGCTCAATGCAGAACTAGCAGACGTATGGCCAAATATAACCACCCAGAAAGACGCACCGGCCGATGCCGCTGAATGGGATGGCGTAGAGAATAAGCTGCAGTACTTAGAGCGATAAGCAACTAAGCTTTAAGACGTAATCAGTACCAAGTAACGCGTGAAATCACGCACCCGTAGCTCAGCTGGATAGAGTAGGTGGCTTCGAACCACTTGGTCGGGGGTTCGAATCCCTCCGGGTGCACCAATAACAAACCTCAGCCTTCGGCTGGGGTTTTTTATTGGCTCTCCCAAAGGCTCGATAAGAACCCCTGTTCGACAAGATGCATGCATCTTGGACTAGGAGCAAAGCGACGCAGCCCGAAGGGGCATTACCGCAACGCGGTGAATAATTAGAGTCAAACTCGAATTAGACATACTGACTTATACTATTGAATTTTCGAAAAGCCTCGCTATCGATTGGTGGTTGGGATCAAGAGGTCCCAGCCTTCGCTGGGATGACGGTGCCTTCGCTGGGATGACGGTGCCTTCGCTGGGATGACGGTGCCTTGGCTGGGATGACGATTGCCTTGGCTGGGACGACGGTGACTTCGATGGGATGACGGTGCAGTGGTCAACTAATCCCGGACACAGAATAAGGCTTTTCTTCAGCAATCGCTGGCGCCAAACCTTGGCTATAAGAATAGGGTCTTTGGTAATTATAGAGAGGGTACGGGTAAATTCGTTTAGATACGCTAAAGATGATGCACTCTGTATACATGCTAGGCTACGGCATTACCCAATAGATTTGGGTACAACAGCAGAGCCAACTCCCCTGTCATAATATGATTAAACTGAGTTACCCTAACCACAGTAGTTATCAAGTATCACTTAACCCGTGTTTTTTGTTTGGAGATATATTATTTTTGACCTATTGACCTTTGAGCAACTGCGTCTTGTGATAGTGGTTTATGTATCCGCCTTATTACCTGCGGTTATCATTCCCTTACTACATAAACGAAAGCTCATTCCAGCTTGGGTTCTACCTTTTTATCTAACAGTGTTTGTTGTTTGTGCATTGGGCTGGGAACTTTGGTTTAACTATGGCTTGGTTGCTGGCGATACTGTGACTGTTAGGCGGTCAGCGGCATTAAATAACATGATCCCCTTGCACATCAATGGCTTAATGAATTCGCTGGCGGATGCTGGGACGATTTGCTGTGGCACTTTGCTGCTTGTGTGGCTTGTGATGGGCCGCCAAGGCACTATTTACAGAAAATGGAATTGGAGCGCATTCACCCTACTCCTTAGTATTTTTATCGGTCAAAATATTTTAGTAGAAATGTTTCTTTACCATGATCAGCTGGCTGAGGGGACAAATCTTTCTTGGGCGCCACTATCACCCTTAGGGCCATGGTTCGATCCGATTCTCTTCGCCCTCAATGATCGTACGATAAGGCTTAGCAGTCAGTTGCCCTGGTTACTTTTGACGCCACTGATATATCTGGGCTTGATCAAATTTCTAAACTGGTCTGAGTATTCTAAAAAAACCTCTAAAGTATCTCGCAGAAATTAAACACCTCTGCCAACCGCGCTATTTAGGTAATCTAAAGGCACGAATAGCTATAATTACAATCACTACACTGACAATAACGATCCCTATATAAAATAGAAAGAAAGCCACATCGTTCGGCAAATTTTCTCCAAAGCTGAAGACCAAGCCTCAAGCATCGGGATAAAACGGGTCAATGATTGAGGCTAATACTATCGTCCAAGCAGCCACCACCATCCCCATCGCTACGCGATACACTCTGGTAAAAAGCGGCGCTAATGAGGGTAATACAGCCGCGAGTATCCACAGTAAATTGAGGTAATTGTGCCCGCCAGACAAATCTGGGTGGTGGCTCTGCTTCATTTCCTCTAAGCCCTCTGCTGTGCCTGCAATGTCAGCAACGATTAACTCAGACATTAAGTCGAAGTTTTTATAGGCCGCTGAGGCGAATTCTATAAACCCAATCAACGCCATGTTTGACTGGTTTCGAGGGAACATATTAAGGTAAAGGTCCGGTCGACCGTTCTTAGTAGGTATCGTCGCGCCGCTCAAGAACGGTACGCTATGTTTGTAACCGGTGGCTGTAATAATTACATCAATTTGCTCGCGTGAGCCATCTTTGAAGACAACATCTTTACCATCAAGGCGCTCTACATCTGCTTTGGCAATGCAATCTCCATGACCAAGGTAATGCAATATTTGTGTATTCATGATCGGGTGAGTTTGAAATATTTTATGATCAGGCTTAGGCAAGCCGTAGTTGGTTAGGTCGCCATTGATGACTCTCAGCAGACCGCTAAATATTTTTTGCTCAAGAAAGAATGGCAACTTTGGCCCTTCCTCTGAAAACACATCGGATGGTTTGCCAAATAGATGTTTGGGTACAAAGTGGTAACCACGCCGCACACTGAGGAATGCTTGATCTGCCGCGAATGAGGCATCGCAAGCGATATCTACGCCTGAGTTACCCGCGCCAACAACCAACACACGTTTGCCAGAAAATTCACTACTCGATTTATAATTAACCGAGTGCTTAACCTCACCGTCAAATTCACCCGGCCAAGACACAGTATTTGGGTCCCAGGTAACGCCGTTTGCACAGACTAGATACTTCGCGGTTAGTACTTCACCGCCTGACAGCCTAACAGACCAATCGCCTGTTTTATCTTGATCAGCCGACTCAACCTCAGTGCTAAGCCTAATAGACTCTAACAGGCCGAACTGTTGAGCGTAGCCTTTAATGTATTCCAGCAACTGTTTGTGGTTTGGGTAGTCCGGATAGTGGTCCGGCATGGCATAACCAGGAAAAGCGGAGAGTGTTTTAGACGAGATAAAGTGCGCCGAATCGTACATGGGTGTATTCGGGGCATTAATGTTCCAAATGCCTCCAACGCTGTCGTTGCGCTCAACAACAACAAAGTTAAGGCCCTGTTCTTGCAATCGTTTTGCAACGACTAAACCGGCAGGGCCTGCACCGACGACTATTGCATCAAATCTATCGTTCATTACGCTGCTCTCAGTTATCTGGCATGGCTATAGATTACATGACTAACGGTCATGTTTTAAAAGATGACTGTAAGTCACGTTTCCTGTATTGTCAAACGATGAAAACCAATATAGAAGCACGCAAAGAACCCGGGCAAGATCGCAGTCGCGCGACCTTACAGTCCATAATGAATGCATCGGCCAAGTTGATTGCAGCGAACGGCTTAGACGCAACCTCCATGACACAGATTGCAAATTTGGCGGGCCTATCTAAAGCCTCGCTGTATCGATATTTCCCAAATAAACAGGCATTGCTTTTGGCGCTTGCCGAACGGTCGTTCAAAACACATCGCGAAGAAATGCAGGCGATAATGCAGGTCGATAAAAAGCCTGAGCAAATACTCAGAGATGGGATAGGCCATTATTGCGATAAGCACACCAACAACCCGTTTTTTTTGAATTTACGCGCTGCCATCCTTGCAGACCCAGTGCTATCAGAACTGGACCTTAAAGACAGTCGCGAGAATGCTCTCCTACTCTCGACGTTTCTGACACAGCATTTTCCGCAGATTGATCCGACGATAATCAAAACGCGCTCTTTGCTCATTGTGGAGTTAATTGATTCACTAGCAAGATTGGTTGCCAGAGTGCCTGTGACCGAACAGAACAATTTAATAGATGAGTTTGTGGGCCTGTTTTTCGCCCACCTGAATCTAATGTGATTGATCGCTTCACATTGCCTTTAGCTCTAGTGAGGCAGCGGCGCTGGAAACTTTGCTGATGCGTTAGAATTAGAGCAATAGCACGGCCAGCTTGCCTATTATTAGGCGACTGAAGACTAGCTGCGTGACGCAGGTCAGCCGGCTTTTTAAACGCCTAAACAGCATTGGCATGACAATGTAGACAGCCGCTAAGACTCATCAGCTAGGCGGTTGGTTTTTTGAAGTCCGTTGGGCAAGTTTATGCTGATGAGTATGATTCAGGATTATAGATTAAGTGCATGAGTAAAATACCACTCCGCTCTTTTAGATAAGAGTGTCGATTTATAGAAGGTCATTTACAGTTACGCTATTTGCATAGATACAAACAGGTAGTTTTAGACGAATACAGATGATCAAGTGCCCCAATACCACCCTTTAAAGGCTACCCCTAAACCTTGGTATCCAAAGCCCCAATTTCCTCTATTAAATTAGCAACATGCTCTGTAATTAGGCGCTTAATATTTTCAGCGCCCTCCTTCTTCTCAAACTCTGAGCCTGACAGACCAATAAAATCAGGAATAGACCAATGAATAAACCGAGTCGTATCCCCAAATAGATTAGCAACACTCTCAAGCAATAGAAAACAATTCTCGAAAGTTGATTCGTCACACATAGTAATTAAATAGTCGAATTTTTCATTGTCGAGATGCCGCTCAAAAACTGTTTTTAATGGCGCAGCAGGGAACTCAAAGCCACCATCTTCCATTACTTCTGAGCAAAGCCCCTTGAGAAACCCAGCCTCAAAACCACTACAAAAAAACTCAATATTATCATTGCCAAAGCTATTACCCACCATCTCGGCAATTTTTCCTCGACCACCCCGAAACGTGCAAACAAACAGAACTTTTATAGGGCCCATAACATAACGCCTTTGTTAGCCATTTATGTCATCATAACAGCAAGACTATGCATGAGTGAATATGCATATAAAGCTGACATCTATGGCCACCGCTCGAAGGAAAGAAACCGTTAGTACTGATGGTCTGTATTTTTAGCACCACCTTCACTATTTCTGGACCCCAGTAGATACATGAGAAGACTGTTCTTAGGCCAAACATAAATCTCAGGCATAAAAAAACCCTGCGTGAACAGGGCTTCTTCGAGAGATATAGCTGATTATGTTCTTGGGGGAGAATCATGCACATAAACTAAGACAGCTATCCCCTGAAAGGTTCATTTATATCTGCTGTAAATGCATTTTACCTACCTCAATCTGAGTAAATCTCTCCTAAACGCGACTATATTGCCGTTAATTAAACGATATTGCCAGCCTTAAAGGCTGACTGAGAGTGGTTCAATAGTAATCTGCATTGCTTTGAATCCACGTGTTAATAGAGCATGGCATTGAAACAAATAGCGACCGAGCATTTTGACTAAACCTCTGCAGTCACGCGAGTAGCAATGCCTAGTTTTACGCTCGGTATTATGGTCTAAAACATCCTGCGACAATCCCAGCCTACTATGAGGGTGCCCCATTAATAAGACCGTCCAATTGTTAATCCTGGCCCATTGACCCGTCAGACTAACCTCGCAAACGCTTAACCCTAAAACTCCGTCCCTTAAGCTTGCCTTGAGAGAGTTTATTAAACGCCGTTTTGCCATGCTTATGGGCTACCCCAACGTAGGCCCAGTGATCGCCCACCTGTATTTTTCCTATCTCTGTTCCCGGAATACCATCAGCACCCGTCAAGGCACCTACAATATCCCCTGCTCTAAGCTTCTGTTTTTTACCGCCACCAATGTGAATGGTCACCATGGGCGGAGAAAAAACAGGCTCACGTAATAATCTTATATGCGGCAACTCACCGCGTTGAAACTTCTGTTTTAAATAATCTTCTAACTGGCTAATTCGGTGCTTATCTCGCTGTGTATATAAGCTGCAGGCCATACCTTGAGCCCCCGCACGACCAGTGCGGCCAATGCGGTGAGTGTGGACTTCTAACTCCTGTGCAACTTGATAATTGATCACCATATCGAGAGAGTCAATATCTAAACCCCGAGCTGCCACATCTGTGGCAACCAGTACCGAAATACTGCGGTTGGCAAAACAGGCTAAGGTTTGATCTCTGTCTTTTTGCTCTAAATCGCCATGTAAGGCCGATGCTTCGTAACCCGCTGCGCGCAACTCATTGGCTACTCGGTCGGTTTCAACCTTGGTATTACAAAAAATCAGCGTGGTCTCTGGTTGATGTTCCTGCAACAACAGCCTAACCGCCTCTACACGAGACTGATCATTTTCAACCTGGTAAAGGGTTTCGATAATACTTTGGTTACTATGGGTATCCTGCACTTCTACAGTCACTGGGGACTGCATAATTCGCTCTGCCGTTTTTTCAATTTTTTCAGGGTAGGTGGCACTAAATAACATAGTTTGCCGCTGCTCAGGCATGTAACCAACAATATCATCTAGGGCTTGCTGAAAGCCCATATCCAGCATTCTATCCGCTTCATCTAACACCAGTGTCGTTAGGTTATCTAGGTTGAGATTCGCCTTACGCAGGTGCTCTTCAACCCGCCCGGGCGTGCCCACAATAATGTGCGCGCCGTGTTCCAAAGAGCCCACCTGAGGTCCAAAGGCCACACCGCCACAGAGAGTAAGCACCTTAATATTGTGAATGCCACGGGCCAGTTTACGTATTTCTGTCGCCACCTGATCTGCCAACTCACGGGTTGGGCACAGCACTACTGTCTGCACACGAAAACGTTTTACATCAAGTTTGTTCAACAAGCCTAGTGCAAAGGCTGCGGTTTTACCCGAGCCGGTTTTGGCCCTCGCAATGACGTCTTTATTGGCTAAAATAGGGGGTAAAGCTTGCGCCTGAATCGGCGTCATCTCGGTGTAACCAAGGCTTGCAAGGTTATCTACTAAGGCGGCGTTTAGGTCTAAACTGGCAAAATCATATTCTGACAAAGGGATTCTCATATGTTGTTTTGGGTGCAGCGAACCTATCAGGTAAGTATAGGTCTAGGGCGTGTTTCGACGAGTACTTTACCAGAATAACAGTCCCTTAGCTGTCTATAACCGGCTGCTTTTAAAAGGATAGCGATGGATTCACTCTTTTTCGAAAAGAAGGGTCATTAGGGCTGCCGTTCCCGAAGGCTTTGCACAGCAACCGGGTAAGGATCAATCACGACCCTTACAGCGCAACCCAACCAAAGGGCGTCACCTCGCTATTCCGTATCGAGTAATTCAATGAAATGTACAGCCTGTAATAGTAACGCCTGCACGCTATTGGTGACATCAAGGTTTAACAGTGAAACCTCATCATCAAAGGGTTCTATTTCGGCAATTTGGCTACTGAGCAACTGTGGCGGCATAAAATGCTCAGCCCGCTTCGCTAGGCGTTCAGCTATCAGCGATTGCTCTGCATTTAATACAATACCCGCCCTCTTTATATAGGCACTAAATATTACTTTTCTATGCTGCTGTTTCAATCCAGAGTAGGCAAGAACGCAGCTTTTATTTTGCGACTGATATTGACAGAGTTGCCCGTAAATACGCTTTATCCATGGCGATCTCTGGGCCTCCGTTAATGGGATACCTTGGGACATCTGTAATCTCGCATCCTCAGTATGTAAAGAATCTGCATCTAAAAAGATGGCGCCAGATAGGCTTGCAATTTCACTAGCGAGGGTAGACTTCCCGGTACCCGACACGCCCATAACCACAACCAATAGGGGCTGCTGCCAATGCTCAGTGCTGCTCTCTAATGACGACATTATAAACCCTACCCTAAGTCTGTGTTTGCGCAATCATCGAACCCTATAAAAATGATCATTTTTATCTAAGCCCTCAGGCAACCCTATGATTGCAATATCATTCAGTATTACATAAACTGATTGCGCAACCAAATTGTTATTGCCACAGGCCTCAAAGCCAGCGGTAAACCCTATAATTAAGGAATTGTTATGAATTCTGGTATTCAAAAACTGATCTTATCAGCCTCTTTACTGCTCCCATTAAACAGCCTCGCGGCGTCAGACTCCTATTTAAACGCGAACTTGTCCTCCGACAGGCGCGTTGATCTGTTACTTCAAGAGATGACCCTAGATGAGAAAATCGGCCAAATGTGCCAGTTTGTTGGTGAAGCATCCGATATCGATTTTGATAGTAAAGACACCAAAACAGATTACACCTTAGCCTTAGGGGCTAGGGCAGGATTGATCAAAGAAGGAAAAATTGGCTCGTTTTTAAAAGTATCTACCTTTGAAGAAGCCAATATTTTACAAGGTTTAGCGGAGGAATCTCGGCTTAAGATTCCACTACTTATAGCGACCGATGCTATACACGGGCACGGCATGTACATGGACGCCACCACTATCTATGCCACTCAAATTGGTTTAGCCGCGTCATTTGAACCTGAACTAGCCGAGTTAATGGCCGAATACACTGCCAGAGAAATGCGTGCAACAGGGTTCCATTGGGCCTATTCTCCTAACGTTGAAGTTGTTCGAGATGCTCGATGGGGCCGTATTGGTGAGACCTTCGGTGAAGACCCCTACCTCGTCACACAGATGGGTAATGCCATGGTGCGAGGCTATCAGGGCAAAGACTTTAGCTCTCCGTCAAATGTAATAGCATCCGCCAAGCACTTTGTCGCTGGCGGCATTCCCTACAATGGCGTCAACGGCGCACCGGCGGATGTATCAGAACGCACTTTACATGAAATATTCTTTCCCCCGTTTATCGGTTCAATCGATAACGGTGTTTACACTATTATGCCTGCGCATAATGAAATCAATGGTATTCCCGCCCATGCCCATGAAGGCTATTTAACCGATTTAATCCGCGGCGAATGGGGCTTCGAAGGCTTTTATGTCAGCGACTGGATGGACATTCAACGCCTCGAAACGGCCCACAAAATTGTTGATTCAGAAAAACAAGCAGACAAAGTAGCTGTGTTGGCAGGTATGGATGTGCACATGCAAGGCCCTGGCTTTTTCGACAATGTAAAAGCCCTGGTGCAGGAGGGTGAAATACCCCAGAGTCGAATCGACGATGCGGTGAGCAAAATCCTCTACGCTAAATTTCAACTGGGGCTATTTGAAAATCGTTATACCAGTCAGGAAACAGTGGATACTACGCTGCTCAAAAAGGCTCATCGTGATCTGGCCTTAAAAACCGCACAAAAGTCCATCGTATTACTTAAGAACAGTGGCGTATTACCCCTTAAACAGGGCGTTGAACGCATTTTAGTCACCGGCCCTAACGCCGATCATCAGGCACTTTTAGGTGAATGGGCACGTGTGCAGCCAGACAGTAATGTGATTACGGTGCTAGAAGGTATTAATGAGCAATATGCATCTGACTCAACAATCGACCATATAGCCATCGCCCGACACGACCTTATTTCCAAGGCTGAATTATCCGCAGTGAGTAAGTCCGCCAAGAAAGCCGATGTCGTTATTGCGGTGATGGGCGAAAACTCACTGCGCTTTGACCCCAACAAGACCAGTGCCGAGAATGTTGATCGCCCCACCTTAGATTTAGTCGGCAACCAAATTGAATTGCTAAAAAACATCAAAGCCAGTGGGTCAACATTAATTGTGGTTCTAGTGAACGGTGGCCCGATTGCCTCAGAATGGTTAACTGAAAATGCTGATGCCATTATAGAAGCCTGGGAGCCGGGTATGTATGGCGGCCGAGCCATTGCAGAAACCCTAGTCGGAAAAATAAATCCTGGCGGCAGACTACCCATAACCGTGCCCCGCTCTGTGGGTCATTTGCAGAGCTTTTATAACTACAAACCCTCCGCATTTCACCGTGGTGGTTTCTATTTGAGCTCTCGCAAGCCCCTGTACTACTTTGGCTACGGTCTCTCTTACACCACGTTTGATTACACAGACCTAACCGTACCCAAAACAATGGCTACCAACGATAGCCTAACCATGACCATTGATATTAAAAATACCGGTGCAAAGGACGGTGACGAAGTGGTGATGATTTATCTTAATGACAAAGTCAGCACAGTAACTACTCCGGTTAGAAAGCTCGTCGCCTTCAAACGTATCCATTTAAAACGCGGCGAACAGAAAACATTGAGCTTTACGATTGATAACAAAGACTTCGCGTTACTGGACCGTCATATGAAGTCCATTATTGAGCCCGGTGAATTTGACATTATTATTGGTGATCACTTAAAGGTCGCCACAGTAATGGTTGAAAAATAATCGTTCGATTTAAACTTTCTAAGGATTTGAAGTGAACTTAAGTTTATTTGCTGTGGCTGGTGCAGGTATCGCGCTGTTATTGTTTTTGGTTATCAGGTTGCGAGTACCTGCCTTTTTAGCCTTGCTGGTCACCAGCTTATTAGTGGGCCTCTCTTCTGGTTTGGAACCGGCACAGGTTATCGATTCCATTAAAAATGGCATGGGCGGAACCCTAGGTTTTGTGGCTATTGTCGTGGGTCTGGGGGCTATTCTTGGTCAAATATTAGAGAGTTCTGGCGGGATTCAGCGTATTGCCGATAGTCTAATTAAGTCGTTTGGCCCAAGCAAAATCCAGTGGAGTCTAGGGGTTACCGGTTTTATTGTTGCGATCCCCGTATTCTTCGATGTAGCGTTTATTATTTTGGCGCCTCTGTTATATGGGTTGGCTAATCGTTCTGGCCGGTCTTTATTATATTATGCAATTCCACTCTTGGCGGGACTGGCCATTACCCATAGTTTTATTCCCCCTACTCCGGGCCCCATTGCCGTCGCAGAGTTGGTCAAAGCCGACTTAGGCTGGGTTATTTTGTTTGGTGCAATAACCGGCGTCCCCGCCATGATTATCGCAGGGCCTTGGTTTGGAAGGGTAATCGCCAACAAAATATTTATTGCGGTGCCAGAAGCCCATAGAGATAAAGCCACAGTATCTAACGCCTCATCGCCTAGCTTTACCTGGGTCACCTCTATTATTTTACTGCCCCTATTACTCATTATGCTGGCAACTACCGCGCCATTTTTATTGGCCCCAGACAGTGCGCTGTTAGCTCTGATTGGCTTTTTAGGTCACCCCTTTGTCGCCTTAACCATTGCCACTATTTTGGCCCTAATCATTGGCCATACTCAATGCGACCTAAGCTCGGAAGCATTATTAAATATTGCCAATAAAGGGTTAGAGCCTGCAGGGATAGTGATTTTAATTACCGGTGCCGGCGGCGCATTTAAACAGGTGCTAATTGACTCTGGTGTTGGTCAGATGTTGGCCTCGGTCTTTATTGAAGCGCAATTCTCAGTGTTCATTCTCGGTTTCTTGATCGCAGCCATTACCCGCGTCGCACAGGGGTCTTCAACGGTTGCGATGATCACCGGCGCGGGCCTTATGGCCCCAATTCTGGAACTACAGCCTATGTCCGCACCAAGCTTAGGTCTGTTGGTGATTGCGATTTCGTCCGGCGCGACTATTCTTTCTCATGTCAACGATTCTGGATTTTGGCTCGTCAGTCGCTACCTTGGCATGAGCGAAAAGGACACCTTAAAGACATGGACAGTAATGACAACAATCATCTCTTTGACGGGGTTGCTTAGCTGTCTGCTGATATCGCTGTTTTTGTAAACCAAACCAATTATTGCTCTTACTCTATTGGTATCTTATTTGGGTTCTAGGTCAATTTAAGAGGTAATATGTTTAATAATAATTCCATCCCCATGGGCAAGTCTCAAGGTGTTAAACGGCTTACGCTAAAAGATGTAGCAGAGAAAGCCCAGGTTAGCCCTATGACTGTCTCTCGAGTGGTCAATGAGTTTGCAGGGGTCCGTGCTGATGTTCGCAACAGGGTAAACACCGCCATCACTGAGCTAGGATATATTCCTAATCGCTCGGCTAGTGTGCTGGCCTCATCAAAGTCGAAGTTAATTGGCGTATTGATTCCCTCTTTATCCAATGTTGTCTTTAGCGACGTATTGCGGGGTATTTACGATATTGCTATTCCGGCCAATTATCAGGTGTTGTTGTTTAATACCCACTACTCTCCCATTGAGGAAGAGCGTGCCATTAGAACCTTACTGGGGCAGTCTCCTGAGGGTGTCATTATTACCGGCGGCGAACAAACCGGCGCCGCAAAATCTATGCTCGCAGCCTCTGGCGTGCCCATAGCTCAGATAATGGATAAAGTAGAGGATCCCATTGATATTAATATTGGATTTTCGCATTTCGAAGCGGGAGCGGCCGTCACTCAGTCATTAGTGGATCAGTCATACAAAAAAATAGGCTTTATCGGCGCCAGAATGGACCGCAGAACCTGCGAAAGACTAGCAGGATTTGAATCTGTTTTATCGGCCATTAATGGTTTAGATAAAAAACGTGTGATCACCATCCCTCAGGCATCTTCCGTCGCTATGGGCGCAGCACTGTTTAGAGAGTTAATGGCAAAAACCGAGGGCGACTGCGACGCGGTATTTTGTTGCAACGATGACTTAGCTCTAGGGGTCTTACATGAATGCAATAAAATGCAGATTAAGGTCCCAGAAAAATTTGGCGTATGTGGCTTTAACGATATTGAAATGGCCGCCTATGCTCAACCGGCTTTGTCGACAGTGAGTGTCAACCGATACAAAATGGGCAGCAGAGCCATAGAACTCATTTTTAACCGAATACGCCACGATGACGATACGCTCTTGGCATCGCCCAATTATATCAACACCGGTTTTGAGTTAGTGATGCGTGATTCGACCCGATAGGCCTAGGCCCTAGCATGCTATATATCATTAAATATTAATATCGTAACCTCAGGTTACCAAGGTGCCCCCATTGTTTTTAGCCACTGAAATGTTCAAAAAAATAGCGCTTATTGCCATCGCTTGCTTAAGTTTTCTAGCGGCTTCATGTTCGGGAACGATCTCGCCCACTAGTAGCGATAATCCGACATCAATCACTGATGCGAATGGAAAATATTGCCCTGTAGGCTCAGAAGAGTTAGCGCTCAATCTAGCCAACGTAACTCTTACGCGCGTGCCAAACATTCCATTAATGTATCAGGGGTATAACAATATTGAAGGTCCGGTCTGGCACGATGGAGCGCTTTATTACTCGAATATGGGATCACACCCGCCAGATAAACAAGGCTTTGTGTTGACCAACCAAACCACAATATGGCGCTGGGTTGAGGGGGAAGCGCCACAGATCTGGATGAACGACAGTATTGCGGGCACCAATGGCTTGGCATTAGATAGCAGGGGTAATTTATTGGTCGCTCGGCAGCTAGACGGCTCTCTCTCCATTATCGATTGGGCCACCCAAGAAATAACGCCCATTGCGTCCGGCTACAATAACAAACGGTTCAACGCGCCCAATGACTTAACCGTTGCCCATGATGATAGGGTTTATTTTACTGATCCAAATTGGAATACCCCTTCAAATATTAGCGTAGACAGTATTCAAGGTGGCGGAAAACCCGGATCAACAGCCCCTGGGCAACGTATCTATACGATCACTGCCGATGGCAACGTCAGTACCACTGCTGTGACTGAGCTTGTGCCCGCTCTCCGTGATAAACCCAATGGGATTATTTTGTCACTGGATCAACAGCAGCTTATTGTCGGCGGCTTACGGGGTCTGTGGGCATTTGACCTAGAAGCAGGCGAAGTATCGAACCCACAGCAATTACTAAACTCGCCCATTGATGGATTGGGGAAAGATTGCAGCGGAAATATTTATGTGACTACGACCCGGGCGTTAATCAACAGAACTGACGGTCAGGTCGTTGTGATACTCGATAAAAATTATAGAGAGGTGGGTCAGTTAACGGTGCAAGGCATTCATATTGTCACCAATATTGCCTTTGGTGGAGAGGATGGAAAAACCGTATTTGTAACGGGCTTAACGGACCCTATGGATGGGGAAGACGCCCGCCAATGTGGTGATGCTACCTGCTTAAACGCGGGGATTTATGCTGCTAAACTGAATGTCCAGGGTTTTCCATTTTAGTCTAAGGCTAATGTTTTTCTCTCAACTGATGGTGACTGAGGCAACGCTAGGTGCGGCAAAGAAGACCCGGCAATGGTCTCAACGATGATTATCTATCCTTCTTCCTACGCACTACCGTGGTCTCGACATTGCCGTCCTCAAGAAGCTTATCAATGTCTTCCGCAGACATATAATCCAGGTCCCAATGGTTACAGATGTCGTTTCTATAACGCGTATGGTTTTTATCAGTAGAGTCTGATTTCTTCCGATTAAAGTATTTAAGTAAACGATCGCTAATAGCCATACGGCTTATACTACCGCATTGCAAAATTGGATTGAAACGCCACTAAACTAGCCAGTTATTTAACACTCAACTCAGCTCTTAGTAACCCCGCCAGCTATTTGATGATACACTTTGCTACAGGGGCTAAGGCCGTATAAAAGCAACAATAATGGAGACCGAAATGGATAAGCCAAATATTTTTAAACGATCAATAATGCAGGTGGTTAACCTTTGGCGAAAGGTGATGGATGTGAAATTTAATCCATTGAGATTTATCCCAGACAACACCTTGCAGTCATACTTTATGCTGGTGCTATTTACGATCTGGAGTATCACCTTTGGTTTTATTGCAACCTACTACATAGGCTGGTTGGGTTACAGCACGGCGATCAGTGTCGTCGTTCACTTAACGATCTTAATACCCATTATGATTACCAATGCCGTATTCATTGATGCGGAGCGCACGGGCGATCAGTGGTTAGCAGAATGGAAAGAAGAGCAGAGTAAATACAAGCTCTTTATGAACAGAATGAAGATGAAAAATGTGGTTCGCTGGAAGTCTGACACCGAGGCCTAAAACCTTCGAGATATCTGATTAGCCTGCTATTTAGCTAATCCATATGAAAAATCTGTTTTTATAACACTGTTATCTCAGGCGCTGGAAGAATCCTTTTAAGCGTCTGGGATAACCGCCTATAATCTACGCCTGAATTAACTCTCTAAGGCGCTACCCATGACACCCGAACCCTCTGTTGAAATTGAAGCCGCTGCTTTTCGCCGTCTGCTAAAACATCTCGACGACAACAAAGATGTGCAGAATATTGATCTAATGATACTGGCAGACTTTTGTCGCAACTGTCTCAGTAAATGGTATCTGGCTGCCGCTGAAGAGCGCGCCATTGAAATGGATTATGACCAGGCCCGTGAGGCTATTTATGGCATGCCCTACAGCCAGTGGAAGGAAAATCACCAACCACCAGCTACAGAGGCACAGTTAGAGGCTTTTGCCGCGCGGCAAACGTAACTGTTTGTTACTCAACTATTTATCGGCTACTCATCAACCAGGTGAAAGCCGGGTGTAGAGGTCGACAGGGCAATCTCTTCGCTGTTCATCGCTTCGCCTACGCCTTCAAACAGGGGCGATGACAGATAGCGTTCGCCAGTATCGGGCAACATACAGAGAATGACTGTGCCCGGCGCTGCCGTTGCTGCAATTTCCTGGGCCACGGCAAAAGTACAGCCACCAGATATACCGGTAAAGATGCCCTCTTTACGCGCCAGTAATTTGGATGCCTCAATACCTTCTTGGGCATCGATAGGAGCCAGCTCGTCAAAGCGCTTCTGATCGATGGACTCCTGTAAAACGGCGGGAATAAAGTCTGGCGTCCAACCCTGAATAAGGTGCGGTTCAAAGGCTGGATGAGTCCCTGCAGGTGCCCCACCCTCGCCACGTTCCTGTACTACACCACTTTCAATCAGCTGAGCATTAATCGGCTCGCTAAGAATAATTTTGGTCTCGGGGCGCTCTTTGCGAAGTACCTTGGCCACGCCTGAAAATGTACCCCCGGTGCCGTAGCCGGTCACCCAGTAATCGAGTTTGTCGCCAGCGAAATCCGCCAGTATTTCTCGCGCTGTGGTATTTTCATGGATCAAGGCATTGGCGTCCGATTCAAACTGACGAGCCAGAAACCAGCCATTGGCATCTGCAAGCTCTACCGCTTTTAGGTAGCAACCCATGGCCTTATTGGCCTTTGGTGTAAGAATAACCTTGGCACCCAAAAAGCGCATTAGCTTGCGCCGCTCAACCGAAACACTGGTAGGCATAGTCGCCACAAAGGGGTATCCCTTGGCAGCACAGACCATTGCCAAGCCAACACCTGTGTTGCCGCTAGTGGCTTCAATAACGGTCTGTCCGGGCTTTAGGGCGCCGCTGCGCTCGGCCTCTTCAATGATGCTAATGGCCAAGCGATCTTTAACCGATCCGGCGGGATTAAAAAACTCCGCTTTGACATACAGGCGCACATTATCTGGCGCGAGTTTTTTTACCTGAACAACCGGCGTATCACCAATCGTATCTAAAATACTGCTGTAGAGTTTACCGCGCCCTTCGGTGGTTCGCGGATTTAAATGTGGGTCTGTATCTGACATGCCTGCTCTCCCTTTGATTAACAACTCGCTCAGTAAGCGTAGATCATTATCGAAGATTAGAACGATGTCAATTGAGCATCAGAATCACTGACTGTAAAAACCAACCTCAGCAATCTGTATATCAGCAACATGGTCACGACCAAAGGCAACCACGCCTATACTGCGAATAGACGCAGACTTGACGGCAGTGCCCAACCAGGACCCAGAACGAGCAAAGTCGCTGAGGGGTATCCTGATGGTTTGCCATTGCTCGTCGATATCAAAACTCGCCTGATAGTACTGCCAGGGTAGAACAGTACCGCTAGTGCGTAGATGGACAAAATATTTTTGCGGTTTGCCGCGCACGCGCAACATCACTCCCGCCGCTGCTTCTGCCGAGCCTTTGGCAATCCGGCTGCGCAGCTGGATAAAGCCGCCATTATTCTCGGTGCTCACTGTGCCTGTCATATGGGCATAGCTCACATCATCCTGCTGGCCATAGGTCACCTGCCCTGTGGAAACGCCGCCCATAACCTGGTCACTGACATAATTCCAGCGCTGCTCGGGGTTTGACTCAAAATTTTCAACCATCAACGTATCCCCGTTAACAGCCCCACTAAGGGCGCTAGTGATAAAAGTAGCCACCAGACAGAGCTGTCTTAGTATTTTATTGGACTGTAATAGCAGCATATTCCTTAGCCTCGTTTGTATTGGGTGGGGCAATATCCCCTGCTGACATCCGGTGAACGCAGGGAGAGATGCTTGGTCTTGCGGCTCGATACACGCTTGCGCCACATACGAAATGAACTGGCTTTCATTTCTCTGCGCATTAACGTAATCACCGCAGACTCATTGAGACCAAATAAATTCTCTATGGCCTCAAACGGCGTACGGTCTTCCCAGCCCATTTCTATAATGCGTGAGACCTCATCTGGCTTAAAGTCGGCATTGGGTTTTTGTGGGCGAAGCTTCGGTTGATTAAAAAGCTTTGGTTGATTAAGAATCGATGATTGATTGATAGACAACTCCAAAAAGGATTGAGACCACTGTCACTGACCATTATAAACGTTTTACGCATCCGCCCATTTTTTGTATCAACCCACAAGACAATTTACGCAAACAGATACCCTTCTAGACTTTGGACTTCACCACGAAAAACGCTATAGTCACTGCAATAACAAAAAAACAAAGCAGCCTAATTATGAAACAGCCTAGCCTGATGGCGTCATTACTACTTTCAGCATCTCTTTTGTCTATTGTGTCCTGTGGTGGCGGTGGTGGTTCAAGCACGCCAATCACAGCAGAGGAACCCGTTACCCCCTCATTGCCCAATGCCAACACCTTTCCCGGTGCGAGCTGGGCCGTCCATTCTCCTGCAGAACTCGGTATTTCTCAAACTGGGGTTGATGCGGCTCTCGACTATGCCTTCGCTGCTGGCCGCAACACTCAGGGCGTGGTTATTATCAGGCATGGCGTCATTGTCGGTGAACGTTACGCTGAGGGTGAAAGCGCAGCGACCATTGCCACCAGCTGGTCAACGGCCAAATCCGTCGCCAGTACCTTAATTGGCATTGCTGTCGACGACGGGTTGATTAGCAGTATTGATGTGCCCGCCGAAAATTACCTGCCCCAATGGGTCAACACAGACAGAGAAGCCGTCACCATTCGCTCTATCTTGGAAATGCGTTCCGGCCTTGGCATGGCCTCTAATGACCCCACCGATACCGCGATTTATGTGTCTGGCGGTGCCAGTGGCGACCAACTCGCCTATGCCATGAACAGGACCCCTGCCACCATCCCCAGAACCAATAACTGGGTGTATCAGAATACCGATTCAATGTTGCTGGGCGGCATGCTTGAGAATGCCTCTGGCCAGAATGTATTGGATTATGCCGATGTAAATCTGTTCTCCAAAATCGGCATGACCGCCACCTGGTGGACAGACGAAGCCAGCCACGCCCTCACCTACTGCTGCATTGATGCCACCAGCAGAGACTTTGCGCGCTTTGGCCTGTTAATCGCTCGCGACGGCAAATGGGGCAATACTCAGGTAGTCTCCAAAGACTGGATTGATGCAGCCACGGATGTCTCAGTAAATCTGGCCTCAGATTCGAACTATGGCCTGCACTGGTGGATAAACTCTGACCTGGGGTATTTTTATTCCGCGGGACTGCACAAAAACAATATCTACATTTTTCCCCAGCACGACCTAGTCATAGTGCGTAACAGCACCTACAACAGAACCGGCGATGACACGGTTCGCACAGGGTCTAACTGGCACTATACCGATGCCCCTAGTTCCTGGAGCAATGCAGAGTTCGTCACCTTTGTAACCGACGCTATTAATTAGGTCTGACGGATATCCGCCGGGGTCGTTGCCGACCAGCGCTTAAACGAACGCCGAAAATTAGCCGGGTTACTAAACCCTAACAGCGCCGCAATTTCTGACACAGGCAATTCGGTGCCCTGTAAATACTCCAAGGCTAAACTGTACCGCACCTGATCTAGCAGCGGCTGAAATCTAGTGCCCTCTTTTTGAAGGCGTCGCTGCAAGGTGCTTTCGCTCATATGCATCTGCTGGGCAACAGCAGCACAGGTTGGAAATTCTGAGCGTGACCCTAACAATGCCTGTTTTACTCGCTCACTCACCATACCCACATAATTGTAGCCGGCCAGCATTCGATCACATTCGCGACGAAAGACGTCCTGGGCTACAGGATCAGAGGAGGATATAGCTACAGCTAGGCTGTCCCCATCAAACGTCAATCCACAGCGGCTTGAGTTAAAACGAATATCCTTGCCAAATACCGACTCATAGAACGCCCTATCCTCTGGCTCGCCGTAATTTAACTCAAGGGTTGCTGGCACCCCCTGAGTATCGGTGAGTAATTTCAGATTGGTAACAAGACCAGCATAGAGCGCGTCTTTATAAAAGTGCTCCAGTGCCTCAGGCAGATGGGCCGCTGCACTGCGCAACTCCAAAGAGCCCTCGCCAGGTATTAATTCGACACGCACGCTAGGTAGTATTGCCCGTTTGTAACGCACCAATAACTTAACCACATCCCCTACCGTGGCACTGGTGGTCAGAGCATACCCAAGTATCCCAAAAGACGAGACCATTTCTAGCCTCATTCCCAGCTTAATGCCCAACAACCGATCACCAGAGAGCGCAATCGCCTTACCGCAGATTTCATCTGCCTGTTGAGCATTGAAAAACTTTGTGGCACTTAAATCGAGTGGGTCTAGGCCCGTATTTTCGAGTAACTGAGCCTCAGTAATACCCTGAGAAGCAAGCAGGTCTAGCAATACAGGCAACACAAAAGAGTGCATAAACACCTCAACGCAATCATAAACAAACCAAAAAATGACGGTAAATGAATCATCAATTGACCGTATTTGACACCCTTGGTTAGCTAGCTGTCAATTACAATTAATAAGTATTAATTCCCTAAAGCACAATAAGAGGAAATAACAATGGCGACCTATTCACTACAGCACCCCGACAAAGGGCTTATTACCTACACCGACAAAAAGCGCTACCTATGGTTAATGTCGGTACTGATGCCAGTCTTCCCGCTTATGGGTGTGATAATTTTTTATCAAACGGGTATCGAGTGGACCCTAGGCTTACCCCTCGCGGTAAACTATCTGGTTCTGCCCTTTCTTGATTATCTAATCGGCAGCGATGAAAACAACCCTCCCGAAGAGCTTGTGCCCCAATTAGAGGCAGACAAGTATTACCGTATTCTCACCATGCTTACCGTCCCCCTACACTTTATAGTGCTCGGCGTTATGGCCTACGTGGTTGGCACCAATGATTTGAGTCTATGGACAGTCTTGGTGATGGCGATTATTGCCGGCGGTTACAGTGGCCTAGGTATCAACACGGCCCACGAACTGGGCCACAAGCAAACTGCCCTCGAGCAGCTGCTGGCCAAAATTACACTGGCCGTGCCCGCCTATGGGCATTTCTGTGTTGAACATAATCGCGGTCATCACGTGCTGGTTGCAACACCAGACGACCCCGCCAGCTCAAGACTGGGCGAATCTATCTATGCCTTCACCCTTCGTGAAATTCCCGGCACCTTTGTACGGGGCTGGAACCTAGAAAAAACACGCCTTAACAAGCAGGGCAAAGCGACCTGGTCGGTGCACAATAATATATTGCAGTCTTACCTCATGAGCCTGATATTACAGGGCACACTGGTTTATCTGTTCGGTTGGATTATGCTGCCATTTTTGGCGGTGCATAACTTCTGGGCCTGGTATCAGCTCACCTCAGCCAACTACATTGAGCACTATGGCCTGCTGCGTGAAAAGAATGAAAATGGCCGCTATGAGCGCTGCCAGCCACATCATTCATGGAATGCGAATTACATTATGAGCAATCTGGCACTGTTTCATCTGGAGCGTCATTCAGATCATCATGCCAACCCCATTCGCCGCTACCAGAGCCTGCGTAACTTCGACGACATTCCCGAACTGCCCAATGGCTATTACGGTATGTATCTACTCGCCTATATCCCTTGGCTGTGGTTTAAAGTGATGGATAAGCGCGTATTAGAACTGCCCCATATTCAGGGCGACCTTAGCAAAGTTAATATCCTGCCCTCAAAGCTTGAAGCAACTTACGCGCGATATGGTCAGGGCCAGGTAATGCCGCAGCAATAAATAGCCTCTAATAAATAAGGCTTGTAATAACGAGCGCTTGTAATAACGAGCAATAAAAAGGGCGACCCATCTGAGTCGCCCTTTTTGTATCCGCCAGATAAACCACTTATAGCTTGAGCTGACGCTTCACCCGAGCAAAAGCCTCCAGTGCAAATTCCACATCCTCTTTACTCAGTGCCGCCGACATCTGTGTGCGAATACGCGCCTTACCCTTGGGTACCACCGGATAAGAGAAAGCCACCACATAGATACCCTCCTCCAACATAGCCGACGCAAACTGACTGGCCAGAGCCGCATCATTCAACATAATCGGCACAATGGGATGGTTGCCCGGCAACAGCGTAAAACCCTCCCGCTCAAGGCCCTCACGAAACATCGCCGTATTGTCCCTAAGCTTCTGCTGTAGCCTATTAGACTCAACAACCAGTTCAAGCGCCTTAATCGCACCTGCCACAATAGGCGGCGCCACCGTATTAGAAAACAGATAGGGCCGCGACCGCTGGCGTAACAAATCTACCACCTCAGAACGGGCACTGGTAAAGCCACCGCTGCCACCCCCCAAAGCCTTGCCCAGGGTACCGGTGATAATATCCACTCTATCCATACAGTTGCGGTACTCATGAGTGCCGCGGCCATTGTCACCAATAAAGCCCGTGGCATGGCAATCATCAAAGTGCACTAGAGCACCGTACTTTTCCGCCAGCGTACAAATCTCATCGAGGCGCGCAATGGTGCCATCCATCGAAAACACACCGTCTGTCGTAATCATCTTAAAGCGCGCCCCTTTGGCATCAGCTGCCTTAAGCTGGGCCTCGAGATCGGTCATATCATTGTTGCGGTAGCGATAGCGCTGGGCCTTGCACAGTCGCACACCATCAATAATGCTGGCATGGTTCAGCGCATCAGAGATAACCGCATCCTCCGCGCCCAGCAGCACCTCAAACAGGCCGCCATTGGCATCAAAGCACGAGGGATAAAGAATCGTCTCCTCCATACCCAAAAACTCACTGAGTTTATGCTCCAGCTGTTTGTGCAGGCTCTGAGTGCCACAGATAAACCGCACCGATGCCAACCCATAACCCCAGTTATCGAGGCCCGCTTTAGCAGCGGCACTTACCTCTGGGTGCTGAGCCAGCCCCAGATAATTATTGGCGCAGAGATTCAACACCTCCGACTTACCATTAACGCCAACCCGGGCGCCCTGGGCCGTAGTAATTTCCCGCTCCGACTTATACAGTCCCGCGGCTTTAATCTCAGTTAGCTCAGCCGTTAAATGCTCTTTAAATTCACCGTACATTATTATTTCCCTCGTTCATTCGCTCTCTAGCTCTGTTCATTATTTCCAATTAAGAATAACCTTACTGGCTTCACCCGCATTCATGGCATCAAAGCCCTGCTGAAAATCTTCAAAGCCCAAACGATGCGTAATCACCGCCGAAATATCCAAGCCAGACTCAATCATCGACGACATCTTGTACCAGGTCTCATACATCTCACGGCCATAGATACCCTTGAGCGTCAGCATATTAAAAATTACCTGACTCCAATCAATCGCCATCTCCTCTCCCGGAATACCCAGCATCGCCACCTTGCCCCCATGGCACATATTGGCCAGTAGATCTCTAAAACCAGAGGGATTGCCCGACATTTCCAGCCCCACATCAAAGCCTTCAGACATACCCAGTTCGCGCTGCACATCGGCTAGCTTCTCGGTGCGCACATCCACCGTTCGAGTCGCACCCAGCTGTTTGGCCAGGGCCAGTCGTTCAGGGTTTATATCGGTAATAACCACATTCTTCGCGCCGGCATATTTGCATACCGCCGCGGCCATGGCGCCAATCGGGCCAGCACCCGTAATCAGTACATCTTCAGCAAGAAGATCGTATTGCAGCGCGGTATGCACAGCGTTGCCCAGAGGGTCAAACAGCGCCGCTACATCAAGATCAATCCCCGGACGATGCTCCCAGACATTGGACATAGGTAGCGCCAGATATTCCGCAAAGGCACCCGGTCGATCTACCCCTACCCCACTGGTCTGGGCACAGAGATGGCGGCGCCCAGCCATGCAATTACGGCAGCGACCACAGACCACATGGCCCTCGCCAGAGACAATCTGCCCCGGACGGAAGTCATTCACATTAGCGCCAACATCCACAATCTCGCCAACAAATTCATGGCCAACCACCATAGGCACTGGAATCGTCGCCTGAGCCCAGCTATCCCAATTATAGATATGCATGTCCGTGCCGCAGATAGCGGTGCGGTCGATTTTGATAAGAACATCATTAATGCCTATTTCTGGTTCGGGCACATCCTCTAACCACAGCCCCTGCGTCGAATTCCGTTTTACCAGTGCTTTCATGGTGCTATTTTCCTATTAATTGTTTACTATACGGGAAATTATTCCTGTATCGTAGAAGCTAGAATTCCTTTATGCAAGATTTTATTCTCTTATAGTAAAATAAAGAGTAGGCATAAAGACCAGAAGCAAAGAGCAGAAACAAAGAGTGGGAATAAAGCGCAGAAACCAAGAGCCAAAACAATGAAGCCAACCGACCATGACCCCGCTAGCCATACACTCAGCAACCGAGTGACCGAGCTGCGTAAAAAACACAAGCTAACCCTAGATCAGCTCGCCACCAGCTCCGGCGTCAGCCGCTCCATGCTCAGTCAAATTGAGCGCGGGCAAGCCAACCCCACATTAACGGTTACCTTTAGAATCGCGCAGGCCTTTGGTATGAGTATCGGTGAACTGGTCGACCAGCCCTGGGCATCCTCCACCATTGAAGTGGTCCACGGCGAAGATAAGAGCAACCTGTTTCGGTCAGACAAAAAGATACAGATACGCACATTGTCACCGCTGCATATCGAAAAGAATATTGAGTTTTATGAACTGCGCATTCAGCCCGGCACAAGCTTAACCAGCGCCCCCCATTTTGATGGCACCAAAGAACTGCTCACCATCACCAGCGGTACTGCTCAGATTATTTCCGGAGACAATAACTGCAAACTCAGCGAAGGCGACTCCGCCCATTACCGTGGCGACCTAACCCACAGTATTGAAAACTGCGGGGACTGCGAACTGGTTGCCTACTTGGTAGTCACTAGTCAGTAGCTTTTAGAGTAGTAGCTTCGGGGTTGATAGCGCCCAGATTAGTCGGTTCTAAATTAATAACGCCGGGGTTAGTCGCTACTACGTTATCGGCCCCCAGAGAAAAGAAAGCCAACCGGTCAGACCGAAAACTACCGATCAAAACCTCATCACCCAGCGGCAATGCCACCGTAGGTAATCCAAAGGGCTCACGTTTAAAAGACCAGCTATTACGCTTATCCAAGCTCAGTGCATCAAGCTCCGTTACTGTAAACGGCAGAGCACAGACACCCGCCTCCTCACAGCTAAACACATCCAGAATCTCATGATCCAAACTGGTTACCCAAAGAGAACCCGCCTTGAGTATAAGATTATCTGGCGCATTAACAGAAAAAGACCCCGTTTCTAGCCCAAGGTCCAGATCAATCACAGCAACCCTGTCCGACAAATTAAACGCCATATAAAGTAGGCCATTCTGTTCATCATAGGCAACACCATTAGGCTGCGCGCCATCAGTATTCGGCACCTGACTAAAACGATGAGTCTTATCCCAGTGCAGTACATAACCTGTGTTTTGCTTAGTAATAGCAACGGTTAAAAAGTCATTCACCGAGAAGTCATGGCCAAACATATGAGACACAAAAAAGCTGCCATCGGCGAGCAGGCTAACATCATTGAGATAGTTCTCCGCAGGCGCTACCACACAGCCTCGCCAGACCAGCCCCCATTGATTGCGCGGTTCATCAGGCAGAGTAGCCTCTACTAGCTCGCGCTCCTGCTGTGCTTCCTGTTCTCGCTCTAGGGCTACCAATTCAAACATCTCTACGGATTCATGGGCCATATGATTCACCACCGCAAGCTGATAACGGCCATCCTCCCGCGTCACCAAATCGATACCATGGGGACCAAAGGGACTCTCGGCAGTCTTCTCGCAACTGGCATCGCCCCAGCTATTCTCCGAATAAATAATCGGCAAGGGCACACGGCGCTTAGTCTGCGCATTCAGCAGCGCCAAACGCCCAGATCCAACCTCTGCTATGGGTGCTATACCGCCAAATTCAGAGACAATAATAAACTGCCCATCTGGCGTAATCGCCAGATCTTCCGGATTAGTCACCCTGCAAGCCACCGATAATTGCGCACCAGACTCACAGTCAGAAACCGCGACAACAGGGCCAATATAGGCGCGACCCAGAATAAACAGCGACAGCACTAAGCACAGCAGCGCCAGAGGAAGCGCAATGGCATAATAATGTTTAAGTACTAACTGCAGGTGCTTTTTACACAGATCAATATCAACCGCCAACAGATAAATAGCCTCACAGACCAGAAGCAATCCAAGGGTAAATAATGCAATCCAAACTGTGTAGTAATACCAGCTATCCGTACTAACAACCCAAAGAATAAGCGGCACCGCAATCATAAAATCAACCACTGCAAACCTGCTCCAGCTTTGCAGCGACATTAGCCAGGCAGTACATTTAGAAAACAGTGGTTTAATCGGCAGTAACAGCGCGACAAGCAGAAAGGCCCCGGCAACAACAGTATTCACAGGTAATCTCGAGATGATAATAGGGGTTAGCAGCATAGCATAGACAGGCCAACTCCCAACAATAAGACCCCCTTCAAAACAGCCCTAAGGCAACCCCCTTTAACATGGTAGTATTTCACCCAGAGAAACGTATCAAACCAACAGGTAACATTATTGCGGCAAAGAGATCGCAAACGTTAAGGGGCACAGCAGAATGAGTAAGGGCGAAAGAAAAACACTGGCGTTTAGCAGTGGCGAAGCGAGCGAACATTACTACCATGAGTGGGCCCCCAAAAAACCAACAGGCTGGCTGCACATCATGCATGGCATGGCAGAACATGGCGCCCGTTATGGCGACCTAGCCGAATTTCTTAATCAGCAGGGAATAATGGTCACCGCGGGAGATCATCGCGGACATGGCCTTACCGGCCGCGCAGTCGACAGCCTCTACCATGTCGCCGACAACAACGGCTGGAATCAGATGGTTGACGACCAGTGGCAGCTCATTAATCACATCGCCGCCGAAAACGACCTACCCCTAATTATTTTGGGCCACAGCATGGGCTCCTTTATGGCCAATCATCTGTGCCAGCGTTATGCCGCCGAACTAGACGAAACACTCAGCACGCGATTCAAAGGACTCATACTCTCCGGCTCCAACTACGATGCCCCAACCGCCTTTAAAGTCGTCGCAGGTTTGGCCAAAATCGAGCGCCTAAGAGTGGGTGGCCGCAAGGTTAGCAACCTATTAGAAGCACTTTCTTTTGGCGCGTTTAACCGTGCCTTCACACCCAACCGCACCGAAAAAGACTGGCTATCAAGAGATCATTCGATAGTCGACAGCTACATAGCCGACCCCCTGTGTGGCGGCGCAATTACCACCCAATCTTGGGTCGACTTTTTAACCGGTCTCGCAGACCTGTCAGCACCCAAAGGCATGGCGCGTATCAATGCCGAACTGCCAATCTATCTATTTGCCGGTGAACTGGATCCGGTCGGCAAGCAGGGAAAAGGCGTTTTAAAACTTCAGCAGATGTTGCTCAAAGCCGGCGTCAAGCAGGTAGATTTAATGCTATACCCACAGGGTCGTCACGAAATGATCAACGAGACCAACAGAGAAGAGGTCTATCAAGATATTTTAAAATGGTTGCAGGCGCACTTCTAAGAAGCGCCTCCAAAGCCGTGCTCTAATAAGCGGCTGTAAGGAAAGGCTGTAAGACGCTGTTGTAAAGAGCTTGTCAAAGTAGCGACTATGCTTATTTTCCCAGCAGCGTCAGCAGAAATCGTTCGGTAGAACCGGTCATATCACCCAGCCTCTCCCGGCGAACCAGTATCTTCTCACCGTAGTGCGACGCGCAGCCATAAATAAGTCCCTCAGCCACATCACCCAAACAGCGCGGAGACTTGTAGATTAACTCGATACTGGTAGAGCTCAATCTTGTGCATTCAAACTTCGGCGGTGTCGCACCCGGATACAGCTTTCTCACTTCCGCATGAATAAACCAATCAATCTTCTCCAGCAACTCGAACGAAGAGTTAAGGCCCTCAAACAAATAGGGATAGGCCGCCGTAAATTCAGCGAAGTGGTACATACCAAAGGTTTTAGTAAGATTGGTTAGCGACACATTGGTTTGCTTACTCAGCGACACCAACATAGCGACAAGCTCAGTATGGTCGTAAGTACCCACAGAGGTATAAATACCGCCACTGGCAGGCTTAACGTCGTCGAGCACGTCATCGAGAACATCAGAGCCAAACTCCGCCTCAATAAGCTCTAACAACGCCGTGAACAGCATACCTTTCATGGTCTAACACCCCTTATTAATAGGACACATAAAATATCTAAGACTACATTCCAACCACTACCCAACCGCTACCCAACCACCAATTATGTATTATCGTATATGTTATTCTCCTCTTCAACGAGCAATAATTTAACAACAAGCCAAGCTCTATGAGTAAGTTATAGCGCCTAAACGAGACATATGAAGACTTATTGAGGACTAATGTCACAGGGTTAACATTACTCAGGAGGTAGTAAGGCAGGTCGACTATCGAGACTAGGAGGGGCTAGAGAGGGGCTAAAGCGCGAATCGAGCAAGGTAAAAGCACCATAAAGCTAGGTAAGAGCACGACAAAAGTACCACAAGGCGCCAAGACATTGCATCCTGACGCCATAAGGCCAATATTAACCGATCACTTTGGGGCCATACGAATAGCACCATCGAGACGCACATCTTCACCGTTAAAGTAGCTATTGCGGCACATCTCAATCGCTAGCGACGCAAACTCTTCCGGCATACCCAAACGCGCAGGGTGCGGCACCATCGCGCCGAGAGCCTGCCTAACAGGCTCAGGAGCAGACGCCAGCAACGGCGTATCAAAAATACCCGGCAAAATAGTATTCACACGAATAAGTTCACGTGACAGATCCCGCGCTATGGGCAACGTCATACCCACAATACCGGCCTTAGACGCCGCATAAGCCGCCTGCCCTACCTGACCATCTTCCGCCGCCGCAGAGGCCGTATTTACCATAGCACCGCGTTCACCATCAACCGGATCCAGGGTCATCATCCCCGCCGCCGATTCCGCGATACAGCGAAAAGTACCCGACAAATTAATGTCCAATACGCGCTGAAAACGCTTCATAGAATGGGGGTTAATCGCACCTGTTTCGCGATCCCGCGACGCCGTTTTCAACGCATCACCGATACCCGCACAGTTAATTAACAGACGCTCCTGACCAATGGCCGCACGTAACTCAGCAAAGCCTCGAGCAACCTCTTCATCAGAGGTCACATTCACCTTAGCAAAGGCACCGCCAAGTTCTTTGGCCAGAGCCTGGCCCTTTTCCTCGTTCATATCAATAATGCCGACTTTGACGCCGAGAGCCGCAAGCTTACGCGCCGTTGCTTCGCCAAGGCCAGAAGCCCCGCCCGTAACAACCGCACTGATGTTAGCGTTGAGTTCCATTGTTTTATTCCCCTGTTTGTATTTTAGTTATAAAGGTAAAAATAACGTTTCTAAAAAATTGATCTAAGCGCACATGATCTATCGAGTAGCCTGTTTATTTAATAGCCCACCGATCTTACCCCGAAAATGCCAATCTCGTTTATCCGTTCACCCAATTAGGCTTTCGCTTTTGCACAAAGGCCGTCATACCCTCGCGGGCATCCTTAGACTGTATCAGCTGCGCAATTTCAGCCTGACTAAGCGCCAGCGCCTTATCCCATTTGCCTAAATCATCAACCGCATTCAGCACACGCTTCGACGCCCGAATAGACGTCGGCGAATTTCCGGCAATGGTTTGCGCCAAGGCACGGGCAGCGCCCATCACATCACCCGACGCCGAGATAGAATTAATTAACCCCAACGCAGAAGCCTCATCGGCACCCAGTTTACGGCCCGTCAAAATCAGTTCCATCGCCGCCTTCTCACCAATTTGGCGGGTTAAACGTTGCACCCCACCCGCAGCAGCAAACAGACCCACCTTCACTTCCGGCAGCGCAAAGCTCGCCATAGGATCAGCAATAGCCACATCACAGGCCAACACAATTTCCAAACCGCCGCCCATCGCAACCCCATTAACCGCCGCAATAACCGGCTTCTCGCGATCGGTTCGCGAACATAGCCCCGCGAATCCGGAGGCAGGCATCGACATATCACCACCGCTCACCGACACCTTAAGGTCGTTACCACTACAAAAGGCTTTTTCGCCAGCACCGGTAACAATAGCCACCCAGAGGTCTTGGTCGCGCTCAAACTCATCAAAAATTTCAGCCAACTCAAAGTGAGCCGCACTAAACAGAGCGTTGTAAGCCTCAGGGCGATTAAGCGTAACCTCAAGCACATTGCCGTCGCGTTTAAGGTCTACGTATTTAAAATCGCGTGAGAGAAAATCGTCTGACATAGGAGTACCTAATGGTTGGGGATTAGAGAGAATATTTTTACCCTCTCGATGAATAATGTTAACCGTCTGGCCAACCGGACTATCAAATGTGTGCAGGGCATCCATGGTAGCGTGGTGATCTACCGGCACCGTCGCCATCACCCGGCCTTCACTATTACGCGCAAACAAATACGCATGGGCGACACCGTGGCGGCCATGGCGCACTGTGTAAGCCTCAATAACCGCCGTGCAATCTTCATTCAGCAACCTGGGTTCAGGCTGAGCATCTACCTCCGCCTGCAAATGCGCACTGGAAACATCGGCCCAGCTATCGGGTGCTTTCGCCGAATAGACCCCCGCCGATTGCTTACTCATAAAGCCACCATTGGCCAGCACCAGACCATAAGCCTCTCGATCCTGGCGCAAGGTTTCGACCATCGTGGCAATCCCATGGGTAGAATAATTATTCCCCGAGCCACCAAAAAACGGCAGCCCACCGGTCATACTCATCTGGTCATGCAAGGGGTCAAGCCCAAACACCTCAGCCGCAAGGTGCACAACAATCGGGAAACAGCTGTAAATATCACGGTAAGCAATTCGCCCAGCAGCAATACCCGCACTGTCGATAGCGCCAGCAATAGCAAGCTCCAGCGCCCTAGACTTCGACAAATCAGGGCGTTCAGACACCAGCTTTTCTTTAACATCCGAGTAGCCATGCAGATAGATCCATTTATCAGATTCAATACCCAGCTCTTTAGCATAGCCGACACTCATCAGCATTAAGGTCGACGCCTGGTTAACCGCATCCTGAGCAATGTGCCATTTAAGGTAAGGGTCGCAAATAGGGTAATTGTCTTTCGAAGGCTCCGCCAAAAACGCCGCAGACCGCGCTTCAGGAAACTGTGAGTAAGGATTTTGCGCAGCCGTCTCAGACAGCCCCGCACAGATACCCGCCATATAACCCAAGTAATCCGACTTCGACAGCCCCAACCGAGCCCGCAGAGCCTCCTCCATCGCCGCATAGGTTTGCGGCGGCAAGCCCATACCATTCAGCACCTCATACATAGAGATAAAGTCAGTCTGGGCACCACGCTCATCGACCTCAGCCACCGCATCCGACGACCAATCCAACGTAAACCGCTTCTTCAACGCCGTTTTAAGCGCAGCCACCGCCTCACCACCGGTAATCATCGCCAAACGAATATCACCGCGGGCAATGTCTTCACACAGCTCATTCACCAGCGACTGAGGCTGTTCGCCACCCGCCGTAGAATAAATGGTCTTCTTAGGCTGCAGCCCAGTTGCATCAATCACCGCCGCAGGAAAGTTCTTCGCCTTACCAAAGGGATCAAACGGCGTAAGCAAAGAATCTGTAAACGCCCTCACCACCGCCAAGGTATCCAACTTGTCACCAAGATCCGCCACCCCAGCATCAGCCTGGGCGCGCTTAATAGATTCCGCAATCAAGCCAATCGGACTCGGCGCCAGACTTAGATCGCCACCATCCCAATGGTCGACAACCTGCCCCACACCCACAATAATTGGCAATCTGTCTTCAGTATTCATGCATAAAAAACTCACTCTACTAAAACGGCGACGGGGCCAAGAAACCCCGCCACTTAAAAAAACGAGCTTGCATTCTGGGTGAAAAGCTTGGGAAATGGAAATTTATTTATAAGCTAGCCTAGAAGAGGCATTGGGTGTTTGAGGGGGCTTTTTTTGTAACCTGTGGAACCTACCTTAGGCAAGTAAACTCACCATTCTTGCAAACCCGTCATGTCATTCTCGCGTAGGCGGTAATCCATGTTGAGGCCCTGGTCCCAGCCCCAGCCCCAGCCTTCGCTGGGGTGACGTTCCTTCGCTGGGGTGACGTTCCTTCACTGGGGTGACGTTCCTGCGCTGGGATGACGTTCCTTCGCTGGCATGACGGGGAATCTGCTAGATCACGGCATTAATTATTCTTCTAGCATTACTATTTCTGGGCTGACTGGGGTTGTTTGATTGAGCTGCCACAGTTGGGCGGCTACATTATGGGCTAAGGAGGTGTACGCTGCGGTCAGTGGGCCTGTTGGGTCTGAGGCTACCGTCGGTAAACCCTGATCCACATCTTCTCTGATACGGCTATCCAATGGCAGTGAACCCAACAGCGCCACCTGATACTCTTTGGCCATGGCCTCTGCGCCATGGGCGCCAAAAATTGATTCTTCGTGGCCACAGTTTGAGCAGATGTGCGTCGCCATATTTTCGACAATACCCAGTACGGGGATGCCCACCTTGTTAAACATTTCGATGCCTTTACGGGCATCGATCAACGCAACTTGCTGAGGTGTAGAAACAATCACCGCACCGGACACGCTGATCTTTTGCGCCAGTGAGATTTGAATATCACCGGTACCCGGTGGCATATCAATCACTAGATAATCTAAGTCACCCCAAATGGTTTGCTCCATGAGCTGACTAAGCATGCGCGTGGCCATTGGTCCGCGCCATATCATCGGGGCTTTCTCCTCTGACAAATAGCCTACGGACATAGATTTAATACCCATTCGTATCACTGGCTTAAGATATTTCTCGTCGACCAGTTCGGGTTTTACATCATCTGCCACACCCAGCATTGTGCGTTGACTGGGGCCGTAGATATCGGCGTCCAGTATTCCCACGCTGGCGCCTTCGGCATGCAAGGCTAATGCAAGATTCACTGCGGTGGTGGATTTGCCAACACCGCCCTTTCCTGAGGCAACAGAAATAATATTTTTAATACCACTCAGATGACCCTCTGCTGTTTGACTGGGACTGGCCACTACGTCAGTAACAACCCTAACCTCTGGATCTTCAAATCCCGCTGCTTGAAGCTGGGTCTTTACATGCAGTGTAATCTTGCCAAGCATGGACGCTGCGGGATAACCAAGCTTTAGGCTGAGCTGTACTCTGTTATCAACCACACTGAGCGTCTCTATGGCTTTTAGGCTTACATAGTCGCGCTGTAAAAAGGGATCCATAATAAACCCGAGTGCTACATAGACTGATTGTTCGGTGATAACTGCCATGATTACTTTCCCATATCCGGTTTTGCGCGATTTAGCTTAGGATTCTACAAAGGCTCTTTCGACCACATAGCTACCAAGCTCGCCGTGTCGCGTTTCAACAAAGCCCAATTGATCTAGAATTTTGCAGGTGTCTTTTAACATCGCTGGACTACCACAGAGCATGGCGCGATCACTCTCAGGATTAAGCGCAGGCAAGCCTATATCTTCAGCAAACTTTCCAGATTCGATTAAGTCGGTAATCCGTCCCTGAAACTCATATTCTTCACGGGTCACTGTGGGGTAATAAATAAGTTTTTCACGCACTTCTTCACCAAAATATTCATTATTTGGCAAGTGCTCGTTGATCGATTCACGGTAGGCCAGTTCGTTAACATTGCGAACACCATGGGTCAGTATTATTTTATCGAACGCCTCATACACTTCAGGGTCGCGAATAATGCTTAAAAAAGGTGCCAATCCGGTTCCTGTACTAAACAGGTAAAGGTTCTTGCCAGGCAGCATATTACCAACCGTTAGCGAGCCTGTAGATTTGCTGCTAACAAAAATTTCATCACCAATTTTTAAGTGCTGTAGTTTTGATGTCAGTGGGCCATCAGGGACTTTGATGCTAAAGAACTCAAGTTCTTCTTCGTAATTAGCACTGACTATGCTGTAGGCGCGCAGTAAGGGCCGTCCATTATCTTCTAGGCCGATCATGGTGAAATGGCCATTTTCAAATTTGAACGACATGTCTCTTGTCGTCTTAAAGCTAAATAACGTGTCATTCCAATGGTGCACTTCGGTAACAGTTTCTGTCATCAAATTTGCCATAGTCGGTTAAATCCTCTATTGAATTAACAGGTAGGCCAGTAGGCCGATAAAAAGGGTGTTGAGAAGCAGTAATAAAAAGGGCTTTTGCCCCAGCTTCCACATCTCGATTAAATTGGTTTTGGTCCCTAACGCTGCCATGGCTATCAGCAGACAGAGCGCCGATAGGTCGCCCATATAATCTATGGCGACTGTGGGGATTACCGATAGGTTTGAAAGTACAACAAGCGCGACGAAGGCGACTAAAAATAATGGAAATAATGTGGGCTTGGCACCTTTTAAGGACTCTACACCCTGCCCTGCTGACGACATCTTAAGGCTCTCTAAGACGGCATTGCGGTAAATAAAGCCGAGCCCTAACACCACAGGAACCAGCATTGAGACTCTTAACATCTTTGTATAGGTGGCCAGTTCCCCAACCTCGTCTGAGATCATGTGCCCTGCACCAAATACCTGGGCTACATCGTGGATGCTGGCACCGAGAAAAAGTCCTATCTGTTCAGGATTAAACCCTAGACTCACCATCATTCCCGGATAAACCACCATCACGATGGTACTTAAGCCAGTTATACCCACCACGGTACAAAGTAGATTCTTTTCTGTCTCTTTATTAGTGGGCAGAACTGAGGCTACCGCTAGTGCGGCAGACACACCGCATATCGCCACACCGGCCCCTGCAATAATCGCCGGAATACGCTCAATATTTAGCAGTTTTGCCACCAGTAAACTAAAGCCTAGAGTCGCGATCACTACGGCAAACACGACGAACACCGGCTGTATGCCAAGCTCTGAGATCTGACTAAAGGTAATGCGCACACCGAGCAGGGCTACACCGCAGCGTAGAACGGTTTTGCCACAAAATTCTAGGCCACGAGAAAATTCGGGATACTTGGAGATATTATTAAAAGCCATTCCCAACAACAGTGCACAGAGAATCGCCGGGCTTCCATAATGGTCGGTAATATAATTAGCCGCGAGCACCACTATGATACAAAAGGTTATGCCCGGCAACAGTAACGTTGTGCTGGTTCGCAATGTGGTGAGGCGTTCTATGGCCACCGGTTTGAATTTGGCGCTGACATTAGTCATTGAGAAAAACCTCGCCCTCACCCTTTGCAATCGCGCGCAAGTAGCCCCAGGGATAAATACCGCGATCATGTCCGTCAGAAAACTTTATCTGCACACCGGTTGTACCCATTAACACCATGTCGGTGACCGATGCGTTATCCGTCATCAGTTCGACGCCTACTTGTTTTTTAGCCCTGCAGCCAGAACAGGCACAGTAACGGCGTAGGTTTTGTTCGGATATTTGGTCTACATCGCCTTCTGACCAACTCAATTCAAGTAGGCTCGCGCGCTTTTTAAGCTTTATTGACAGCGGCATATCTGAATTCATTGGTTAGTCTCTAGACGTGATTGACGTTAACGTTATCGCAGAGAAGCCCTCTAGCTAAAACTAATCAACTAGATTCGACTCAATGCATCAGGTGTTTTTTTACGTTGTAATCTATGCTGCGAGAATTAATGCATCCCGCTTACCCGGCTGATCGGCCCATTCTTGGGCATCCGGCAGAGGATCTGTGGTGGCACTAATTTCGGGCCATGTCTCTGAGAGGTCCGCATTGATCTGGATGTATTCTTGGAACTCATCGGGAAGATCTGCCTCATCGAAAATCGCATCCACAGGACACTCGGGAACACAGAGGGCGCAGTCAATACAGCCCTCTGGGTTGATCACGATAAAGTTAGGACCCTCGTGAAAACAGTCTACTGGGCACACATCTACACAGTCGGTAAACTTGCACTTAATACACTGTTCAGTAACAACAAACGTCACGGGCTATGCCTCCACTTCTGATGCTGCAGCGATCTGATCGCTGGCCCAGCGTGCTAATTTACGCACGTCTGGATCATTGTCATTCTTGGCGATCTCAAGCAGTGGCAGACCATCTATATGCTTAATTTGACCCAGTGCAGCAACAGCGGATTTACGCAGGTTACTGATGGGATCAACAATACATTTAGCCAGTGCCGGAATACCTTTATAGGCACCCAGCAAGCCTATGGCCTCTGCGCCCTTTTCCTGTACCTGCCAGCGTTCATCATCAACTGCCGCCATTAACAGGGGCAGTGACTCTTGAATCTTGAGCTTGCCGAGACCCTTGATTGACTCAACACGCACCAGCCAATTTTCGTCGCTAATGGCTTTCATCAATGACTCTGCCACCATACCTGCAGGGGCAAAGATCAATGTGCCAACAGCAGCACGGCGAACTTCTGGATCGGCGTCATTACTCGCCACTGACATAAGCTGTGGCAGGTTCTCTACATCTTGCAGATACCCGAGTACACCAACCGCTTCACGACGCACACCCGCCTGAGCATGCTGCAATAGCTCTATGGCGTGGGGACGTGCATCTTTGATACGCAACTGCTTTAACGCACGCAAGATGGCGGTGAGAACAAAGGTATCGTCTTCCTTGAGAGCTTCAATAAGCGCAGGGGCAACGGCAGGGTCTTTCAAATCTGCCAGCGCGCTTGCCGCGGCATTACGCACATTCTCGTCAACGGAGATAAGTGCAGTTACCAGCGAGTCCATCATATCCATGGGCTCGAACTCGTCGATTACCTTAGCGGCCTCCATGCGTACATTTTCATCTGCATCGCTAAGTGCAATAATCAATAATTCAACGGCCTCAGGCTCGGGACTATCGACAAGGTCCATAACCGCCACTCGACGAATACCTGCGTCTGCATCCTGCAGTCGTGTCTCGATAGAAATTAATAATGGGTCTGTAAAATTAGACATGGTTAACCTCAGCGCAGTAAGTAAGGAATATTTACGGTCACGGCATCTGTAGGACAGTCTGTCTCACAGGGCATGCAGTACCAACATTCGTCATATTTCATGTGCGCTTTTCCGGTTTCTTCGTTAATCCACAGAACGTCGAGAGGACACACATCGATACAGGTCCGACAACCCTTTTCGGCGATACATTTGTCATCATCTACGACGACGGGAACCATTGATATTTGCGATGCTATTGGCATGGGTAATGCTCCATAAAGTGTTTAATTAGCTGGCCTGCTGGACGCGCATTTGCGAGTAGGCATTCTTTTCGTTGTCATCTAACTCAACAACATAAGGATCGATTGGGCGTGTCTTACAGACCATTTCATCATCTTCATTTTTATGTAGCTGAACATGGCAAAACCAGTCTTCGTTATTGGTTTCAGGGTGATCAACATAGTGGTGATAGAGACCCCAGCGACTTTCAGTACGGTACATAGACGCCACAGCGGCCATCTTGGCGCAGTCATACACATGCTGTGCTTCGTTGGCGCGCAGTAGTTCATGGGCGTCACGGGCAAACAGATGTTGAATGTCGTCTTCCATGGCGATCAGACGCTGTAAACCAATATCCATCTTCTTAGTCACCTTGGGTGGCTGCAGATAGTCGTTCACGAGACGGCGAACCTTGTATTCAAATTGGCTCGGAGGAATGCCATCAGTGCGTTTCATTGGCGCTAAAATACGGTCACGCTCAGAGATAATGAAGTCCATATCGAGTTCAGCGAACTCTCTGCCCTCAGCAAATTCGGCGGCATTAACACCACAAATTTCACCAAACACAAAGGCACCAAGCATATAGCTGTGAGGAATTGAGGCCATATCACCGGCGCCATACAGTCCAGGCACAGTGGTCTCGCCTTTTTCGTTAGTCCAGACCCCTGAAGCAGAGTGACCGGCACAGAAGCCAATCTCGGAGATATGCATTTCAACCATTTTGGTGCGGTAATCTACGCCACGACCATCATGGAAGCGCCCGCGACTGGGACGTTCGTTGGTGTGCAGTACATGTTCAATTTCTTGAATAGTCTCTTCAGCAAGGTGATCGAGCTTCAAGAACACAGGTCCGTTACCACCCTGCAATTCGTTGTAAAACTCCATCATCATCTGACCACTCCAGTAATCGCATTCAATAAAGCGATCACCCTTGGAGTTGGCGGTATAACCACCTAATGGCCCGGTCACATAGGCGCAGGCAGGGCCGTTATAGTCTTTAAGCAAGGGGTTAATCTGATAGCATTCAAGGCCGGTTAGCTCGGCACCACAATGGAATGCCATTGAGTGACCATCACCACAGTTAGAGGGATTTTCGTAGGTACCAAAGAGGTAGCCTGAGGCCGGTAAACCGATTCGTCCGGCTGCACCTGTACACATAACTACCGACTTGGCACGAATCACCAAAATCTCAGCAGTGCGGGAATTCAAGGAAATACAACCACAGGCATTGCCTTCAGCATCTTTTAAAATGCGAATAGCCTGATAGCGATTTTCAACAGTCACCCGATGACGACGCAGACGGCGATAAAGGATTTTCTTGATGTTGTGCCCTTCTGGCATAGGCAGAACATAGGTACCCAGATGGTGTACCTTCTTCATGTCGTACTCGCCAGTCTCATCTTTCTGGAAGTAGACACCCCATTTATCAAGCTTTTGAATCATTGCGAAAGAATTTTCTGCATAGGTCATAACACCTTTTTGCAGAAGGACGCCGTCGTTAGCAATGGTGATTTCTTTTACATAGTCCTCAGGTGTCGAGTGACCGGGTACAACGGCATTATTAAGTCCGTCCATGCCCATGCTGATGGCGCCAGAACGTTTAACATTGGCCTTTTCGAGCAGCATCACTGAGGCGTCAGGGTTCTTTTCTTTAGCCGCTACTGCAGCCATCGGACCGGCGGTACCACCACCGATAATTAGTATATCAATGTCTTTTACTTCTATGTCGTCAGGGAGATTCATGAGTTTCCTCGTCCAATTTTCGATATTTAAGTGAGTGACTACTCACTGATTTAGTTAAAATAATTTAGGTCTTGGCGTTAATCTTCAGGACCTCTCAATCTGGAACTGGTATTTATAGGTATCACCACGGAAGGCTAAATACTCAAAATCGACAGGTTCACCCAGACGGTCGTAGGTCAGTCGCTGCACCCACATAATCGGACAACCCGATTCAGAGCCCAGTAATTTTGCCGTACTGGCATCGGCTGGCCGGGCCTCCAAACTAACTTCTGCCAACCCCAATTCAAGGCCTAATTCGTTTTCTAGTAATGGAAAAATATCGCCACTCATATCTTTAGAAAATAATTTACGGCCTATTGCTAAGGGGAAATAAGAGCTGTCTACAGACACTGGTTCACGATTCAAATATCTCACTCGAATCACCTCAACAACTGGCTCTTTCGCTAATACCTTAAGTTTACTTTTAACCTCTCGGCTCGGCGCCATCTCACGAATACTGACCAAACGTGCGGTGGCTTCATAGCCTTTTGGTCCCATTGCTTCAGCGAAACCCTGCAGATATTTAACATCTTGGGTTGCTTTTGGCTTACTCGCAAAGGTGCCCTTTCCCTGTGACGTAAAAATCAAACCTTCTAGGTGTAAATCTCTCAGTGCTTGGCGAACGGTAATCCGGCTAACGCCGAATGATTTAATTAATTCGCTCTCCGATGGCATCTTCTGATAAGGCACATAACGCCCACCTAAAATGTCTTTTTTTAATGATTCCTTTATTTGAATATACAGAGGCAAGTGGGACATGTTTTTGTCTGATAAGGACATCTCAAAACCTCCAAATATTGAGTGATTAATCTTACTTGTCATGACAAGTAATAACAACACTTTTCAACAAATAAAACTCTAAAAAACCTAGCAATTACGGGCACTGCAGCCTAATGGTGCGTTTTCAAACGACGCACCATTTTGTCTCGTAGGTCGCCCTTAAAGGGTGCGCAAAAAAGCGCCAAATCGGTGCAGTACAAACCAATCATTCTTCTCTGCTGGGTTGCTCGCGCGCCAGAAAAAATGCCACAGACCGAATACTTTCTTCGTCGAGCTGTTGAGCGATATGATGCATAGATCCAGTTTCTTCATTACTTCGAATAGATGCACTAAAATCCTTTAGTTGCTTAACCAAATACTGTTCATGCTGTGCGAATAACCAGGGTGCGATTAACTGAATATCAAGTACTTCAAGAGGTGTATTTTGGCGACCGGTATAACCTAGGGGGTCATGGCAACTGGCACAGGCTGGAATATTTCCTCGGCCCTGATAAAATAATTTCTCGCCCCTTGAGAAGCGCTGAATACTGTCAGCATCAGGCTCCAGTTTTTTAGCCGCAGGTGGTGGCAACTGAGCGAAATAAGTGGCAATACTGTCTACCGCCGCCAAGTCAACTTCAGTGGCTATGGTCTCCATTTGGCCTCCGCCGTTATTTCGTCGGCCATGATAGAAATCCAAGAATTGTTTGCGAATATAGGCTGGTTTTTGCCCAGCCAATTTCGGGAATTTGGCCATTCTGCTGATACCATTGACGTTGTGGCACATGGCACAGATTTCCCACTCGTCCATCCCCTCTTTATCAATCATGCCGGCTGATGCTTTACTGATAAAAAACACAGTGCCAAAGAATAGGATCGCTAGGGTTAATCGAGAGTCTGTCATAGCTGCCACTTAGCTCGACAGTTAATGGTGTTGATGATGGTTATGCTGTTCATGATGGCTGTCGCGGGATTTACTTTTTAACACCGGCATTTCAACATGCACGCTTGTGCCATTCTTGAAATGCAGCTGCACTACAGCGCTATCACCGAGAGACATGGCTACAATGGGTTTGCGCATCATTAGATGCAGGCCACCAGATTCAAACTGAACCTGCTGGTGAGCCTGTATGGTTAGCGTTGGCAGCATTCTCATACTGGCAATACCGTTTAGTAGCTGGGACTGATGGATCTCAATGCTGCCGTAGGCAGGACTGGTAACAGACACTAACTCAATGGGATTGTCACTCAGGTTGGACAGAGAAAAATAACCTGCGTTCATCGCCATCGTGGGGGGCGTTAGTCCCACCCATGCCTCTGCAACCTCCACCACTTTTGGCCTGGGGCTGCCTGCGGGGTCAACCTGCTGTTCTGCACTAAGCTGAATGCTTTGCACTAGAAGTAACAGACTAATGGCTATTCGGGTGATTCTAATCATCGAACCGTACTCCACTAATTAACTGCGAAAGGTACATGGCTGTTTTATGAGGATGGAACGGCGGGTTTAGCTTTGCGACCATCTCTCCCGCCGGATTTATGAGTGAGACATAGGCTGTGTGTAGTACGTCATAGTCATTGTCATCGGTATGCTTTTTATCGAGTCGATAAAAGGCGTTAAGGCTATTAATAAGAGACCCGATCTGATTAACCTCTCCGCTAATACCTATGTATTGGGGATGGAAATAACCGAGATATTCCTTTAATACGGGCACATCTCGCGCCGGATCAACCGCCAGAAAGATAATGCGTGGAATGCGTTCTGGACTTACCCGCAAGCCCATTTCGGCGCGCACCGCTTCTAGATTACCTAGGGTTACCGGACAGACATCGGGACAGGTGGTAAACCCAATAAAAATCATTGACCAATGATTTTTTAAGCTCTGCAGATTGAAGGGCGCACCATTTTGATCCGCGAGAGAAAAAGGTTTCACGGCTACAGGATTCTTAACACGTTCATAATCATCTGTCGCCGCTATAGCCTCAGCCGCGAGCATGACCTGCCCTGCCAGCAGAGCGCTGACAAAAACACCTCTCGAAAAAGCCCGAACTAGTATCGACATCGCATTAGGCTCCTACCTGCTCAAATGCTTTCAGGCTCTCTGCCCTAATGTAGCCGAGGCACTGCTTCTTTAACTCTACAAAATCATGTGAGGTAGCCAACTCAGGCTTGCGCGGTCTCTCAAGATTCACTTTCAGATCTGCGATAACAGAACCTGGGCTGGCGCTCATGACGAGAATGCGGTCTGCTAAAAAAATTGCTTCATCCACATCGTGGGTAACAAACACAACCGTAATGCCAAACTCAGCCCATATATTGAGCAGGCTCTCTTGCATCATTATGCGAGTCTGGGCATCTAGTGCACCGAACGGCTCATCCATCAGTAACACGCGAGGGTAATTTGCCAGCGCACGGGCAATACCCACCCGTTGCTGCATACCCCCTGATAGTTCACCGGGAAAGGTGTTGGCTATTTTAGTCAGACCAATCATTGCTAAAAATGTGTTGGCAATCGAACTGCATTCGTCTGGACTGCAGCCAGCCAGTTTTGGGCCGAAGGCTATATTTTCTAGCACTGTCTTCCAGGGGAACAAAGAGTACTGTTGAAACACCATGCCGCGATCAGGCCCAGGGCCCGCCACTTCATCGTCATCTACCAGGACTGTTCCAGACGAGGGTGTAACATAACCGGCGATGGAATTTAACAGGGTCGATTTACCACAGCCTGAGGGCCCGAGAATACAGACAAACTCACCGGGATTAATTGTTAGGCTGGTTTCGGTCACTGCAATATTCTCATCTGCCCCTGAACCAAAAATAATACTGACGCCCTCAATATCAATGCGCCCACGTTTTTCTTGGCCACCATTTTTTTCAGCAATTTTATTCTTATAGATTGAAATTACATCTGCATTCATTATTAGTTCCTAACCGGTTTGGTAAGTAAGGGAGCCTTTGTAGCTAGGTCTCAGTTGTCCCGCGCGATGTAGCTATAAACAGAGCCACTATCAAAAACACATACCCTAGGATATTCACCCAAATTCCTATTGGCTCAAGCCACAGAGAGGTGGACACACCTAGGCCCATCATTGCTAGACCGACTACCCAGGTTGGCGTGGAACAACAGACCACCCATGACATGGTGATCGACGCTAACGACGCAAGCGTCGTGCCCAGACCTGCGGCCATACTAGCGCTGCGTACCGCGCCTGCTGAACAGATACGGTTACGTCCACGCAACAGTAATAAGTTGGCCGATACGGCGGCCGTCAATAACAGGACGCCGAACACTTTGAACGGTGCGATAAATAGACTCCATTCTGAGATACCTTTGCCGTAGTCATAATTCATAAAACCCACTTCGAATAGCCATTCATCTTTCATAATGGTTACGCTGTCTAATATCGACGGAGTGGAAAGCCAGATACGTCTAATATTAAAATTCCAATCATAGGCATTGAGATAGTTGGGCAGACTCTCAAAACGAATGACTAGAGCGGCCATTAATAGCAGATAATAGAAGACTGCAAATGCCACCGTTAAGCTCAACCACAGGACTAGGTTGTTGCTAAGGCACTGTCTGATTAAACCTAGTCTGGTCATCTGGTCTGACTACCGCTGCTTTTCTTTCCAGCGTAATGCCGGTTTCATCATCAATTTAATCAAATAGGTCGACAGAGTGCCAAGACCACCAATAACCAACATGCCGACCACAATATCGGGGTAATTAATCAGCGAGTAGGCATCCCAGGTAAAGTAGCCAATGCCGTATTGACCAGAGATGATCTCTCCAGCAAGCAGCGAGAACCAACTAATACCCATACCGATAGCAAGGCCTGCGGCAATACTGGGCAAGGCTGCCGGCAGCACAACATGCCAAAATACTGCAAATTTCGAGGCGCCCAATGATCGTGCGGCGCGGACTAGTACATCGGGCGTCTGCTCAACACCATGCAGGGTATTTAGGATGATCGGGAACAGAGCACCGAGGAAAGTAATGTAGACAATCGAGGACTCTTCGGTCGGCCACATTAAGATGGCTAATGGTATCCACGCCACGGCAGGTATCGGGCGGATGATCTCGATATACGGAATAACCGCTGCGCGGGCCAGCTTGGAGCGGCCCACAATCACACCGATGGCAACCCCTAAAACAACAGCGATGGTATAGGCTATTAAGATTCGTCGAATACTGACTGTTATATGGATATAAAACTCTGGATCACCCAGTTGGATCATAAATGCCGCACCCACTTTCAGTGGCGAGGGCACATTTTCAAAATTAATAAAGTGATTAAAGTTGTATTTGGTGGCCAGGTACCAGAGAACAATACCGACAGTAAGTGATAGGGTACCAATAAAAAATGACTGTAGTTGCAACCCAGAAAACCAAAGCAGTAGCGATTGCGCATTACTGTGCGACGCTGGCTTTTTGACAGAATCTGGCGTGACTAAAGGATTCCCAGCACCCGGTTTTTCCACAGGTGAATCAGACGTCTGTCTATCAATACTGATACTCTTACCGATCACGTTCATAGCTATGTCTCGAGTTCTTGATCTATAAATAATTGACCTGCCGTCAAAATCACTTTTTTTGGCGGCAGATCATCTTCTTGTAAATGCAGAATACTTAACTACCCATTGACGCTAAAGCAGCCTCGTAATCGAACACCATACCGCTGTTTTTAGAAGCAAAATCATCGGCATCAGGCTTACGGAGAAAGGTTGAAAAACCCTTCTTGGTCTTAACATAGAATGCTGTTTTACCGAACAATTTAAGCCCAGTCTCTTTGTCGTAGACATAGGTGGCATTTAATTTAGCCCCGGTTTTACGAAACCCCTCTACAGCAGCCAGAAACTCAGTAATAGTCTTGTGGGCGGAGATACCTTCCCGCGAGTGCCATATTTCCATAGGGCGATCGGCATTATCGATGGCAGCATCGACCATTGAGGCCTTCTCTTTTTGATAGTCTTTACCAAGATCTTGGTAAGCAGCTTCTACATACTCTTCCGTAATCCACTCGTTAAAGTCCAGTGGCGGAATCGACTTCTCTTGAACTAGAACACCGTGATTAAAGGCCAGTGCATCGACCCACTCAGATTTGATGGTGGGATCTAAGGTTAGGTGGCCGCCTTCTGAGAAGTAGATATAGAGCACCTCTTTCTCAACGCCAGTCCACTTCTCGATAGAATCTACTGCTCTGATAGGATCTTCTCTTATCCAGTCGCCCGCTTCGTAGACTGCTTTGACAAAGGCGGTTGCAACCTCTGGGTATTTGTCAGCAAAGTCTTCACGAACCACAACGCCGTGTAGGTATGGAACACCTGTTTCACTGCCGTCATAGATCTTGCGGCCAGTACCTCGGAATTCCATCAACTCAGACCAGGGGCAGAAATCGGCATGGGCGTCAATTTTGCCGGCGGCAATATTGGCGGCACCAACAGCTGGGCTCTGATTCTTGAGCATGTAATCTTTGCCTGAGAAACCAGTGTCCTGCATTCCTTTCAGCAGCATGCCCCAGGCGGCACTGCCGACAGGAACAGAGACTTCTTTACCTTTAAGTTGCTCGATACTGTAGATGTCGGAGTCGACGGGCACGACAATGGCATTACCACTGCCTTTTAAGTTATACCCTGTTCCGGCAATGTATTTGGTCCGCAGTGAATCAGTTTCCTGAAACTTGGCGCCATTAACGATGAGCGGATAGTCGCCCATCACACCAAAGTTAAGCTTATTGGCCATCATCTGGTTGGTGATTGGGCCACCTGATGAGTAGTCGCTCCAGCTAATCTTATAGGTAACATCGGCATATTTACCGGTGGTCGGCAGGTGCTTCTCTAGAAGCTTTAATTCTTTGACCACGATTCCCGCTGTGTACGTGTCTGTACACATACTTTGGTGGCCGATAGCAATTCGAATGTTTTCGGCCTGAGCCTGAAAAGCAAATGCTGATAGCAAAGGAATGGCCGACAATGCGAGTTTTCTTATGTTCATTTTGATAGTCCTTTTGAAAAGTTATTTGCAGTTAACTTGTAATAGCAATTTATGCCCATTGACCTTAGTAATGCATAGGGCATGCCAAGAAAATTGATATTGATGAAATGAAATTCTAAGTGACTGTTTAAAATCAGTTTTATTTGGTCAGATTGGATTAACGCTTTTTCCGAATGCCATTTCGAATATTTTTTTTGCACAGTAAAAGCGCAGTAATCTTTCGAAAAATCCATGGGTGTGCATGATTTTTATATATATGGAGTCTCAACTAATACAACATATCAAGCTGAAAAGACGGGTTAAGGGACTGCTTAGGTTTAAAGGCGGCTATCGCTGTGTATGGAATAGAACGCTTTGATGGCGCGTTCAGAGCGCTCAGTGGGGCCAAAGTTAATTGATTGCGGGGTATTCAATTTGTGTAACAGTGGTAAACAGTGCAGACAAAAATAAACCCCAGTAAAAATACTGAGGTTTATTAGTCAACTAACGGCGGTAAGCCATGAACTAGCAGACAAACGCTTGGGATCGCTTACCTGCCAACAATGCCCTACTAGCGTTACAGTTAAAGCTTTAACTGGAGGCCTATCTTAACCACAGAGACATCACCCGCACCGCGAGTGTCCTGAACACCGTAGAACAGGCCAATACGTGCCCCATGTCCACGAATCACCGAGGTAACACCTATGTCATAGCGGGTGGTGTCTTCAATGGCACTGTCAGCTGGCTCGAACGCCTGGTAGCGGATGCTTGGTTGTAGACGACCTGGGCCAAATTCACCGGGTAACATATACGACAGAGACAGCATATAAGCATCGCCCTCTTTATCGACATTTCCACCATACTCATCATAGTCATAGACCGCGGCTTCAACGCTTGCTAACCCACCGCTGGCTAGGTTCTTTTCCATCATGAAGTCTAGGTTGTAACCAGAGAAGTCAGTGGTTGCCGTAGCATCACCAAATGCATCGCTCTGCTGCATAGCCGTTAAACCAATGGTTAAGATGTCTTTTTTCCCGAAGTAAGTACTTCTGGTTAAGTAACCTTCTTTATCCCAAAAGCTATAGGCGAGTCGACCCGAGAAAGCTTCGCTGTCTGTCGGCACAAGATCAGCCTGCTTACCGTTAAACATACCAAAGGAGTAGCTTAATCGGCCTTCAGCAACCGAGCCCATCACCGCGATACCATCATCACGACCACCTTTTTGCGGGATTGGGTACTTGGATACCACACCTGGATACTGCCATGTGGGCAGGTTGTAAGAACCACTCAGGTTAGAGCGGTCACTGGGCGGGATGAAGCGGCCAGCCCAAACGCTAACGCTGTCGCTAACTTTAAATTTGGCGAGGGTGTCCAACATGACCATCTCGCCGCCTTTATGTTCTGTCTGCAGCTGAAATGCGATACTGTCAGTCACTTTACCCTTGAGATAAAAGCGCATGCTGTGGACCTTCATATCGATTGAATCACCGACAGTCGCACCATCTTCTTGGGATACTAATTCGGCGCGAATACTGCCACCAAATTCAATGGCGGAATCGTCAGACAATTCCATTTTCATTCCAGCATAGCTGTTGCTGGCGAGCAGAACAGTACCGGCCAATGCGCAAAGTCCGGATGATTTTTTAAAGTTCATGGTTTTTCCTTTACAGTAAGTTAATGGTTTAGGGTTAGGGTGATTCATGATTTCTTGTGATAGCTCGGTGTAACTAAAATCTGAGGGCTGCGTTGACTCCCAATAGCAGATTGGTATCCTTTTGCCATTGCTCGCCCAGCGCAGCAAGGGACGCCTCTTCCTGAGGCCCCGCTAAAAAACATAGGCCAAAAGGCAGACCGTCTTCTCTTATTGCGGCAGGCACGGCAATCGCCGAAAGCTGTAATATGTTGGCGTAATAGGTGTAGTAACCCATGTTGGTATTCAAATTGACTGGGTCGGCTGCAACCTCATCAATGGTGTAGATGGTTCCCGCGGTAGGCACCATCAACACATCGATGGTAGAGAACACAACCCGAGTCATGGCCTTCAACTCAGTGATTCGGTAGTATTCTTTACAGAGGTCAACCGCTGAATACTGTTTGGCTTTTTCGACAATCGCTTTAACGTTGCTGTTGACTGAGTCTGGGTTGGTGACTAAAAACGCCTCGAGGGATGAGTATCTCTCGGCCAGTAAAGGGCCGTCGAACAGCATCTTTCCCGCTTCCAAAAAATGGCTGAAGTTTATTTCAATCACTTCAGCACCCAAGGACTCCATTCGTGCGATTGAGTCGTTAAAACATTTCTCAGCCAAACTATCGCCAAAGAATTGACGATTGGCTAAGTCTGGTACGCCCACTACAAGTTGCGAAACTGAGGTGGGTATGTTGCTAGGCACTTCAGTTTGAGAATTATGCTTGCTGCGTAAAAAGGGATCTGAAATATCAGCGCCTGCGGCCAAATCAAAGACCTGTTTAGCATCTGAGCAGGTCAATGCAAAAATTGGCACACAGTCAAAGGATCGATTGGCGTAGACCATACCCGCGGTACTGATAAGACCGGGCGTGGGCTTTAGGCCGACTATATTGTTGAGCGCCGCGGGAATACGACCGGAGCCTCCGGTGTCGCTGCCCAGGGAAAAACTCACTAGGCCTACGGCGACCGCAACACCTGATCCGGAACTAGAACCTCCGGGAATATACTCTGGATTAAACGTGTTAACGGGATGGCCAGGACTTCGAACCCCAACCAGACCGGTAGCAAACTGGTCCATGGTGTTTTTGCCAATCAGGATGGCTCCCGCTGTAATTAATTTCTTAACCACGGTAGCGCTGTCTTTAGGAAAATGTGAATAGTCGGGGCAGCTAGCAGTCGTCGGCAAGCCTTTGACGTGGATATTGTCTTTGACTGAAAATGGAATGCCATAAAGCGGCAGTGAGCTTGAATTAACAGCGAGTAAATCCTCGGCGGTCTGTAACGCCTCTGTCTTGTCGACTAAGGTCGTCCAGACAAAGTCCTCACCTCTGGCAGCAATACGGCGATAAACTTCCTCAACCACATCCACTGGGGACAGGGAGGTATCGGCATAAGCAGCCCGCAAGCTAGCAATATCGAAGCTCATGACTTCAATAGTTTGATTGGATTTCATAGTGTTGACCGACTCTTTAGAATTCATATAAGGCAGGTATACCCCTGGTATACCTGCCAGTCATACGATCTTAATTAGTATTTATAAAGCACTTAATTAGCACTTACTTAACGATAGATTCGAGGTATTCAGGGCGAATAAAGTTGGACATTTTCTCAACCGAGGCTGCGGCAGGAAGACGTTTTTGCTCGTACAGGAAATTACCGGTAGAGACTAGCGTGTCGACAAAACCACCGTCTTTTTCACTCGTACCAATATACTGCGCAGTAAGCTGCTTGGCACAGGGAACCATTTCAGTGCCCTTCATCATGCGTGTTGCATCGTCTAGATCAAGACCCAGTTCTTTAGCAATGATCACAGCAGTTTCAGCGGGGTTGTTGAGCCAGTAATCGATACCTGCACATTCAGCTTTAAGGAACTTGGTTACATAATCAGGATATTTCTCGGCGAATTCATTCATCACAACACCGACATCCCAGGTTGGGTAACCACGAGCAGCCATCAAACCAGAGGTGTTAAACAAGTTGGCATCGTCTTCCAATACACGACCTAGAGCAGGTTCCCAGAACCATGCAGCATCGATGTCACCACGGCTCCAGGCCAGTGCAATATCGTTAGGACGCAGGTCGATAATTTTCATTGAAGCCGGATCAATACCCTCATCTGCTAGTGCATTGAGCAACAGGTAGTGAGTCGTAGAACCAAAGGGTGCAGCGATTGTTTTACCTTTCAAATCTTTCAAGCTTTTGATGCCTGCAGAGGTACGTACAGCCAATGCTTCGACGTAATCAAGCATATTCAAAACCATGATTCCTTGAATAGGCAGACCGCGTGTAACACCGATGGCTGCAGGGGGATTACCCAAACCACCAAAATCGATCTGGTCACCAGCGATAGCGCGCAACATATCACCGCCGCCGCCGACTTTGATGTATTTAATCTCTACGCCAGGCATTTCTTTCTGTACTAGGCCTAATGATTTAGTCACTAACTGAGCATTTACAAGGTTCAAAAAACCTACAGTGACAGTCTCGGGCTTATCGGCAATTGCGACTGAGGGAAGCACGGACATACACAGGCCTGCTATTAACGCTTTACATTGCTTGTTCATAAATATTTCCTAAGTTAAGAGTTGTTGGATTAAAGTGGGTAAGTTGAAAATTAGCTTTTCGAAAACTGACGGGTTGCCCGCGTCCATGGCATAAGTGCAAAACCGATAAGTCGCATAATTACATCCAGTGCGATTCCGGTAAGTCCTAAAATAATCAGTCCCATAATGACAATATCGCTAAGTAGAAATTTGGCCGCATCCCAGATCATCCATCCGATACCGGCGGTTGCAGCAACAATTTCAGCGGCGACCAAGACGGTATAGACAAACCCGAGAGATATGCGCATGCCAGTTAGGATCGTCGGCCCCGCACCGGGCAGATAGACTTCGCGAATCAATTCCATGCGCGAAGCACCCAGTGACTTTGTCGCCAACACATAGGTGGGATTAATATCCTTAACGGCTTGGACGGTCGCAATAATAATTCCCGGCAGTCCAGCCAGAAATAGTAGGGCTAGTTTTGATGATTCGCCGATACCCAACCACATCACCAATAGCGTGTAGAGACCTAGAGGTGGGAGTGGTCGGTAAAATTCAATAAAGGGGTTGAAGATAGCGTGAGCAGTTTTCGACATCCCCATGGCGACACCCAAAGGAATACCGACCAAACAGGCTAAAAAGAACGCAGAAAGAATACGAAACAGGCTAGTGCCCACATGCTCTAGTAACGTCGAACCCTGATAGCCCTCGAATAAAGCATCAACGAAGGCGAGGTAAATCGCTTCTGGGCCAGGCAGAAACAATGGATTGGCGAGCCCAGTTTTAGTAACAAAGACCCAGGCGCCAAACATCATCAAGACTGAGCAGCTTGAGATAATAAAACGCCTATTCTCTGGGCGTTGAACCATTTGGGTTAGTGTTGCTAGCCAACGTCTAAAGGTCATTCGCTGACACCGAGAATACTCATGATGGCCAGGGCATAAATTTTTGTCGCAGCAACAGATTTTGGAATCGAGATTCCTTCGTTAATGGGTGACCACCCATCTTCACCAGGCCCAAATGTTACCGCGTTCATGCCGGCTTCACGGAATCGAATAGTGTCGTTGAAGGCGTTCTTACGATTGATATGGGGAGTACCACCGAGCAATTTTTGGTAGGCGCTGGTGATCGACAGGTTGGGCTCTTGGTCTTCTGGCACTGGTTCTGTTCCGCCAACAAACAGCGAGTCCGGCACTTGGCAAACAGTGAAGCCCACCTCTTCCGAGGTACCCAGGACATTGCCCACAGTCTCGGTAATATCCTTGATCACCGTGTCAATGGTCATGCCGGGCATAATGCCGACAATGGCTAGAGTCATGGTGCAACTGTCAGGGGAGAACTGCATTTCACCGGGCAGGCCACCGTTAATTCGTACCACGCAAACACAGGGAGGCGTATGCCCCATCATCTCTGCGGGGGTATGGAAAAAACTCATGGTGTTCAATGGTTCGACCAATGTCGACGCTAAAGTAATCGCATTTACGCCAGTATCCGGGCGCCAGATATGGGATTTTAATCCTGTCACTGTCAGCTCAACGAGACAGTTACCCGCGTTGGCAACAGAAATATTCATACCCCAATCTTCTGTCTCACCACCCCAGGCGGTGGGCTCTGCGGTAATTGAATAGTCGGTTTTGAGGCCCATGGTTTTGGTCATGTAAATCGAACCATGCAAACCATTCTTCTCTTCGTCGACGGTGTAACAACAGACAAGATCACCTTTGAGTCGGACACCTTCGTCGAGTACCGCCTTGACGGCTAAGAGTGACGCCGCAAGATTGCCTCGGGTGTCGGAGGTTCCTCGACCATAAAGCCAGTCTCCGTGACGCGTGGCCTTGAACGGGTTCTGATCACATTTGTCCCAGCGCTCAGGCTCTACGGCAGGATAGGTATCTAAATGGTCATTGAGCATTAGCGATGGACCATCGCCAGTGCCCTTTAAGCGACCAACAACATTGGGGCGATGGGCCTGAGATTCAAATTTTTCGACTTCAAAGCCCATGGCTTCGAGCTTACCGGCAACAAACAGTGCGATTGACTCCTCTTCACCCGCGAGAATATCCGGATCCAGCGGATTGACGGAATGGGGTTGGCCTGTGCGAACCATTTCGGTAGTGAGATCCAACCACTCGCTTTCATGGACACGAGCTATAACACGCTGTTCAAGGTCCGAAAGGAGCTCTGTAGTTTTACTCATAAATTTTCTCAGTTAGTTGTTAGGCTTGTGTTCACGATTTTTTGTGAGTGATTAGGAATTCTGTAACTCAAAGGCTCTTAGACTTTCAGCACGAATAACATCGAGGCATTGTTTTTTTAAGGCGATGTAATCAGGACGTGTTGCCATGTCTTGAGAGCGTGGCCTTGGTAATGGATTATCGAACTCGGCGACAACTTTTCCGGGGCTAGCACTCATCACTACAATCTTGTCAGCAAGAAAAACCGATTCATCAACATCATGGGTAACAAACACCACCGTGGTTCCAAACTGACTCCAAACCTCCAGTAGGCTCTCCTGCATCACCAGTCGCGTTTGCGCATCTAGGGCACCAAAAGGTTCGTCCATTAACAGCACACTAGGAAAAGTTGCTAGGGCGCGAGCGATGCCGACACGCTGTTGCATGCCGCCCGATAACTCCGCTGGATAATGATTTCTATATTTTGTTAAGCCCACCATATCGAGAAAATATTCTGTAGTTTTGGTGGCCTCAATATCTTTAACTAATCTCGGTCCAAGGGCGATATTCTCAAAAGTGGTTTTCCACGGCAGTAATGAATACTGCTGAAAAACCATACCGCGATCGGGACCAGGCCCAACGACAGGCTCACCATCGACACAGACAGACCCAGTTGTCGGGGATGTATAACCGGCGACAGAATTTAACAAGGTAGATTTACCGCAACCCGAAGGCCCTAGAATGCAGACAAACTGACCGGGCTCCACCACCAGACTGGTTTCTTGCACCGCAGTTGTCCCTTGGTCGCCCTTGCCGAATACGACACTGACTTTATCTATTTCAATCAGGCCTCGAGATTGGGAACCGGCCTTCGATGATTTGGCCGCAGCAATTGATAAGGTTGGCATTTGATTTACTGACATTTACTACTACACCTAAAGTTTAGTTGCGCTCAAAGAAAGGACATGTCGAACCATCTATTGAGGAGTCGCGAGCCATATACTTGTATTAGCAAGTTATATCCAGTTGCTTTAAGTGTTGCGAAAACTGTGCCAAGAATTAATTACTGCCTGGTTATTTTTATAACAGTCTGATTAGTATGATTTTTTTGATTTTTTATGAGGGGATCAATCGGTGACATAAAAGTCATTGCTGGTTTTAAATCGGCCCATTAAAAGGCGCCGGACCTACGGACGCACTTTAAACGTGCAGAGGTTAGGGGCAGTTTAATACAAGCTATCTAGGTATTAAAAAGCGGAATTTGGTGATTTGAAGGGGGGAATACTGATAAGTGGGGGCTGGTATAAGGGGGATATGACTCGTCATTTTCGATGTCCGCCGTCATTCTCGCGTAGGCGGGAATCTTCCTGAGATACCAGCCTTCGCTGGCATGACGTTCCTTCGCTGATATGACGGAGGGCGTTGCTGGCATAACAGGGGGGGTTATAGGCTATCGTTTACGCGGGTGCGGAGTTCTTTGCCGGGTTTGAAATAGGGGACATATTTGCCGGTGAGTTGCACTGCGTCGCCGGTCTTGGGGTTGCGGCCTACTCTGGGGGCTCTGTAGTGCAGGGAGAAGCTGCCGAAGCCGCGTATCTCTATGCGTTGGTTGCCCGCTAGTGCGCTGGTCATACGGTCTAATATCATGCGTACGGCTAACTCCACGTCTTTGGGTGGGAGTTGGTCTTGGCTGGCGGATATTTTTTCGATGAGTTCGGATTTGGTCATGGTGTTCTTTTTTAACTCTGTGTTCTTTATGCGGGTTGACGGTTGCTGTTCCACCGACGAAGTTTGCTTACTCATTGATTTTATTGAAGTTTTAGATTTATACAAGCGCTAATTGCACTGGGGCCAATTTCGAGGCAAAAAAAAGGGTGGCTAAGCCACCCTTTTCTCTCTCAATCGAACATTACTTGTCCATTTGAGCCTTAATCAGGTCACCGATGGTGGCTGGTGAAGCTGCTTCAGTTTCTACTTTACGATGTGCTTTTACTGTTTCTTTCTCTTCAGTCACGTCTTTCGACTTGATTGAAAGATTAATCGTGCGGTTCTTGCGATCCACATTAATAATCTTGGCTTCAACTTCTGCACCGACTTGCAGTTCGTTACGTGCGTCTTCTACTTTCTCGCGAGAGATTTCAGAGCCTTTCAGAATTGCTTCAATGTCGTTGCCTAGGTCGATAACAGCGCCTTTAGCATCTACTTCTTTAACGGTTCCTTTAACAATCGCACCCTTGTCGTTCTCGGTTACGTAGTTGTTGAATGGATCGTCTGAAAGTTGCTTGATGCCGAGTGAGATACGCTCACGTTCTGCGTCAATGCTAAGTACAACAGTTTCAACTTCTTCGCCTTTCTTGAAGTTACGCACTGCTTCTTCGCCTGTTTCGTTCCAAGAGATGTCTGACAGGTGAACCAAGCCATCAATTCCACCGTCCAGACCGATAAAGATACCGAAGTCAGTGATTGATTTAATTTTGCCTGAGATCTTGTCGCCTTTGGTCATGGTGGTCGCAAAGTCGTCCCATGGGTTAGTGAAGCACTGCTTGATACCGAGAGAGATACGACGACGTTCCTCGTCGATGTCCAGTACCATTACTTCAACTTCTTGGCCTAGGTCTACAATCTTAGATGGGTGAACGTTTTTGTTAGTCCAATCCATTTCTGAAACGTGTACCAGACCTTCAACGCCATCTTCCAACTCGGCAAAACAACCGTAGTCAGTGAGGTTGGTGATCTTAGCTTTGCAACGTGCGCCTTCTGGGTAACGGCCTTTGATGTCGCCCCAAGGATCTTCGCCCATCTGCTTCATACCTAGTGATACACGGTTACGCTCGCGATCAAACTTAAGTACTTTAACGTCAATCTCGTCGCCAACATTGATCATCTCTGATGGATGCTTAATACGCTTCCAAGACATGTCGGTGATGTGTAGCAGGCCATCAATGCCGCCCAGGTCAACGAACGCACCGTAATCGGTAAGGTTCTTGACTACACCTTTCAGTGAAGCGCCCTCTTCGAGGTTAGCGAGCAGCTCGTCACGTTCTACAGAGTTTGCACTCTCCATTACGGCACGACGGCTTACTACAACGTTGTTGCGCTTAGGGTCTAGCTTGATAACTTTAAATTCTAGTTCAATGTTTTCTAGGTGAGTGATTTCGCGCAGTGGGCGAACATCGACTAATGAACCTGGGAGGAACGCGCGTAAGCCGCGAACATCAACAGTGAATCCACCTTTAACCTTACCGCTGATAACACCGATAACGACTTCGTCAGCAACATGTGCTGCTTCAAGTTCGATCCAGCTTTCTGCACGGCGGGCTTTTTCACGGGAAAGCTTAGTGGCACCGAAACCATCTTCTACGGCTTCTAGGGCTACTTGAACTTCGTCGCCAATGGCAACTTCGATCTCGCCTTTCTCGTTATAAAATTGGTCTGCGGATATGACGCCTTCTGACTTCAATCCAGCATGTACAGTGACCCAGTCTTTATCGATATCGATAACTACGCCAGTAATGATGGCGCCGGGGTTCATCTCTACGCTTTTTAGACTTTCTTCGAATAGTTCTGCGAAATTTTCGCTCATGGGGATTACCTAATATATGACAGAGTGACAGCAGAGGAACTACGCTGTACTCTTTTTTCCGCGATGCCAGTTTCCACGGGTCAGTTAAAATAAAGGCCTACAGCAATAAAAGCTGGCGATTGCTGCGTTGCCCGGTTATTGATGAATACTTGCGAATAGGCCCTTAACTACGGTCAGATTTAGCACGGTATCCATCACTTCTTGAATGGACAGTTCCGAGGTGTCTAACTCCACTGCATCCGCTGCGGGAATTAGTGGGGATGCATCTCGGCTCATGTCGCGTTCATCTCGAGAGCGAACCTGCTCTACGAGGGCGGGCAGACTAACATCTTCGCCCTTTTCTAGCAACTCTTTGTAGCGCCGCTGGGCCCGTTCTTCGATGCTTGCGGTGAGGTATATTTTAAGCGCTGCGTCGGGGAAAACCACGGTGCCCATATCACGCCCATCGGCAATCAGACCGGGGTCTGTGGCGAAGTGTTGTTGGCGTTTAAGGAGTGCTGCGCGAACATTGAGATGGCTGGCCACTTGGGAGGCTAAGGACGCGGTGGTTTCGGTGCGCATGGCCTTGGTGACATCTTCGCCTTCGAGCAGCGATTTAAAGTCACCGTCGCTGGTGGTTTCGAAGCGTATGTCCATATGTTCGGCGAGGGTAATTAGGGCCTTGGTGTTGTCGGTGGCGACCCTATGACGCTCGGCGGCCAAACCCAGCAAGCGATAGAGTGCGCCGCTGTCGAGGTAGTGAAAACCGAGTTTCTTGGCCAGCATGCGGCTAATGGTGCCCTTACCCGCGCCGCTAGGCCCGTCGATGGTTATGATTATTGGCATTTACGCGCTCTTTAGGCTGATGCTGAGGCCAACTTTTTGGGCGAGGCCCACAAAGTCTGGAAAGGAGGTAGCGACATTGTTGCAGTCTTCTACGAGAATTTCGCCGCTGGCGCGCAGGCCGGCGATGGCGAAGGCCATGGCAATTCTGTGGTCGTCGTGGCTGTGGACTGTACCGGAGCCCAGAGTACCGCTAGCGTGTGAAGAACCGCCGCCGACGATACGAATACCATCTGGGGTGGACTGTGCATCGACCCCTAGGGTCACTAGGCCATCGGCCATGCTTTGGATGCGGTCGCTTTCTTTGACGCGCAATTCTTCGGCACCGGTGAGTACGGTAATACCTTCGGCACAGGCGGCTGCGACAAACAATACGGGGAATTCGTCGATGGCCAGGGGTACCTGATCTTCGGGAATATTGATGCCCTGCAGTGGCGCGTAACGCACACGAATATCGGCTACGGGTTCGCCGCCCACTTCTATTTCGTTGCTGAGTTCAATGTTGGTGCCCATCTGACGCAGGATGTTAATGACGCCGATGCGGGTTGGGTTTACGCCGACGTGGCGCAAGGTAATATCTGAACCAGGCACGATGGCTGCGGCGACCATAAAGAAGGCGGCAGACGAGATGTCGGCGGGCACGTCAATGCGGGTGGCGGTTAAACTGCCGCCGCCGCTTAGGGATGCTTTGTCGCCGTCGGTGGTGACTGGGTAGCCAAAGCCGCGCAGCATACGTTCGGTATGGTCGCGGGTTGGCGCTGGCTCGACCACGGAGGTCTGGCCCTCGGTGTATAACCCGGCCAATAATACGCAGGATTTAACCTGGGCGCTGGCGATGGGCATCACATAATTAATGGGCTTTAATGTTTGGCCGCCTTTGATTTTTAACGGTGGTGTGCCACCCGGGGCGGTTTCGATGACCGCACCCATTTCGGCTAGGGGGTTTGCTACACGGCCCATAGGACGACCCGACAATGAGCTGTCGCCTGTTAGCTCGGTGTCGAAAGACTGTCCGGCAAGCAGGCCGCTTAGCAAGCGGATGGAGGTACCGGAATTACCCAGATACAGCGGTTTGGTGGGGGCTTTTAGCCCGTGCAAACCAACGCCATGAATGGCGACGCGGCCCTGTTCGGGACCTTCTATTATCACCCCCATATCACGAAAGGCTTGCAGGGTTGCAAGGCTGTCTTCGCCTTCTAGAAACCCGGTGACTTCGGTAAGGCCATCGGCCAGTGAGCCCAGCATAATGGAGCGGTGGGACATGGATTTATCGCCGGGGACACGAATGTCGCCCTGTGCATTGCCGCCGGGGGCGACAACATAGTTGATTGTTTTTTCGGTCATAGGACTGTTAAGCGCCTTGCTGTCTAGTAGTTTGCCAAAATGGTTGCGCGCATCGCGGGCGCGGGTAAATACATCCATGAGGTAATCTTGATCGCCGCCTTCTATGGCCTTGCGCATCTCTTTAAAGTTGTCCATTACCTGATCGAGAATAACCAATATGGCGTCTTTGTTGGCCAGGGCGATGTCGCGCCACATCACCGGATCGCTAGCGGCGATGCGGGTAAAGTCGCGAAAGCCGCCGGCGGCATAACGGAATATTTCTCGGTTGTCGCCCATGGCGGCCAGGGTATCTACTAAAGAGTAGGCTAAAAAATGGGGCAGATGGCTGGTGGCGGCCAAAATTTCGTCGTGCTCTTGGGAGTCCATGTTGGTGACTATTGCCCCCACGCCGGACCAGAGGTCACTGACACCCTTAATATGACTGGTGCCGGTGGTTACTTCTGGGGTGAGTATCACCCGATGGTCGGCAAATAAGTCTGCGGTGGCCGCGGTGACGCCAGATTTTTCGGAGCCGGCTATGGGATGACCTGGCACGAGTTGGCTGGGCATGCTGCCATATATGTCGATGGCGGCGCTAATTACGCTACCTTTAACGCTTGCGACATCGGTAAGGGTGACGTCGCTGGAGAGCAATCGGTGGCAGTCTTTGAGTACGGCGGGAACGGTTAATGTGGGCACACCAATAACCACCAGGTCCCCTGCGCCCAACTCTGGGGCGATGGCCTCTAGGCTGGGCTCAGCGCGGTCAATAATACCGAGGCTTAGGGCCAGCTCTAAGGTTGAGTCGCGTCTTGAAATACCGACTACCTGTTTGGCTAGACCCTTTTCGCGGGCGGCCAGGGCTAAACTCGAGCCAATAAGACCCAAGCCAATCACCACTATCCGGTTAAAGACGGGGGGATTGAGGCGGGTTGTAGAAGGCTGTGACTGTTTTGACATTTAGCACCAGCGGTTGTTGGCGGGGGCTTAGAGCACTGCCCGCGGATAGGATCCCAATACTTTGAGGTTGGCAACACTGCCTGCAAGTTCTTCCAGTACGGCGGCCACTGGCGCGTCGTCAATATGGCCGGCAAAGTCGATAAAGAACACGTAGGACCAGTTGCTGTTGCGCGAGGGTCGTGATTCTAGGCGGGTCATGTCGACGTTGTGACGTCGGAATGGCTCGAGTAGATCGTGGAGCGCGCCGGGTCTGTTGTGTACAGACACGACTAATGAGGTGCGGTCGTCGCCACTGCGGGGCACTTCTTCGCGACCAATAATTAAGAATCGGGTGGCGTTGTCGGGGCTGTCTTCAATCTTGTCCCAGATTTTTTCTAGGCCGTAGAGCTTGCAGGACATATCACCGGCAATGGCCGCTGAGTTCCACTCGCCCTGCACTCGCTTGGCGGCTTCTGCATTACTGCTGACGGCCACGCGCTCGATATTGGGGAAGTTGGAGTTTAACCACTGGCGACATTGGGCTAGTGACTGGGAATGCGAATAGACCCGGGTAATATTGTCTTTATTGGTGTTGGGACCAATTAAGAAGTTGTGGTGAATGCGTAATTCCACTTCACCACAGATTTTTAAGGAGGAATCCATAAAGCTGTCGAGGGTGTGGCTGACCACGCCTTCGGTGCTGTTTTCTACGGGTACAACGCCGTAGTTGCAGGATCCTGCGAGTACTTCGCGGAACACTTCATCAATCGCTGACTGGGGTACGCTGACTGCAGAGTCGCCAAAGTGCTTGAGTGCGGCTTCTTGGGTGAAGGTACCTTCGGGCCCAAGAAAGGCGACTTTAACCGGCTGCTCTAGTGCCAGACAGGCGGACATGATTTGACGAAACAGGCGCGCCATTTCTTCATTGTCCAATGGCCCGGCATTTTTGTCCATGATATGACGCAGGACCTGGGCTTCGCGCTCGGGCTTGTAATAGGCCTGGTCACCCTGGCCTTTTTTGACTTCGGCCACTTGCTGGGCGCAACGTGCGCGCTCGCTGATGCTCTCCATAATCTGCAGATCTAATGCATCAATTTTGTCTCTTAGGCCCAGTAACGGGTTCTCTTCTGACATGGCTAAACCCTTATTCTTCGCTGCTGTCGTCTTGGCTGCCTTCTGACGAGCCTTCAGCGCTATCGTTTGCTGATGAGCCCTCAGCGTCGTTTAGTGAAGAGCCTTCAGCGGTCTCTTGTAATAAAGAGCCTTCATCTTCCTCCGGCTCAGCAATACGGGCCAGACTCACCAGATTCTCGTTGTCTTTAAGACGGATAATGCGCACACCCTGGGTGTTACGTCCAACCACCGACACCTCGTCGCCGCGGGTACGTACCATGGTGCCCTGATCAGAGATCAACATAATCTCGTCACCGGCAAACAGCTGGGTGGCGCCAACTAAAGGACCATTACGCTCACTGGCCTGAATAGCAATCATGCCCTTGCCGCCACGACCCTTAGTGGGGAATTCTTCAACTTTGGTGCGCTTGCCATAACCATTTTCACACACGGTTAGCAGGTAGCCGTCTTCTTCTGGCACTACCATAGAAATCACTAAATGCTCTGGGGGTAGACGCATACCGCGTACACCTTTAGACACTCGACCCATGGCGCGGGCGTCGGTGCTGGCAAAACGTACGGCCTTACCTTCTGAGCTGAGCAGCATAATGTCGCTGTCGTCATCTATAATGGCGGTGCCCACTAGCTGATCGCCTTCAACCAGTTCAACGGCACGCAAACCAACGCTGCGTGGTCGTGAGTACTGCTCTAATGAGGTTTTCTTCACGGTACCATTGGCGGTGGCCATAATCACAAACTTGTCGGCGCTGTATTCTTCTACTGGCAGGATTGAGCTAATGCGCTCGCCTTCGTCCAGTGGTAATAGGTTAATCACTGGGCGACCACGCGAATTGCGGCCTGCCACAGGAATCTGGTACACCTTGAGCCAGTACACTTTACCTAGGTTGGTAAAGCACAAAATGGTCGCGTGGGTGCTGGCGACTAACAGGTGCTCTACAAAGTCTTCGTCTTTAACCGCGGTTGCTGACTTGCCCATTCCGCCGCGACGCTGTGCCTGATAATCGCTCAGTGGCTGAGTTTTGGCATAGCCGCCGTGAGAGATGGTAACCACGCGGTCTTCTTCGGTAATTAGATCTTCGACGGTGAGGTCGTGGAGGGATTCGATAATTTCTGAACGACGCTCATCACCAAATTCGGCAACAATAGCTTCGAGCTCTTCACGAATCACACTCATTAGGCGTTTGATATCACCGAGAATGTCTTGGTAGTCGGCAATCTCTTCAAGCTTGACGGCAAACTCTTCAATAATCTTGTCGTGCTCCATGCCGGTAAGACGGTGGAGGCGTAATTCGAGAATGTCTTTGGCCTGTTCAGGCGACAGGAAGTACTGGCCGTCGTGTAGGCCATATTGCTCTTCAAGCCAGTCAGGGCGTGCTGCCTGAGGGCCTGCTCGCTCGAGCATGGCAACCACAGAACCTGGATTCCAGCCCCGGGCAATAATGGCTTCGCGGGCCTCTGCTGGCGAGGTAGACTGCTTGATCAATACGATAATCTCATCGATATTGGCCAGTGCAATGGCAAAACCTTCCAATGTATGGGCGCGCTCTCGGGCTTTGCGCAGCAAGAAGATGGTTCTGCGCGTGACCACTTCACGGCGGTGACGAACAAAGGCTTCGAGCATCTGCTTGAGGTTGAGAATGCGCGGCTGGCCATCGACCAGTGCTACTACGTTAATGCCGAATACATTCTGCATCTGGGTTTGCTGGTACAGGTTGTTAAGTACAACCTCGCCCACTTCACCGCGCTTGATTTCGATAACAATGCGCATGCCGTCTTTGTCTGACTCATCGCGCAGTTCGGAGATACCTTCTAGCTTTTTCTCTTTCACTAACTCGGCAATACGCTCGATAAGGCGCGCCTTGTTTAGCTGGTAGGGAATCTCGCTAACAATAATCGTTTCGCGTTTGGTTTTTTCGTCGACTTGAACCTCTGCCCGGGCACGCATATAGATGCGGCCACGGCCAGTACGATAGGCCTGAATAATACCGGCTTTACCGTTGATGATTGCCCCGGTAGGGAAATCTGGACCAGGAATGTATTCCATCAGCTCATCGATGGTGATTTCGCTGTTGTCGATTAGGGCCAAACAACCATTAATCACTTCTGTGAGGTTGTGTGGCGGAATGTTGGTGGCCATACCTACGGCAATACCGGAGGAGCCGTTTACCAGCAGGGCCGGCACTCGGGTTGGCATCACTACGGGAATCTGTTCTGTTTCGTCGTAGTTGGGGGCGAAGTCGACGGTGTCTTTTTCAAGATCTTCGAGCAGCATATGGGCAATTTTGGTCATGCGAATTTCGGTATATCGCATGGCCGCTGCTGAGTCACCGTCTACGGAACCAAAGTTACCCTGACCGTCGACAAGCAGATAGCGCAATGAAAACGGCTGGGCCATACGAACGATTGTTTCGTAGACCGCGGAGTCGCCGTGGGGATGGTACTTACCAATAACGTCACCCACCACACGGGCAGATTTCTTGTAGGCTTTGTTCCAGTCGTTGTTCAGTTCGCTCATGGCAAATAGAACACGTCTGTGTACGGGCTTTAAGCCATCTCGAACATCGGGAAGTGCTCGGCCGACGATCACGCTCATGGCATAATCTAGGTAGGACTGCTTAAGCTCATCTTCAATATTGACCGGAACAATTTCTTTGGCTAAATCGACCATAATTTATAATTATTTCCTGATTATCATTGCACTTCTGAAGCTTCGAATTTTAGCATAGAAAAGCGCCCACAATCTCGCTTTTATTAAGCTTTTATCTCCCCTTTAAGGCCTATAGCGCCTAAAAAATCGGTATACTCCTGCGATGTAACAAGGAGGCCCTATGCAGCCCACAAAAATAGACTTATTAATCAATTGCGGATGGATAATTCCCATCGTTCCCGAGGACAGAGTTTGGCAGAATTGCGCCCTCGCAATTGATAAAGAAAAGATCGTTGGGATCTTTCCTCAGGCGGAAGCGGCCAAGCGATTTACCGCGACTAAGGTGCAGACGCTCGACAATCATATATTGATGCCTGGACTGGTGAATGCCCATGGGCATGCAGCAATGACGCTGCTTCGTGGCTATGCCGACGACCTGCCTTTGAGGCCCTGGTTAGAGAAACATATATGGCCCGCCGAGAAGCTGCATGTCAGTGAAGAGTTTGTGCGCGATGGCACCAAGATCGCTATGGCCGAGATGATTAGCTCTGGCACTACCTGCTTTGCCGATATGTATTTCTTCCATGAGGCCATTGCCGAGGAAGTTCGCAGCGCCGGCATGCGCAGCCAGATTGGTTTTACGGTACTCGATTTTCCGACCGCCTACGGCAAAGATGCCGACGACTATATTCACAAGGGTCTGGCCCTCTACGACAAGTACCACGGCATGCCATTGATTAAAGTGGCCTGTGCGCCCCATGCCCCCTATTCCGTATCGGACCCTGCAATGCAGGTTATTTCTACCTATGCCAATGAGCTTGATATGGCGGTGCATATTCACTGCCATGAAACTGCGGATGAGGTTAGCGAGTCCCTGGCCAACTATGGTTGCCGACCTTTAGAGCGTTTGAGAAACCTTGGTTTGCTATTACCGCAGACTCAGCTGGTACATATGACTCAGGTAGACGCTGGCGACATTAAGCTAATGCAAGATCACAACTGCCATGTAGTGCACTGCCCCGAATCCAATATGAAACTGGCCAGCGGCTTTTGCCCCGTGGCTGAATTAATGGAGGCTGGCATTAATGTGGCCCTAGGAACCGATGGCGCGGCCAGCAATAACGACCTCGACCTGTTTGGCGAGCTAAAGACAGCGGCACTGCTGACTAAAGCTGTGGCTGGCGATCCGGCTGTACTCGATGCCCATGCGGCTCTGCGCATGGCAACCATTAACGGCGCGAAGGCGCTGGGCTGGGATGATGAGATCGGCAGCCTTGAAGCGGGCAAGTCGGCAGATATTATTGCCATTGAAATCAATTCTATTGCACAGCAACCATTGTATAATTCCGCTTCGCAGCTGGTGTATACCAATGCGGGCAGTCAGGTGACCCACAGCTGGGTGGCCGGCAAGCCGCTATTAGACGACCGCGTTCTGTGCACGCTTAATAAAAGCGAGCTGATCCAGTCGGCCAGTGATTGGCGTAACAAAATTCAACCCAAGTCTATGGATTAAAGGCAATGACCAAATCAACCAATGTTGATCCCAATGAAATTCGCAAGTTCGAAGAGCTAGCCAGTCGCTGGTGGGACCGCAATAGCGAGTTTAAACCGCTCCATGACATTAACCCTTTAAGGGCTGATTGGATTGAGAGCCTGACGCCGCTAAAAGGACAAAATGTGCTGGATGTTGGCTGTGGTGGCGGCATTCTCTGCGAGGCTCTGGCCCAACGTGGCGCGACGGTTACTGGCATTGATATGGGCGCTGCGCCGCTGGCTGTGGGTAATTTACACAAGCTGGAATCTGGCGTTGAGGTTAACTATGTGAAGTCGACCGCTGAAGATTATGCAGAAGATCATCAAGCTGCCTTTGATACGGTAACCTGCCTAGAAATGCTCGAGCATGTGCCCGACCCCTCTTCTGTGGTTAAGGCCTGCGCCGAGATGACTAAGCCCGGTGGCACGGTATTTTTCTCGACCATTAACCGCAACCCTAAGGCCTATTTGCTGGCGGTAATTGGTGTCGAATATGTGCTGCGCATGCTGCCCAAGGGCACCCATGAATATGCCAAATTTATTCGCCCTTCTGAGCTGGGCCAATGGATTCGTGAAGCTGGCCTGGAGATTGATTTGATGACGGGGCTTACCTACAACCCGATTACCAAGAAGTACAAATTAACCGACCGGGATGTGGATGTTAACTATATGATCTGCGCCCGGAAGCCGGCGTAGACCATGCTAGATTTTAAAGCCCTACTGTTTGACCTTGATGGCACATTGTTGGATACGGCGCCAGACTTTGTCACTGCGTTAAATAAACAGTTGAGTCTTCATGGCCGCGACCCACTGCCCGATCATGCTATTCGCTCCAGCGTGACCAATGGCTCTATCGGGCTAATACAGGACGGTTTTGGCATGTCGCCAGACCATGGGCAATTTGAAACCCTGCGTGAAGAATTTCTCGAGCTTTACTTTGCTAATCTGGCTGATAAAACAGCGCTGTTTTCTGGACTACAGCAGGTGCTCGATGACTGCACTGCTCGGGGTATCCCCTGGGGTGTTGTAACCAACAAACCCTGGCGCTATACCGAGGCAACCATGGTCCAGCTGGGGCTGATGGACGCTGCGGCCACTGTGATCTGTCCCGACCATGTTAAGCACGCCAAGCCGGACCCTGAGTCGATTGTGCTGGCTTGCACTGAAATTGCTATCGCGCCTCAAGACTGCCTCTATGTGGGTGACCATGTGCGGGATATCGACGCTGGTCGCGCTGCGGGCACGCGCAATATTGCCGCGGCCTGGGGTTATATTGAGGCCACAGAAAACATTAATGACTGGCAGGCTGACTGGATTGTTGATCAGTCTCATCAGCTCCATGAACTTCTATTTAAGGACTAAACCGTGCTTTCAGCCGAACAGATTATTCAGTATCAGGCCAGTACTGACCTGCTAGACCAGCGCATTATTCTTGTGACCGGTGCCGGTGATGGTATTGGCAAAGCGGCTGCTCTGGCCTGCGCTAACGTCGGCGCGAAAGTTATTTTAGCGGGCCGCACGGTGGCTAAGCTGGAACAGGTTTACGATCTGATTACTGCCGCGGGGCAAGCTGAGCCCGTGCTCTATCCCATTGATCTCGAGGGCGCGACTGCAGAAGATTACGATCAGCTGTGTCTGAATATTATTGAACAGTTTGGTCGCCTTGATGGCCTGTTGCACAGTGCCGGTATTCTGGGTCAACGCACGCCGCTGAGTAATTATCGCCAGGATGTTTGGGACAAGGTGATGCAGGTAAATGTTACTGCACAGTTTCAAATGACGCAGGCGCTAATGCCTGCATTGGAAAAGTCGGATGATGCTTCGGTGCTATTCACGTCATCGGGCGTGGGCAAAGTGGGTCGCGCATTTTGGGGCGCTTATGCGGTGTCTAAATTTGCGGTGGAGGGCATGATGCAGGTCTGGGCTGCGGAGCTTGAGGGTTTAGGTTCTGTGCGGGTGAATGCGATTAACCCTGGCGCGACTGCGACTACTATGCGTGCTCAGGCGTTTCCTGCTGAAAATCCAACTGAACTCAAAACGCCTGAAGAGATTATGCCGGCTTATCTGTATCTGTTAGGTGGAGATAGTCGTACGGTAAACGGCCAGTCTATTAAGGCGCAGTCGCGCTAGAGAAGGCTTTCATTACGAGAGGCTGAAGATACCTTCTACTACAAAACGCTGAAGGCTCATTACTTCGAGCGGCTGAGGGGTCGTTCATTACAAACGGTGAGGGCTGCCTTTCGATAAAGGAAGCCCAATATTTTTATCTGGATGTATCGCCGCGGGCTCTTAACTTCTTCTCTTTACGCTGACGAATATCGCGATAAACCGTCTTTTCGGTGAAGCGTGGTGGACGCATCTTAACGGCGTTAAACAGTGAAGCTACCTGCTTGGGATCTAGCTCGATAAATTCTGATTTACGCACAATCGAGGGCAATTCAATCGGGCCGTAACTAATACGCTTGAGGCGATTAACTTCAACGTCCTGAGATTCCCACAGACGACGCACTTCTCTGGTACGGCCTTCGGCCAGTATTACGCGGAACCAGTTATTGCTGCTGCCATGTTCGTCTTGGCTGCGTGCATGCTGTGCCTTTACGGTCTGGAACTTGGCGATGCCGTCGTCCAGTACCACGCCGTCCATCAGACGTTTGATCATTGCTTCGTCGACTTCACCATGAATACGTGCCATGTACTCGCGCTTCACTTCGTAGGACGGATGCATCAGTCGGTTGGCCAGCTCACCATGATTGGTAAACAGCAACAGTCCGCTGGTATTAATATCTAGGCGGCCGATGGCGATCCAGCGGCCACGGTTTAGGCGTGGCAGACTATCGAATACGGTGGGCCTGCCATCGGGGTCTGCAGTGGTACAGACTTCTCCTTCTGGCTTGCTGTACATCAGGACTCTGGGGTTGTCGTCGGTGACGATTTTAACTGCACGACCATCAACCATGATGCGGTCAGTGGCTTCAGCCCGATCACCGAGTTTAGACGTAACACCATTGACCGAGACTCGGCCCGCGGAAATCCAGGTTTCCAGTTCGCGACGCGAACCCATTCCGGCGGTGGCTAACATTTTCTGTAGTTTTTCACTCATGGTCTTGGGCACTGCTCGGTTGTGGTTCTTCTTCAGGGTCTGTCGGGACAACACCATCAAGCTGCTGGTCCAGGGCGAAAGTTGGGTCTTCATCGAGCACATCGTTTTCGTTGGCCACGACTTCATCGTTGGCCGCTGGGGCGCCTAATGAAACGTTCGCGCTGGCGCCAACGCCTAGGGCTAGTTCCAGTTCTGGATCCAGCTCGGCAAAATCTTTGATCTCGCTGAGGGCCGGCAGATGCTCAAGGCTCTTAAGATTAAAGTAATCTAGAAACTGTTTGGTGGTGGCATACAGTGCAGGTCGACCCGGCACGTCGCGATGGCCCACTACACGCACCCAGTCGCGTTCTTGCAGTGTTCTAATAATATCTGAGCTCACGGCTACACCGCGCACCAATTCGATATCGCCGCGCGTTAGGGGCTGTCGATAGGCTATCAGTGACAATGTTTCGAGCATGGCTCTTGAATAGCGCTTGGGCTTTTCGTCCCAGAGTCGGTTCACCCAGGTAGAGAGTTCCTGATTAACCTGCAGGCGGTATCCGCTAGCAATTTCTTTCAACTGAAAACCACGATTGCGGCCATCGCTTTCTATTTCTTCGAGGGCGGCTTTAATCTGGTCTCGCGGTGGGCGCTCTTCATCCTCGAAGAGGCTTTCTAGGCGCGCTAGATCCAGTGGCTTGCCGGCGGCGAGTAAGGCGCCTTCGATAATTTTTTTAATTAAATCTGAGTTCATGATGCTCTTGCTTTTACATGTATTGGGCCAAAGGCATCGCTCTGCACGATCTCTACCAATGACTCTTTAATTAATTCCATGATCGCCAAAAAGGTAACCACGACACCTAACTTTCCTTCCGACACTTTAAACAGACTAACAAAGGGCACGAACTGCTGGTCGCGCAGGCTTTCTAGTACCTGAGACATACGCTCGCGGGTAGATAGTTTTTCGAGTTCTATCTGGTGACTCTCGAACATGTCGGCGCGGCGGAGTACATCGCCCAGAGCGGCTAACAGCTCGCGCATATCAACATCCGGTTGCGGGCGCTCTTTCTCTCGGTCGGGTGCCTCGGCACTGGCCTGATGAATATCGCGGCCCATGCGCGGCATTTCATCGATATCTTCGGCGGCTGTTTTAAAGCGCTCGTATTCTTGCAGGCGACGGATAAGCTCGGCGCGAGGATCGTCTTCGTCCTCTTCTTCTGAGACCTGTCGCGGCAATAACATGCGCGATTTAATCTCGGCCAGCATGGCGGCCATGACGAGATACTCTGCGGCGAGCTCAAGATGAATTGAACCCATAAGATCGATATAACCCATGTACTGGCGGGTTATTTCGGCCACATTAATTTCGAGAATATCGAGGTTTTGACGACGGATAAGATACAGCAGCAGATCCAGAGGCCCTTCAAAGGCTTCAAGAATAACTTCGAGTGCATCCGGCGGTATATACAGATCTTTCGGCAGTATGGTCAGTTCTTTACCCTGCACCATAGCAAAAGGCATTTCTTCTTGCTGATGACCCGACCGAGCCTTGCGCTTAGCTGGCACAGCGTCTGCTGCTGCACCTAATGAGACGCACGCGGCGTCTTCTAGATCGACAGCTTGTAGCTGGTCAGTTGGCGTTGCTTGAGTCGACACTTGATATCCCATCAGTATTCAGACGGCGATTATAACCACAATCGCGCCTGTGAACATCCACATAATTAAACAATCATTGATGGGTTGAAAAATCGCCCATACCCTGTCGCATAATTTCTGGGTTTGGCCCGGTCATGTCCACGACGGTGGTGGGCTCAAGGCCACAGTTGCCACCATCGATAATGGCATCCACATGAGACTCAAGCCGCTCGCGAATATCGTAGGGATCGGCCAGTGGGTAATCGTCGTTGGGCATTATCAGCGTCACGCTCATCATGGGCTCACCGAGCTCGGCCAACAGTGCCTGAGCGATGGGGCTATCGGGCACACGGATACCAATAGTTTTGCGCTTGGGGTGCATGAGCCGCTTGGGGACTTCTGAGGAGGCTGGCAATATAAAGGTGAAGGCACCTGGGGTGCTGGCCTTGAGAATTCGAAAGGCACTGTTGTCGACCTTGGCATAGCTGGCCAATTCTGACAGGTCACGACACATCAATGTGAAGTTATGGTTTTTATCGATGTCGCGAATCCCGCGAATACGGTCGAGCGCCTGCTTGTCACCAATGTGGCAGCCGATGGCATAGACGGAATCGGTAGGATAGATCACTACGCCGCCTTTGCGAATAATCTCGGCGACCTGGGCTATTAGACGCTGCTGGGGGTTCTCTGGGTGTATAGAAAAATACTGGCTCATACTGCTCTCTATATTATTATCTAGAGTGTTGTCTAGAGTGTCTTCTAGAATGCGCTCGGATTCTAAAACTCGGCGCGCATTATCACACAGCTACAGCCTTTATTGGGCATCTGATGTGACTGTTTTTTTCAGGAACTGTACTTCAAAATCCGCCGCCGGTAATGGCTTGGCGACGAGATAGCCCTGAAAACTGTCACAGCCTAATGCTCTAAGTATTTCTCGCTGGCCTTCGGTCTCTACCCCTTCGGCAACGGTTTTCATGTCTAGATTTTGTGCCAGACCAACAATGCCCGAGACAATGGCGCTATCGCTGGGGTCTGTCTCTATATCCTGAATAAATGAGCGGTCAATTTTTAGCACGTCAACCGGCAGACGCTTTAGATAGTTTAATGATGAATAGCCACTGCCGAAATCATCGATAGCCACCGAGATTCCCATGCTTTTAATCTTAACCAGTTCGGTACTCATCAACTCAGGGTGATTCATCAGGGTACTTTCAGTAATTTCCAACTCAAGCACATCTTTGGGCAGGCTGTGGCGGCTCACTAATTTTTTGAGCTCGCCATGGAGTTCTTCCGCCATTAAATCTTTGACCGAAAGATTCAGTGCCAGGGTCAACTTATACCCAGCAGCGAGCCAGTCGTGAAGCTGCCCTGCCCCCTGCTCTAGTACCCAGTCACTCAGTCTGTTGATCAGACCACTCTCTTCGGCCAGTGGAATAAATACATTGGGCCCAAGTATGCCGTCGGTTGGATGGTTCCAGCGCACCAATGCCTCAGCTCCCACTAGGTTACCGGTGCGAAAATCAATTTTGGGCTGGTAGTAAAGTTCTAGCTCGTTGCGCTCTATGGCCTGCCGTAATTCGCGCTCCATTTCTAGGCGGTCAGCAATTTCGGCTTCCATCCCAGTTTCATAAAAACAGTACTCATTACGCTTTTCTTTGGCTTTAAACATGGCCGAGTCAGCATGCTTAATTAATGAACTGACGTCGCTGCCATTATCGGGAAAGATAGAGATACCAATACTGGTAGTAACAAACATTTTCTTTTGCATAAAGACAAAGGCCTGACTCAGGGAGTGACAGATTTTTGCCGCTACCTTGGCAGCCGTCTCGGGCCCCTCTATTTTCTCCAGCACAATGGTAAATTCGTCGCCGCCCAAACGGGCGATAAAATCTTGTTCGCGAACGCAGTTGCGAATTCGATCGGACACGGCTTTAAGAAGCAAGTCGCCGGCATCATGGCCCATGGTGTCGTTGATCATTTTAAAGCGATCTAGATCGAGAAACAGAATGGCAAACTTCTCATTTTCTGCGGCGGCATGGTTCACGACAAGCTGCAGATGCTGCATCAAATTGGTGCGGTTGGGCAGACTGGTGAGTGGGTCGTGGTAGGCCAGTCGCTTAACGTGCTTTTCGGCTCGATTGGCTTTGATCAGTCGCGCTACGCGCTGCTTCATTACCGAGAAGTTAATGGGTTTTGAAATGTAGTCGGTGGCACCAGACGAAAAGGCTTTAATAATGGAGTCTTCGTCTTCAAGGCCGGTAATCATGAGCACGGGAATATCTGCCCCATTGGGGAGATCGCGAATATGTTGGCAGGCATCGAAGCCATTCATCTGGGGCATCATGGCATCCATCAGAATTAGGTCGGGCATTCGGCGCTTGCAGATTTCGATGGCCTGCATGCCATTGCTCGCCTCTTCAGACTGGTAGTCTTCCCGTTCAAATGCCTTGACCAGCGCCAGACGAATTGAGCGGTCATCGTCGGCGACTAAGATTCTATAACTCTGTTCATGACCGGCCACCACGGCCTTGTCTACCTGCTCAAGTAGCGATACCTCCTGCTTGAGATCAATACAGAGAATCGAAAACTCTTCGCTGATCTGCGCTTCATAAGTGGCAGCATTGTCGAGGTTTTCAACCCCCGCGCGATCCTCTAACTCTTTACTGTGTCGGACCAGATTGTAGGCACCAAAGTTAGAGGCGCTACCCTTGATGGTATGTGCAATTTCGTGGACACGACGGGCATCCTGTTCCTCAATCGCTGTTTTCAGATTTGCCAAATAGACCAGCATGTCTTCTTGAAACGCCTCGATCAGCGACCCTATAACATCTCCTACCGCATCTTTGAGTGATGCCATTACTTTGGGGTCATAACTCAGGGCAGGACTTTCGGCATCGCTGATGCGGCGTTCAAAGTTAGACATGGTGGGCGTATCACCATCAATATATTCGGCCTGGGGTTCTGCCACTCGCATAACCTGACGGGCAGAAAACTGAGCCCATTTTTCTAACTGGTGGCGCAGGCCCGCTAAGCTCAAGGGCTTGGGCAGAAAGTCACTCATGCCCGCATCTTTACAGCGGCTAGCTTCAGCTTTGGAATTGTTGGCGGTCATGGCAATAATGGGTAAGTGGCCCGCATCATGCCCTTCATACTGGCGCACCTGAGCCGTGGCATCGTAGCCACTCATCACAGGCATGTTGCAGTCCATGAGTACGAGGTCAAATCGGTCACGCACTATTTTCTCGACACCGTCTCGGCCATTGCCTGCAATATCCGATTCGCAACCCAGCTTGTCCAGCATAGCCACAGCCACTTGCTGGTTAGCACGGTTGTCATCGACCACTAACACCTTGCAGGGTCGGTCGGGAATAATGTCGACGATCTGCTCTAACGACGATTCTTCGAGGGTGGCACCCACAAAATATCTGCTGAGACATTGGAAAAATGAGTCTGACTTTAGCGGCTTGTTAAGTCGCGGTAAGGGTAGATCTCTAGTAACAGGGTCCGATGACCAGGGGTTGCTCAGCATTACCACCATACGGTCTTTGAATCGGGGCTCTTTATTAATAACCCGAAGGAAGTCATCGAATTTGATATCGGCCAGATCTTGATCGACAAACATCACGTCAAAACTAGACTCATTCGAGCCGCCTCTAATCGCCTCAAAGGCCTCGAGACCCGACCTAACCAGATAGGTCTCTGCCCCCAGATGCGCCAATTTGCTACTGGCAAAATCTGTCATCACAGGACTCTTGGTCACTACAAGAATCCGTAGATTTTCTATCTGCGGCAGCCGTGGTTCTTCCTCTGCATTTGCCACCACTTCGATAGGAATCGTAAAACTGAACTGGCTTCCCTCGCCCAGCGCACTTGCCACCGACACCTGGCCACCCATCAATTCAACAATTTGCTTGCAGATAGCCAGGCCAAGACCGGTGCCCTGATACTCTTTGGTGGTCGATGAATCAACCTGAGTAAAGGCTTCGAATATCCGCTCCTGGTCATTATCCCTAATACCAATGCCCGTATCCTTGACGGTGAAAATTAACTGGGTGATACCCTTGGGAGCCCGCTCGATACGGTTTTTACCTCTGGCGAGACTCACATAGATAGAAACCTCACCAGACTCAGTAAACTTAATGCCATTACCCACTAGATTAATCAGCACCTGACGGATTCTGGCACAGTCTGTGTGCAGGGTTAGAGGAACGTTGTCGTCAACCATATAGCCGATATCGATATGCTTCTTGAGGGCCTGACTGGCCAATAACCCAACCACATCATCGAGGGTATCTTCTAGCATGCAGTCTTGGTTGCTAATGGTGACTTTGCCCGCATCGGCCTCGGAAAAGCTTAAGACCTCATCAATCAATCTGAGTAGTGCATAACCTGAGGACTGGGCAGTCTGCACATACTCTTGCTGCTTGAGGCTAAGGCCCATGGTCAGTAACAGGTCCAACATACCCAGCACAGCATTCATTGGTGTGCGCAATTCATGGGTTACATTGGCGGCAAACTCGCCCTTGGCCTTGGCGGATTCCAGTGCTGACTGCATGGCCATATGCAAATCGTCACGACGACTTTCCAATACTTCCATCATGCCGTTAAAAGACGCCTGCATCGCGGTAATATCTTCAGGCCCACCAATCTCTGAGCGAATACCACTATCGCCATTCTTCGCCTTCTTCATGGTCGCGGAGAGCTCTTCGATGGGCTTGGTGACACGCAACGAAATACTCAGCAGCAACACTAATAACAGCACAGCAATGCCCGATGAGATCACCAGATTGCTATTGAGAATACTCTGCTGCATGAGTTTCTGTGTGTCTTTACCCACCAGCACGGTGATGTAACCTAAAAGGAAGGAGTCTTGATCGCCGGGTAAAATATTGAGTTGATTGTCGTAATCTTGGCTGGACATCACCGGGGATGAAAATACCCAGTAATCACTGCTCTCATTAACGAGGGAGAGCTCGCTAACCCTGCTCTTAACTTTAAGCTGGGTGAATTCTCGACCGAGACTAAACAGCTCCTCTTGCTTGTCTGTCTCAATAGTTATGCCCTTAACCCCAGGAAAATTAATCGCATTTTCGGCAACGTCTCGAGCGGACTCTACACTTTGGTAGAGCAGCGCCAACTCACTTTGGCCGGCCAGAGATTCAGTTACCTGAAGACTTTGCTTGATCTGTTGTTCGGTAATAATAGAGGTGGAAACATTGCTCACCACAAAAGATGTCACCAGAGTGAGTACAATAATGCCGCCCATAAAGATCAGCGAAAGCTGGTGCCTGAATTTCAGACGATCGAACCACCGCTTATGTTTGAAGATCATTGTCTGTTACCTTGCCGGGAGTACCAGATCGATATAGTGCATTTTATCGTCTGTTAAGGTGATGCCAAGGTGGTTACTTGTCCGTTCATTGACGGTAACAAATACATTGGTTAATGGCTCCATTGCAGCAGCCTGCTCATTTCCCTGAGCACGGCCAAGGGCAATCTCTCCCAATCTAATCCCCATCTTAAAATTATCCGGATACACCGAAAATAATGCGCCGCGTTTTACATGGGTCGGGTTAGAGGAGAACACCACAAAATCAGATTTCCATGAGGCCTCAAGTAACATCGATAACAGCGCGTTATTAACAAATCGATCGCCGGGCAAAATCCACACCGAATCGTCGGCATCAAGATTCTCTACCAGCTCTCGGTAAACATTCGCGGCATCACGTATATCCGCTGCCTGTTTAATCACTAAATTCAAACCCAGTTTCTCTAGCGCGACCTTCGCCGCCGCCACATTAATCACATTGCCTTTGGGCCGATCGACCACATAGATATTCTTTACGCTAGGCACCAGCACCTGTAACCGCTGCACAATTGCCTCAGGGGCAGGCACCATGGTCAGACCCAAAACACCCTCTATACGGACACTGATGGCCCCCACTATTAATGGGTGGTTCAGTTGCTTGCCCAGCAACTGCTTAACCGGCCTGCCCCCTAGGGCAATCACAATTTCGTTCTCATAGCTGTCAATAAGGTCGACACTGTTAAGCCCATTGGCCAGTTCGAGCCTGTGTACTGGCGATCCATAGCCCTGCTCGGCACCGTCCGCAATGGTTTGATAAACCTGCGCGAAAGGCTGCCTCACCTCCGGGTAGACAACCACCAATGGGGAGGTCTCAGCAGACGCCAGTGCACACCAGAGGCTTGCACATACCAATGCTATTGAGAGCCGAGCTGTCATTAATCCTTTAATTTCGATACCCCTTTTCGCGATTTAAACCAATATCCTTTTTAGCCCGCCATTACATTTAAGTCCGTTAGAATGTATAGCGAATTTCCCCGAGAAAACTACGCCCCGATAGTGGCAAGTCGTTGGGAAGAAAAGGAACTGGCTGTCCATTTGGACTTGGTTCTCGAGCATCATCATCAAAAATATTATTCATAATCAAAGCCACTTCAATATGCTTCGACACACGATGACGAACATTCATATCAACCATTAAGTAATCATCAATTACGAGGCGGCTGTCACCAGACTCCCGATTACGACCCATTACCCAGTTCGCCTGAGCATTAAATGTCCAGCTGTCATCAAGCCGCCAGTCACCCCGAAGGTAGAGCTGTCGCTCGGGAGAGTTAGCGGCGTCAGCATCCAAGAGTTCGTCTTCGGATTTTTGAATTGAAAAGTTACCACTTAGCTTTAGATCATCAGTAGCAATCCATTTAACTTCGAACTCCATTCCACGGCCTGTTTGCTCACCCACATTATGTGCTGTACCAGTACTTCCGTTCATGTCAGAAACAAACTGAATAATGTCCGTCCAGTTGTAATGAAAGAAATTCATATTAATGGTGAGGTCATAGCTTGGACGATAATCAAATGCCAATTCATAGCTGGTGATTTCTTCCGGCTTTAAATCGGGATTACCCAATACCAATGGATTATTGATGGCGCGAGTTTGTGCAAAAGACGGGGCTCGGAATGCCTCACCGTAAAGTAACTTGGTTGTTAGCTTATAGCCCGTTGACCAAACCAGCGCTAAACGAGGATTGGTGGTACTGCCAAAGTCAGAGTATTTATCATGACGAAGACCTGCCGTCAGTTCCCAGTCGTTAGCTAACTGCCATACATCTTGGACATAGGCATAGTTATTGTCGCGCTTGTCTTCAGTGAGAAAAACCAACGGGGTATCTGAGACATCCACAACCGGATCCCCGGGAAGAATAAACAGACCCGTATTAGGGTTGATACCAAAGTTTTTACGCTCCCTGACCTTGTCGATTTCTCCGTTGTAGTAACCAGATCCAAAGCTAATATTATGTTTGTCAATACCATCATAAAGAGCAGTAAAGCCCGTACGAAAATGATTCTCATAAATTTCTGGATTACCAATAATACCGTCGGGGAAAGTACCAAATAGTGGAATACCTAAAGGGCTTATAAAGGGCCCCGTCGAACCCGAAGGGAACAACACGAAGTCACCGGTCACCTCCTGTGAGGTTTGGTAATAGCTTGCCTGTACTTCTATCTGTGTGTCTGGCAGTAGATTATCTTCGCGATAGGTTATATCAACATTATAACGATCACTTTCGAACTTATTATCTCGGTTCAGTGCCTGTGCCGCCCCTGCTCCATCACCCACATCATTTCGAATTTGGGCGCCTATTCGAACATCCCAATCCTTATAGTTGGCTTCTAATCTTAGATCTAGATTTTCTTTGGATAGGTTGACTCTGCCAGGGGCATTGGACACTGAGGTGCCCGTAATTAGATCGAAGAATGTCTGTGCATCCGCACTGATAGTTGCATCGGAGCCATCCGTTTTTTCCGCTTCAAGAAAAGCAGAGTACTTGAGCTCCCCGTTAGACCCTCCGGCTGACAGCCATGCTCTGTTAGTTGAAAATGACCCGGCTGAAATACCACCGGCAAGCCCTTGCAGTTCTTTGGGGCTCTTAGTGACTATATTAATAACACCGGCGAAGGCATCTGCGCCATAGAGTGCGGATCCCGGGCCGCGAATCACCTCAATCCGAGAAATAGCCTCAACGGGCATTCCGCCCCAGACTAGATTTCTATCCCCATGAAATAAGTTGCTCAAAGGAACGCCATTGACCAGTATCAGAACTTGAGGGTTAAAATCGGAATGGATACCTCTAAATACGAAAAGAGGGTTATAGATAGGACTCCGTGATACATGTAATCCGGGTACTGTCTCTAGAATCTGATCAATGTCTGTGGCCCCCATACTTTTTATTTCACTGGCCGTTATGACCGAAGCAACAGCCGGAGCTTTTGCGATAGGCTGAACTACGCCCGTTGCAATGGTTATGAAATCCTCATCGCCATACAGCTGCAGAACATCAAGCTCATCCGCATTAAAATCATTGCTTTGTTCCGCAAAAGTAACAGTGGCCACCGCCATTAATGTGATCAAACCATCTCTAATTTTCATGACTTACTTCCTCCATTTTCTGAGCCCCTCGCAACCACTTGAGTTGATACGAGAAATTCGCAGTGGAAAAAAACTTCCTTCGTCTTTATCTTCTGCATCTATAAAACATGGTATTACCCCGGCAGTAAAAGCTAGGGTTGCCATATGATAAAACTCTGTTGGCGTTAGTCCTTCATCTGCCAATAATGCAGCGCATACTGCTGCAATATTCATTCTGTACCTCAACCTCGTCTGCAGAAGGTAACGCTCAACATCAAAAGCCAGCTGTATAAATTTTCCATTCCCGCAGCCAAGGGACTTAGCAAATTCCATCATTGGTTCGATCCGTTCATCTTTATTAATGATAGGTCGCCCATATCCATAAACACTTCGAAACTGCTTGAGTTCTGATTGAACAATTTCCTCAAGGGTTTCACCCTGCGTCATTCGTCCTTCAGCTCTATAAAAAAAATCAGTGGCGCCTTTTATAGGCTTCAATCCAAATATCGTGGCCTCAGTCACAGCCAGCGCCCCTGCCGATGCCAGCACACCCGTTGAGCGTGCAGTACCTGCAAGAGCTGCTATCCTGTTATTCCAAATTCGCGGGTCAGGGAAGCTGGTACAAATGACCCACATAGCTTCCATTAACCGGGCGATTTTTGGAGATTCCCTGCCTGTCGCGGCAAAGAGGAGATACTCCATCCAGGTTTTTTCGTTCAACTCAGTAAAAAGGGCCTTACCTCTGAGAATGACTTCACCCTCAGGTGACCAGCCACCCATTGATGTTTGCCAATTATCTTCATATCTCTCAAACTTACTGTGAACTGTCATGCAAATCTCTCTGATAGGTTTCGACCAGTTATTCTGTGACCTTGAAGCCCTTTGAAAAAAATGGATATTTTCGCCAACCGAGTTTCTCTTGCTCCAAGGCATGCACAGCCGCTCCGGGTAATCGCAGCAACAAATAAAGCATTTCTGCCTGTTCCGCCTGGAATTCCAGGTCATAAAATGCGGCGGCGGCAACTCCAGAGAATGCCAGGGGGTAGCCTGTATAGCCTTCGAGTAGTGGTCGATTTTTGCTTAACCAGCTCAAATGTGTGCCTGGACTGACGTCTGCTAAATGTGTAAGGGTTTGCACAACGGGGGTTGGGCAATTGACGCCATTGGGATCAAAGCCGGGCGGATGCTCCATGGGCTGCCAGACATCCATGCGTCCTTCTTGGGGTGGGTTTTCAATCAGGTCTTTCCAAGCATCTAGGTCAATTCCGCAACGGTCCCAATATTCAATGGCATGAAAGACTTCTCTTGATCCGCCTAGGTTGCCCGCACCCACCGAAATTGCAGCTATCAGTGCTGCGGCATGGGTAGAACCTCCTACACCTGAGCTCATGGCGGCCCGGACGCTGTGATCTCTTGGACCTGGATTAGCTAATGCTATCGCTAGCCCCTGTAGCAAGGCAGTTTGGTTTTCGGTGGGAGGTTCGAGCTTAAAGAGGAGGTAGAGATAATCGATATAGGTGGCGTTTTTTAATAGGTCACCGTACACGTCAAAACCGGCACAGTGGCAACTAGCGGCTGCGAAAGGATTATCTCGCTCTGCCGTTTCGGACCATATCTTGGTGGTAACAGTCTCTTTCGGTTCGTTGCTCATCCGCTTTGCAACACATTAGTTCTAAGTCCAATAGGTGGTTTTTCGTTAGCATCTATCCTCACATCGAGGAGAGTAGGTCCTACTTTTTTACAGATGCTTTTAATATCTAGGGCATTAAGTTCAGCAGGTGAATTAACTATAAACGCCTCGGCGCCCATAGCTTTTGCGACTGCGCAAAAATCCACTTTTGCAAGTTGACTGGCTGTAGGCTCAGCCCCGGTCAAGGTTTGTCCATGTTTTACCATGCCATAAGCGCTGTCATTTAGGATGACAAACACCACAGAGAGTTTTTCTTCGATGGCCACTGTCAGTTCCTGACCACTCATCAACCAGCTTCCATCACCGGTGATACAGACAACTGGAGTAGTCCTGCAGGCCAGAGCAGTTCCAATCGCGCTGCCAATCGCCCATCCCATTGAGGCGAAATCTACTGACGCACTAAATAACCCACCTCGTTGCTCTCGCTTACCGGAAAACCGGCGATCAAAGGGGTGTAAGTAATGTGTTCCCCAAGCCAAGCTATTACCTGTGTCCACTAGAAAACGAGTGTGTCCAGGAAAAAGTTTTGGTAGATCGCGCATTAGGCGCTGTGGTTTTATGGGAGTAGCGTCGGAGAGATACCCCTTTTCATCATCAAATTTAAAGTGCCTTTCAAAGCCCACTTCAGAATCATCATTTTTGGCCTTTACTGCTCGGATATAATGGGCGTCATCTATCCCGAATTTCTCAATGATCCTATCGAAAACGGTACCTATACACCCGCGAACATGCAGCCTTGCCATAGGAGTACGGGTTAAATTAGCTTCGGTGGATTCAACATGAACTAGTTTGCCATTCAGTAAAGTCTCCGTATCCCAAGCATTACTGGAAAATTCTCCAAACCTAGCCCCGATAGCTACCACTAGGTCAACGGAAGAATCTAATAAAACCTCTCTTGCTGCTGAGTGACCGGCAAATCCAAATACACCCTTAAACTGGGGATGATAAGGGCTTACAAGTCCTTTCCCCTGAGGGGTAACAATTAACTCAGCGCCAGTGGCTACGACTAGACTAAGAATACTGCCGATGGCATCACAGGCCTCATCACCAATAATAAAGACGGGCTTTTGTGCATTAGAGAGCTCTTGGTATAGCTGATCGACGGCATCGCTGTCTAGTAATGCAGGTCTATCGAGAAGCTTATCTAATTGGTACTTGGCCGGGTTGGGACTGCCCTTGGCCATAACATCCCTAGGCACACTGATATGCGCAGGCCCTGCCGGTGAGCCCATGGCAGACATAATAGCAGTGGCCAATTTATGCTCAAACTGGGCGGCATGGGATATAAGCGTGTTATAGCGGGTGCAGTGCTGATACAGGCCGACGGTGTTTATGCCGGTACAGGAAGAATCTTGAATAGCACCTTTACCAAAGGTCGAGATGGCGGTTTGCGCGGTGATCACCAGCATGGGCACATTGTTTTCGTAGGCGGATGCCACGCCGGTAATCATATTGGTGGCGCCTGGCCCTGTAGTGGAACAGCAAACCCCTAGCTTGCCGGTATTGCGGGCATAGCCATCGGCCATAAAGGCAGCACCGGTTTCATGCCGTGCAACAACTGCTCTTACGCCCCCTCGTCGCTCACTGCGCGCTAATGCGTTGTAAAGGGGTTCTATTGCGCCCCCAGGGACGCCAAATACATATTCAACACCTAACTGGTCCAGGTATTCGACTAACAGATCTGCCAATTCAAGCTCTACCAAGGCGGTTGGCACAGGATCAGATCTAACGTCTAAATTTACCATTTTTTATTTAGATTCCTATATAAATTAGTAGGTTACGGCGGTTTCCTAATGTTTTTTTCAATTGCATAAAGTAATAGATCAAGGCCTTGGTCTTTTCAATAATAAATCCACCTATTTTTTACCAGAAGCCCAACTTCTACTGATGGCGGTTAGTCATAAATACCAGTCTGTGATCTCGACAATCGCTGCCCAGCGGTTACAATGCTTTCCCGTTTATTTATCGCCATGTTTTTGTATGCAAAACCAAGACAGCAGAATAGAAAATAGCCCTCAGGGAAAAGCGCCAGAAAAGCAGGAAAGCTTGCTGTTAAATCTAGCGTTTAATCTGTTGGTGCCAACCCTTGTGTTAACCAAACTCAGCGACCCTGAATTTCTGGGTATTAAGCTTGCGATTGTGGTCGCGCTTTCATTCCCAATTGGTTATGGCATTCATGATTTTTTAACTCGGGGAAAACTTAACTTTTTTTCTGCGTTAGGTGTTGTCAGCGTTGCGCTCACCGGAGGCATCAGCCTATTGGAGCTGGATGCGATTTACATTGCGATTAAAGAGGCATCTATTCCTGCAATTTTTGGTGCGGCGACTTTAATTTCTTTAAAAACATCACAGCCGTTAATTCATACCTTTTTACTTAACGATGCAATTTTAGAAATTCAAAAGATTAATACGGCATTAAAAGATAATGGTCGTAAGCCTGAGTTTGATAAGTTACTGATTAATGCCTCGTGGATTTTGGCGGGATCGTTTTTCCTTTCTTCCCTACTCAACTATTTACTGGCCGTCATTATTTTGACCGCCGACCCTGGAACTGTTGCCTTCAATGAGCAACTGGGCAAGATGACTGCTCTGAGTTTTCCGGTGATTGCACTGCCGGCAATGTTGGTGATGATGGGCAACCTTTTTTATCTCTTTAGAGGTATCACTAAGCTCACGGGCATGTCTCTCGAAGAAATTATCAAGCAAAAATAATTAGGAATAATTAGCTATGTGGTACGCAATTATCAGTGAAGACATCGAAAACAGCTTGGAAAAACGTGGTTTGGCCCGTCCAGCTCACCTGGATCGTCTACATACTCTTAAAGAAGCTGGCCGCCTACTTATTGCTGGCCCACATCCTGCTATTGATAATAATGAGCCAGGAGACGCAGGTTTTACGGGTAGCCTAGTGGTTGCTGAATTTGACTCTCTGGACGATGCACAGTCTTGGGCCGATGCGGACCCCTATGTGGCTGGAGGCGTCTATGCCTCAGTGACGGTTAAGCCGTTTAAGAAGGTATTACCTTAAGGTATTACCTTAAAGTTGCTCTAAGTAAGACTGAATTGCGTTAAAATCTCATCAATAGACTCAAGATAACCTCTGAATAGCCCAATCTCAGGAGTTATCATTTACCCTCGATCAGGGTATGATCGCAGCCAATAAAAACTACTCAAGAAAGCATATGAACTATATAACCTTATCCCTGACCCTTTTATTGGCCTTGTTTGCCTCAAATGCAACGGCTCAAGACAGCCAGCAAGCGCCTGAAGCCGCTGTTACAGAGGTAGCTGCGCCGGCAAGCGATGCTGCTGTTATAGAAAAAACTATTGTTATTAATCCTATCGCCATGAAGCCTCAAACACGCTATGTGTCAGATGAGTTTTATGTGCCACTTCGTGAAACCCCCTGCCCACGCTGCAAAATAGTACACAGAGGTTTAAAAACTGGTACTAAGTTGAAGCTAATGAGCCTACAAGATGGCTGGGGAATGGTTAAGACCGATAAAGGTGTTGAGGGCTGGATGGAAGAGCAGTTCCTGTCCGATACCCAAATTGCCCGTGTGCAGCTGGTTAAAGACCAGGCTCTAATGAAGAAGCTAAAAAGTCGCAATAATCAGCTCGAAAAAGTAATGAGCGAACTTCGCCAGCAATCAAAGTCTTTGCGCGGCAAGCTGGACACCACGAAAGGCAACAAAGAAAACCTCAGCCTTGAGTTGACCAATCTGAAAAATATCTCGTCTGACGCCATTGCCATTAATAAGCAAAACCAGGCACTGGTTAAGCAAAACCATATGCTGCAGGGTGAAAATGACGTTCTAAAGGCTAACTTTGACGACCTGCAGAAAGATAAGCGTAACGAATCCTTTCTGTATGGTGGTCTTACCGTGTTTCTGGGTGCTATCTTAGTGGTACTGATTCCCAAACTGCGCGGACGCAAACGTTTCTCAGAATGGCAGCAGTAAATACTTATAAAGCGTGCGCCCTATAAAAAGCATTGCCTATTAAAGTAAAGAGCATTGCCTTTTAAAGAGCGCCAGCTAAATAGTAGCAGTAGAAAATAATGGCCGACTAAAGAGCTGTTTGTTAGAGCAGCAGTAGCCCATTCACATCCAAGCGCCGCAACCCACCGCGGCGATAAGTAAGACATATAAGGAGATACCCTGTGAGTCGATCGTTTTATAGTCTAATAGTTGGCTTGGCAGCCATGGTTGCCCTGAGTATTAGCCATGCCGCCCCCGCAAATCCGCAGGTTTTAATTAAAACTGAAAAAGGCGACATTCTCGTTGAGCTCTATGCTAGCGAAGCCCCAGTGACTGTCGATAATTTTGTTAAGCACGTGAATAGCTACCATTACGATGGCCTAATTTTTCACCGTGTGATTAATAAGTTCATGATTCAAACCGGCGGTTTTACCTTTGATCTAAGTCCTCGCCAGTCTGAGCGACCCACCATTGTTAATGAAGGCCGCAATGGACTGAAAAATAAGCGCGGCACCCTAGCGATGGCACGAACCAACCATCCAGATAGTGCTCAGGCACAATTTTTCATCAATCATAAATCCAATACGTTTTTGGACTCCTCGGATAAGAAGTTAGGATACGCGGTGTTTGGCCGAGTTATAGACGGCATGAAGGTTGTCGATGCCATTGCCGAGGTGGAAACAGCCACTAAACAGATGTATCAAGATGTACCCGTTGAAGCCATTCGTATTCTTAGTGCTAGACTGTTTAATCCTGAAGCTTGGACGCCCCTGCCTGAAGTGCAGCCTAAGGCAAAAAAACTGTCTTTCGAGAGACCCGTTCCCATCAAATAACGCAGTAAACCTATGACCGCTCTGAGTATTAACCTAAACAAAATTGCCCTGATCAGAAATTCTCGAGAGGGCAACTACCCTAATGTGGTCGAGCATGCGCAGCTATGCATAGATAATGGCGCGGATGGCATCACCGTTCACCCGCGTCCCGACCAGCGTCATATTCGCCCTAGCGATGTGCGCGAGCTCGCGGAACTTGTTAGCCCACTAAGCAACGTAGAGTTTAATGTTGAAGGCAATCCCTTCGCCCCTGCTCTGGCTGACTACCCCGGTTTTATTGAATTGGTTGAACAGGTCCAACCTGACCAGTGCACATTGGTACCAGACGGTGATGACCAGCTCACCTCTGACCACGGTTTTGATCTCACCAGTTCCGGCGCGCAACTTAAGCCTATTATTGATCGCCTAAAAGCTCAGGGTATGACCGTCAGTCTGTTTATGGACCCTGATCTTGCACAGATTGAGTTGGCTGCCAGCATTGGCGCCGACCGCATTGAACTCTACACCGGACCCTACGCCGCTGCTTGGGGAACCGATGACCTAGAGCCTATTTTCCAGCAGCATCTCGCCGCCGCTGCCCTCGCCACGTCTTTGGGCATGGGGGTTAATGCAGGCCATGATTTGAATTTGGATAATCTGGCCAAATTCGCCAGTATTCCCAGCTTACTTGAAGTCTCTATTGGTCACGCCTTTACCGTCGATTCATTGGCCATGGGTATGGCAAATACAGTGCGTGCATATAAAACATTACTCGGCTAGGCTTAACCATGCCTAGCAATCTCTCAACTTTAACGCTGTCTTGTATCGGTGCTGGTCGCCTGGGTAAAACCCTGTGCCGACTGTTCTCCGACACTGTCTCTATTGGCCAGATTATTAATTCCAGCACCGCATCCGCACAGCTGGCCGCAGGCTTTATTGGAGCCGGTCAGGGGCAAGGCGATTACGCTGAACTGCAGCCCGCCGACATCTGGTTGATCGCTACGCCAGATGACAGTATTCAGTTGGCCAGTGAGGCATTGAAAAATGCTGGGGTACTTCGCAAAGGCGATACCGTTTTTCATTGCAGCGGCTCTTTAAGTGCCGAGGTGTTAGGCCTCGACAACTGCCCTACCGCCTCAGTACACCCTATTCATAGTTTTGCCGATCCGGAGAAATCCATAAAGCGCTTTGCGGGCACTGCCTGCGGCATTGAAGGGGATCCAGATGCCGTGGCCCTATTAGATACATTGTTTCGACACATTGGTGCCGAACCCTTTGCCATAGCCAGCGAACACAAGTCTCTCTATCATGCGGCCACCGTACTTACCTGCAACTATTTGGTTAGCCTGCTCGAGCTGGGCAAGCAGATGTTAACCGCAGCCGGTGTCGAAACTAACAACCAGACAGGTGCTAGCAACCCTCTCGAACCCCTTATTCGCCAAACCGTCGATAATTACCTGAGTACCGATGCCGTAAGCGCCCTAACCGGCCCCATCGCTCGGGGCGATAGCCGCACGATTGAAGCCCATTTAAGGGCACTACAGAATCAGCCGGATCTTTGGCAGCAGGTTTATTGTGCTCTGGGGAATGCAACAGTGCCCATATCGGCAAAGCAGGGTCAGGCATCCGCTGATGACCTACACAGTATTTCCGCTTTATTACAGTCAGACAGAAAATAATATGAGTAAATCAAACCCTCCATCACAGCGCGCTGACAGTGCCGAATACCTCCAGCGTAAATCATTTTTTGATCAGCTGATAACCGTTTATGGCCGCAAGCCTGTGGTAGAAATACTTCAGGACCAGAGCCTGAAAATCTATCGCGTACATCTCGCTGATTCCAATCGCGGTGGCGGCATTATTGATGAGATTACTCAGTTAGCAGCCAAGCGTAATATTGAAGTCTGTTTTCATAGCCGCGCGGGGCTGTCCCGTATTTCACGCAACAGCAAACAGGATCAAGGCGCTGCCTGTGACATTCACTGTCCCGGTTACCTGCCCTATAAGCAGGCACTAGAAACCAATCTCTCGGGCACATTGATTGCTCTAGATGGCGTGACCAACCCACAGAATCTGGGCATGATTATTCGCAGTGTTACCGCCAGTCCCGCCTATGGTTTATTACTGCCTAGCAAGGGCACCGCTGATATCTCACCTCTAGTGATTAAGGCCAGTGCTGGCACCTTATTTAAAGGACACATTTTACGCTGTGACTCGCTGTTAACGGCTCTTAAAGACTTTCAACAGCAGGGCTATGAGATATGCACATTGTCTTCTCATGAGGCCACGCCCATCACTGAATTTGTACCCACTGGGCCAGTTATTTTTGTACTGGGCAATGAGTCTGAAGGGGTGAGTAAAGAGATAGCGGCGCTGAGTGATCACCGTATTGGTATTCCTATGGCGAATGGGGTTGAGTCTCTGAATGTTGCCGTTACTGCGGCGTTGATTGCATTCAATCTTTAGTAGGCTCAGGGTTCATTGTTACGAGAAGCTGAGGGCTCTTTATTATGGGCAGCTCAGGGCTCTTTATTATGGGCAGCTCAGGGCTGGCGGCATTACAAAAAAGCTAGGCTTCTGTAATGTCGCCGCGGACATGCCACAGGGGCGAAAACAGTGCGGTTAACACCGCGACACTAAAGCTAGCGGCAGCGATCACCATGAAGGTTGAACTTAGGCCGATACTCTCTACCGTGACACCGCAAACCCAGGCTCCCAAAGGCGCGCCACCAAATAGGCAGAGTTGGTAGACCGAAGCCGCTCTTGAGCGGACCTCATGGGATACCTGGTTATGCAAAATAGTCCGGCCCAACGTCATGGACAGGCCAGAGAAGAATCCCCAGATATAGACCACCGGAAATAAGATCCACATGCTCGGCACGGTCGCAATAATACCCACCAGACTCCCGCGCAATAAGAAGCTTATAACCATTAGCCTACCCGGGCGATTAAACATTTTACTGCGTTTCATAACACCAAAATTGGCACTGACGATGCCCAGAGAAAATACAATCTGCAAGGTCGCATAGAGCCCTGCCCCTCCGTCATAAAGCTCACGAGCAATCAGCGGCATGCCCACCAGATAGACACCGAAGGCTAAAAATCCGGTGGCAAATACAATCATCAATAGGTGCAGCAGGCCTTTATCATCACGGAATATTTGTAGTCCTTCGCCCAATTCTTTCCAGCTGTGCTTGAGGGTTTTCTTCTCAACCACCGGTTTTACGCCACCTAAGGGAACAGGATGGCTTCGCCTTATTAGCACGGCGCTAATCACAAATATGAGCATCTGAAATAGCAGTAACTGGGGCAGACTAACAATGTCGAGCTGTCCGGCAATCCAGAAGCCAATGCCCTGAGCAATAAACTGGGTCACCATAACCTTGGCTACGGTCTGATGCATAATTTCTGGGGCGGCATACCCGAGCAAGCTCTCGCGGGCCGGCTGCACAAATGCAGAGATAGTGCCGAAGGCCACACCAAATAACAGCAGCAGGGTAAAGGTGAGTTCGCCGGTCAATACAGAGGCCAGAATAAGACCCAGAGGTAACAGATAAACCAAATACAGCAGCGACAACCAAGTGCCACGATGACGGCGATCTGAGGCTATGCCGCCTGGCAAAAGAAACAGTAAATTAGGCAGTAAAACCGCCATTTGAGCCAAGCCCAAACGACTGGGGGATTCCATTAACACGCCCACCACTAACCAGGGATAGAGCACCTTGTGCAGCCCCATAGCCAGATTACTTGTGCCGATAGTTGCCAGAAAGTAACGAAAGGAAAAACGCTGAGTCGACGCTTTCGGTGACATCACCTAGCGAAATCGCTTGCGCAGATAGGCGATCATCCAGCCTAGCATTGCAGCAGCACCAATAATTAGCATCAGTCCGCCGAGCATAAACATTAGGTTAGCGGTCATGGTGGAGACGGGAACATCATAAACTTTGACGGCCATGAGCAGAAATGCCAGACAGCCAAGCATGGAGGCTATCCAAGCCGAGCGCTGTCTTATTTCTTTTTTTAACTTGGCCATTGATTAACCTTTCTGATTTTTTTAATTTTTGTTGGTCGGTTGGTCTGTTGGTTGGGTAAGTACTTAGCCAACCTCTTTCAGCCATTCGCAGCGAATATTAATATTCGACTGGTTGGGCACATGTGCCGCATCACTGGTTTCAAAGACAAATGAATGCAGCCCCGACATTTCTGTTTCAAGATGTACCGTGGCCGAGACCCAGTACATTTTGCGCAGTAAATTTTCAAACTGCTCGAGCCAGTATTTCCACTCGTGTTCTACCCCCTTATAGGAGGCGCCGAAATGCATCACTTCGGTGCTTAAACTTATATCGGTCATGGTGTTTTCCGGCAGCGAAAACATCTCTCGGTTCACCAGCGTCCATGACTCTGCCGAGGGCAACTCGAGCATGGCTTCACGATTACTACGCCGATGTTCGCTAATATCTACCAAGGCTACATCTTTAATACAGCCGTACACCACTGACTCAGATTGAATATCCATATTCCCTTCCCTGTTACCCTAACCTGTTTAAATACTCCAAAAATCCCGCTTCGTCCAGCACCGGAATATCCAGTGACTGAGCCTTGGTCAATTTCGAACCTGCCCCCGGCCCTGCCACTACCTGTGAGGTCTTGGCGGAAACACTGCCAGCAACCTTGGCACCCAGAGCCTGCAGACGATCTTTGGCTTCGGCACGACTCATTATTTCCATGCCGCCGGTAAGCACCCAGGTCTGGCCTTTTAGGGGCTGCGATGCCTGAGCATTCTGGTCTATATCGGCCCAGTTTACCCCAGACTCACGCAGTGCCTGAATAATAGACAGATTATCCGGATTGCTGAAAAAATTAACAATATGCTTTGCGACCACTGGGCCAATATCGTCGACGTCTAACAGCTGTTCAGCATCGGCTTCGATCACCGCTTCTAATGAGCCAAAATTGTTCGCTAAGGTTTGTGCCGTCGCCTCGCCCACTTCTCTAATACCCAACGAATATAAAAATTTAGCGAGGGTGGTTTCTTTACTGGCGGTTATCGCGGCGGTTAAGTTGGTTGCCGATTTATCCGCCATGCGTTCGAGGCCTAATAGCTGATCCACATTTAATTCAAAGAGGTCGGCCACAGAATAAATAGACCCAGCATCGACTAACAGCTCAACTAACTTGTCACCGAGGCCATCAATGTCCATGGCCTTGCGTGAGGCAAAATGTTTTATCGCTTCTTTAATCTGAGCACCACAGAAAAGTCCGCCAGTGCAGCGAGCAACTGCCTCACCTTCGGCGCGTTTTACCGAGGACTGACAGACGGGGCAACGCTCGGGAAATACAATTTGTTGAGCATCTTCCGGGCGTTTTTCTAAAATCACTTTGGCGATTTGGGGAATCACATCACCGGCACGGCGAATAATTACGGTGTCGCCAATACATACACCCAGCCGTTTTATTTCGTCGCCATTGTGCAGGGTGGCATTGCTTACCGTAACTCCACCGACAAAGACCGGCGCTAGTCGGGCCACTGGTGTTATTGCTCCAGTGCGACCCACTTGAAATTCCACGTCGAGCAGCTTGGTCATTTCTTCCTGGGCGGGAAACTTTCGTGCAATGGCCCAGCGCGGCGCCTTGGCCACAAAACCTAAACGCTGCTGCAGGGCTAGGTTATTAACTTTGTAAACGATGCCATCAATATCATAGGTCAGCTGGTCACGGCGTTTGGCCATGGCGCTGTAATAGTCTTCACAGGCGGCAATACCAATAACGGCCACAACATGTTCATTAATTTTAAAGCCCCAACCGCCGAGTGTCTCGAGCATATGGGTGTGGCTATCTGGGGTTACCTCAGCCTCAAACTGGCCCACGGAATAGGCACACATTTCTAGGGGTCGGCTGGCGGTTATTTTTGAATCTAGCTGGCGTAGACTTCCCGCCGCTGCGTTGCGTGGGTTAACAAAGGTTTTTTCGCCCGCGGCTATGGCTTTGGCATTTAGTGCGTCAAAGCCCGGACGGGGCAGATATATTTCACCACGCACTTCAAGTAATTTAGGAATATTGTCGCCGCGAAGTTTAAGGGGAATACTTTTGATGGTGCGTACATTGGCGGTAATGTCTTCCCCCACTGAACCATCCCCGCGGGTGGCACCCCGCACTAACTGTCCATTTTCATAGAGCAGGCTAACCGCAACGCCATCGAGTTTTGGCTCGCAGGCAAATTCTATTTCTGTGGGATTTTTTAGGGCGGCATAATTTAAACGGTCTTTAATACGGCGATCAAAGTCTTCGAGTTCTGCGTCACTAAAGGCGTTTTCTAGGGACAGCATGGCCACGGTGTGGCGTACCTGTGTAAAGGATTCTAGCGCCTTGCCACCGACACGTTGACTGGGGGAGTCTTCACTAAGCAGCCCGGGATACTGGGCTTCAATGGCCTGTAGCTCACGCATTTGACGGTCGTATTCGCTGTCCGGAACCGAGGGATCGTCCAGAACATAGTAGCGGTGATTATGCTGGTTTAACGCATCTTTGAGATGTTCATACTCCCTTAGAACATCGTCTGAAATTTGCTGCATATTGTCGCCGTGGTAATTCAGCTACTTTGGTCGCGTCGAACTGACACATCCCGGGCACGCTGTCGGTAGTGTTCAATGGTGTTTCGCGTCATTGAACTGCGCGACTCATCCATTACATTTAGCTGCAAGTCGCCAACTATACTGTCCACCGCTTCAATCATAATATTGAGGGCGTCGACAGGATCTGCTATATCGTCCAGCGCCATAAACAATGTGACGCCTGGAACCTCGAGATCACCCATGGTATTTAAATCAAAGGTGCCGGGGTTAACCAGGTTGGCCATACTAAACAGCACTGGGCCGGAGCCGTCATCACTGAGATGACGGTGGAAGATTTTCATGGCGCCATAGCGAAGGCCTGCACTGAGCACGGCATCCAACAACTGCTGGCCAGCAACCTTTTCTCCCTTGTTCGCCATCAAATGAATAACCAGAACTTCTTCAGGTTGGGTATTTGGTTTTTCGGCCGGTTTTTGAGGCTGAGCCTGCTGGGTTAATTCGGCTCGCTGACGCTCATAGATTGAGTTATCCAGATCAAACACTTCCTGCTCTGGCTCGCGATCAAAACCGAAACCATTGGGGCGTCGCAAACTATCTTCTACTTGCTGAATATCGCCCTCGTCACGAACACCAATAACACGGGCTCGGCCCGAGGGGAACTGGCTTGCTTCTAATGCATCCAACTCTTCTTTGGTAACATCCTGAGCGGAGGCCTTGCGCAATTTGCGCGATGACATCTGTAAATTTTCGTAACGATTGCGCTTTATACGCCGCGCACCATCAAGAATTATGGCGAGAATAACCAATACGCCAACAACAATGAGTACTTCTCGGGGGCCAAAATAATCCATATTTATAGCGTGCTCAATAATTTAACGTTATCAGGCATCGGCTAATTCAGCAGCCTGATTTACATCTACAGTGACCAGTCTAGATACGCCTGGTTCATGCATAGTGACACCCATCAACTGATTTGCCGCTTCCATGGAAATCTTGTTGTGAGTAATAAAAATAAACTGCACCTCAGATGACATCTCTTTAACCATGGCAGCATAGCGGCCCACGTTGGCGTCATCTAGGGGGGCATCAACCTCATCAAGCATACAAAACGGTGCCGGATTAAGTTTAAATATAGCAAATACCATGGCGATTGCCGTCATTGCTTTTTCACCACCAGAAAGTAGGTGAATCGAGGCATTCTTTTTACCCGGTGGTCGGGCCATCAATGTGACACCTGTATCTAACAGATCGTCGCCAGTCATTTCCAAATACGCATGGCCACCGCCAAACAGTTTCGGGAATAAGGCTTGCAGATGACCATTGACTAAATCGAAGGTCTCTTTAAAGCGCGTGCGGGTTTCGCGATCAATCTTCTGTATGGCATTTTGTAATGTGTTGAGCGCTTCTTCTAATTCAGCATTTTGCTGGTCTAGATAATCTTTGCGCTCGGACTCAATTTTATACTCGTCAATGGCGGCCAGGTTAATCGGCCCAAGACGGGAGATACGATTACCAATTAGCTGAAGTTGCTCTTCCCAATCTACCAGGTCTGCGTCATCGGCAAGGCTTTCAAGTAGGGTTGGCAGATCGGCTTCTTTCTCGGCTATCTGCTCTTCAATGGTGCGACTTAGCGTGCTGATTTCTTGCGCTGCAATACGGCGTTCTTCGAGCTTAACTCGCACGGCCTGTATTTCAATTTCCAGCTCGCCACGCAGTTTTTCCTGCTCGCGCATCTGGTGCTCTACCGACTCAACACCGGCTCGGGCTTCGGTCAATTCGGCGTCCACTAAGAGGCGCGCTTCGAGCTGGGTTTCAAGCTCGACTTTGTAACCTTCAGTGGGATCTTCTTTAATATTGAAGGCTTCACGAAGCTGTTGGCGACGCTCTTGAAGACGCTCAACCTGAGTTTCAAGACGACCAATACCCTCGCGGATAGAATTTAGCTGGGTCTGCAATGAGCCTTCACGCATGGCTAACTCTTGGCGACGATCGCGATCATGGCGGGCAGTCTGGCGCACCTCATCAAGTTCACTGCGACACAGGTCACGCTGTTTCATTAATGCTTCGCGCTGCACGGTATCTGCGTCCATCTTTTCGATGGACTCTTGCAACATGACTCGCGCCTTGGCCAGATTTTCCTGCTCGGTCTCGGTTTGTTGCTGTACCTCAGTAAGCTCAGTTTCAGCACGCTCTTTGCGGGCCTTGTACTGCTCTATCTGAACTTCAAAACCGCTGAGCTTGGAACGCATCTCGGCATAGCTATTCTGCTGCTGAGCAACATTGCTGGCAATTTCCTGACGGGTGGCTTCAAGGCTGCGCAGGCGTTGCTCGTTGCCCTGACGTATATCTTCAAGCTCGATGACTTTTTCGTTGAGCTGGACAGTCTCTTGGCTAATGGCTTCTAGCTCTTGCTTGCGCTTTAACACACCAGCAGTCGCGTCTTTGTCTCGTGCCACACGCAACCAGTTGCTGCCCAACCAGATACCTTCGCGGGTAACCACAGATTCGATAGCCGATAATGTCGGCTGCAGCTTTAGTGCGTCTGCCAGACTTTCGGCGGCATAGACATTGGCCATGAGCGCCTGAGCGGAATCACCGGTTACCAGGTCGCTGAGCAACTGGCCTTTATTGCCGGAGGTTGCTGTTGTAGAGGCTTTCCCGATAAGGAGTAATTCGCCCTTTTTAAAGTCATCGAGTAGGCCGATATTGCTGGCGATATCATCGACTGCAATCGCTTGGAGATAGCTACCCAATACTGTTTCTGCTGCCACGTCCCAACCACTGGCAGCGACCACTGAGTCTGCTAGTCGGGGTTTATCGCCCAGACCTTTGGCGGCTAACCACTGCTTCTCAGCATCGTCGCCCATGGCGGCCTGCTGCAACGCTTCGAGAGATGCCTGACGGCCTTTTAATGTTTGCTGACGACTGCGGGCTTCGTCATGTTCTGCGGCGGCGATTTTTTCTTGGCCGCGCAGGGTTTCAATGTCTTGGCCGTTTTCAATGCGCTGGGTATCGATAGCGTCTCGGGCGAGCTTAGACTCGGCGAGCATTTCTTGAATAAGCGCCATCTCTTCTTCGGCGGGACTGGCTTGAAAGCTGTTGGCTTCATTAGAAAGGGCTTGCTGGCGCTCGGTTAGGCGACGTAGCAACTGTTCCAAATGCTGAATGCGTGACTGCTGCACCTCTGCCTGCTGGCGAGGGCTAGCTGATGTCTGGTTAAACTCATCCCAGGCCTGCTGCCAATTTTGCATGGCCAACTCGGCGGACTGTAACGCTTCTGCGGAGATAGCTTCAGCTTTGCTGGCTTCTTCTAGACCGGGAACCAACTCATTAAATTCTGCATCCCAACCGGCGGCTTTTTGGCGGTCGGTATTGAGATGCTCTTCAGCTTCGGTAAAGTTACGTTCGGTTTGTTCTAAATCTTTGTGCAGCTCTTGGGCACGCTGCTGTGCGTGTTCGATGGCCTGTTCGATGCGGGCAACATCGCCGCCAATTTTGTAGAACCTTGCCTGGACTTCATTCAGGGCATCACCCTGATCGGTAAACTGGGTACGCAACTTTTCAATGCTGGTGTCGCAGGCACTGCGTTGGGTAATCACTTTTTCTAGCTCAATTTCAAAGCCGCCGATAACCTGCTTTTGCTCGCTGGCAGAGGCATCGTAACCACGCCATTTTAGGGCCAGCAATTCAGCTGAGACCTGACGTTCGTCTTTTTTGTATTCGGAGTATTTTTCAGCGGCCTTGGCCTGACGTTCAAGACGACCAAGCTGACGACCCAGCTCATCGCGGATATCCGTGAGACGCTCAAGGTTTTCCATGGTGCGGCGAATGCGGCCTTCGGTTTCACGACGGCGTTCTTTGTATTTTGAAATCCCTGCGGCTTCTTCAATATAGATGCGCAGCTCTTCGGGTTTGGCTTCAATGAGCCGCGAGATCATGCCCTGCTCAATAATCGCGTAGCTACGTGGCCCAAGACCTGTGCCCAGGAAGATATCGGTGATATCCCGGCGACGACATTTGTTGCCATTTAAATAGTAATTAGACTGCCCATCACGGGTAACTTTGCGCTTGATGCCAATTTCATTGTAGGCGGCATATTCGCCGACAATGGTGCCATCGCTATTATCAAAAATTAATTCAATCGATGCCTGACCTACGGGTTTACGTCCACCAGAACCGTTGAAAATAACATCGGTCATGGACTCGCCACGGAGGTTCTTGGCAGAGCTTTCGCCCATTACCCAGCGCACGGCGTCGATAATATTCGACTTGCCGCAGCCATTGGGGCCAACAACAGCGCAGAGGTTGCTTGGGAAGTAAACGTTGGTTGGGTCCACAAAGGATTTGAACCCAGCTAATTTGATCGATTTAAGCCGCATGTTTAGTCATTTCTGTTTATGTTGGGTCAAGTCCGTTGGCCGCAGGATTGCATAAAACTAAGCATAGAATTCTACACGCTCTGCGCGCGGCAGTCACTACACAGCTAAGGTCTTTGGCGGTTAATATTCAGGGTTTTCAGCTGTTGGCTTGAGGCCAAATCGAAGCCATCAGAAACTCCCTCCCAGTCACCGGATTGAGGTGTGGCGGAACCACTTGCTGAGAGCCGCGCTACTAGGCGAATACGACTGACACTGGAGAGATTCTGGCCTGCCATTAGGGCATCTTTATCACTCAGTGTAATGCTGATAGGAAGATCGCCGGCGCGCAGCTTACGCGCGGCCAGAGGCATGGGTGGCCCGGTTTCACGGACTGCGGCCACAAACACTAGTTGGTCTTGACTGAAGGGGACGTCGGGGCTGATGCTAATGGCTATTTTTACGGTCGTTGCTGCCTCTGCAGTCGATGCCTGCAGCGCTTCTTTATCATCAACAAGTGGATGCTCTAAATCCGCCAATGCTGCAATAACCAGATTGACGCGCTCAATACCGGACTGCAATGCCTGCCAGGTGGGGCTGGCCGGATCCATTCCGCGGCGAGCACCTTCCCAATAGGTAATGGCAAGCTTGAATTCACGATTTTCAAAGGCCTGAATGCCTTTTAAACCGAGCACAGTTTGGTTATTGGAATCCGCGGCAAAGGCCTGATCCAAGGCAGTGCTCACGCGGTCGGTAAAGCGACTGCCATCCACTAAAAATAGTGCTTCGGCATACTGCGCGAGCAGAAAGCTATCGCCGGGCTCTACCTCAATGGCTGAGGCAAAATATTTGCTCGCAGCAAGAATATCCCCCTTCGCAATAGAGGATTGGGCGAGCATGGCCCAGTAGTAAATATTGTCCGGCCGCTGCTGTACTCGCTCGGCGATGGCGGCGATTAACTCGGCATTCCAATCCGCTGCCTGCTGTTCGGTGGTTTGCTCGGCAGCTAGGTTCATAAGACGTTTAATATTCTCGTCATCTTCCGCCCCTATTTGCTGATAGGTAAAGAAGGTGGTCGACGCGATAAGCAACAGCAAAACCGGCACCAGCCACAGACCCTGCTTGTTGACTCGGTCAGCCAGGCCAGACTTGGCCTCGGTGTTGCGCAGTAATAGCTGCTGGGCATCGGTGATCAGACGCTGATATTCCGCCTTATCAATCTCAGCTCTATCTAGCTGCTGCTGAAACTGTGCCTGCTGTTCTTTAAACAGGTCGACGTTGGCCTGCTGGCGCATGGCTGCAATGCTCTCATTGCCATCCCCAGTGCCACTTCCTTCGTCACTGTGCCGAACAATAAAGGGATACAGTACAAAGACACTCGCCCCTGCAAGCAACAGCACTATGGTTAGTATCATTGTTGATTTTCCTTGTCGCCAAGCAGTTCGGCCAAGCGCTGTTGATCGCTGGACTTTGTGGGCGCTTCTTTACTGGCTGTACCCGCACCTCCAATGGCTGTGGATATCTCTCCACCGGCTATGGGCTTTGGCTTGCGATTATGGCGTAGCAGAATCAGTAATCCCAGCAGCACGACTAGCACGGGGGAACCCCAGAGTAACCAGGTATTTTTATTGACTTCGGGGCGGTACAGAATGAATTCTGAATAGCGTGACTTAAGGTAGTCTTTAATCTGTTTGTCGGTCATCTGCTCTTCGAGCATACGCCGAATTTCGCGACGTAAGTCTTGGGAAATCGGCGAATTGGAATCTGCCAGGTTTTGATTTTGACACTTTGGACAACGCAGCTCTTGAAGCAGCTGGTGATATCGCGGACGCAGAGACTCATCGGAAAATGCGACCACTTCTGCCCCTTTTTTTGCTTCAGGGCTTTCTATTACTTCAGTACTTTCTATTCCTTCAGTACTGGCCGCAAAAGTGAACAGAGACAGTAATAACAGAATGGCTAACCTCATTGCTCGGTACCGGTTATCTGCTCATAAATAGCGCGAAACTCAGATTCCCAAACTCGGTCGTCAACTACACCCACTCGACGGTGTCGGATAATGCCATCGGCATCCACCAAATAGGTTTCCGGTGCGCCATAAACGCCTAAATCAATGCCTAAACTGCCCTTGGCATCGAAGATATTAAACTGGTACGGATCGCCCCGCTCGGCCAGCCATGCCAGTGCTCCAGCTCGCTGATCTTTATAGTTGAGGCCAATAATTTTAACCCCCTGCTCCGATAACTTGTTAAGCATTGGGTGCTCAATACGGCAGGCAAAACACCAGGTCGCCCAGACATTAACCAACACCACTTCACCGTTAAAATCCTGCTCAGTAACGACATTTTGCTCATCTTTGAGGGAGGGTAAATTAAACAGGGGAAAGGCTTCGCCGACCAGCGCCGAAGGCAAATCTGTGGGGTCTTTATCCAGCCCCAATAGCAGCACCAAAGACAGGCCAACAAAGAGTGCCAGAGGTATAAAAAGCGCTAATCGATTCAAAGGGTAATCCCCTCTGTTTGAGAGGCTTTGGTCACCGCTGGTTTGCGCCGGCGATAGCGTTTATCAAAGGCGGCTAACAAACCACCTAATCCAATCAATAAACCTCCGAGCCAGATGCAGCGCACAAAAGGTTTTACGTAGAGCCTGATGGCCCAGGCATCTCCCGCGAGCGGTTCCCCTAACGAAACATAGAGATCGCGGCTTAGTTTGCCGTCAATTGCCGCCTCGGTCATGACCTGACCACCGGCACGATAGCTGCGCTTCTCGGGAAGCATGGTAGCAACCACTTTACCCCCAGACATCACCACGATCTCACCTCGGTAGGCGGAAAAATTCGGTCCCTGTATCTGTTTGAGGCTTACAAAGTCAAACTGGTAACCCGATACTTCAGCACTGTCGCCTGGCGCCATGCGCACATCACGCTGGGCATCATAGGCCGTACTCAGGCCAACCCCTAGGGCACAGACGGCAATGCCGATATGGGCACAGATCATTCCCCAGTAGCTACCGGTGAGGGTTCTAACCTTAGATACCCTGCCCTCAGTTTTAAGCAGCAGATCCTCCAGGGTCATGGTGATAACCCAAGAAACCAGCAGTAGGGTAAATACCGCAATCCATGAGTACTGATCCGCTAACAGAGGCAATAACAGCGCCAGTGCGACACTTATTACTGCAGGCCATAGGCCCTTGCGCACCAGTACATTGACATCGGTTTTCTTCCAGCGAGTAAACCCAGCGAAGCCAAGGCAAATCATCAGTCCACTCATCAGGGGCACAAAGAAGAAATCAAAGTAGGGAGGGCCTACGGAGATTTTTCCCAGATCCAATACATCCGCCAACAGCGGATAGAGAGTGCCTATCAAAATCATGGTCATAGAGCTGACTAACAGAATATTATTGATCAGCAAAAACATCTCGCGAGACCAGCCGCTGTATTTAACATCTTGCTGCATGGCAGGGCCGCGCAGTGCAAAGAGCAGCAATGAGCCGCCAATCACAATGGCCAAAAAAGCCAGAATAAAAATACCCCGCTCGGGATCGCTGGCGAAGGCATGTACCGAGGTCAGAATGCCGGAACGCACCAAAAAGGTGCCCAGCAAACTAAGGGAGAAGGCGAAAATTGCCAGCAGTAGCGTCCAGCTGCGAAACACACCGCGCTTTTCTGTGGCTGCAATACTGTGCACCAGGGCTGTACCCACTAGCCAGGGCATAAATGACGCATTCTCAACGGGATCCCAGAACCACCATCCACCCCAGCCAAGCTCATAGTAAGCCCACCAGCTACCGAGGGTTATACCGATAGTCAGAAACACCCAGGCTGTATTGACCCAGGGACGTACCCAACGGGACCAGGCACTGTCGAATTGGCCACCGATAAGTGCGGCAATGGCAAAGGCAAAAGGGACTGAAAAGCCCACATACCCCATATATAGCATGGGGGGATGCACGATGAGACCAAAGTCCTGAAGCAGTGGATTAAGGTCACCCCCCTCAATAGGCGAGATGGGCAGAATACGCTCAAAAGGGTTGGAGGTCAGCAATAAAAACAAGGCAAACCCAATAGAGATTCCACCCAAAATAGACAGTACTCTCGCAGACAACACCAGAGGTAGCTCACGACTAAACAGCGCGACGGCCGCAGACCAACCGGCCAAAATAAGCGCCCAGAGTAATAACGACCCCTCGTGTCCGCCCCATACAGCACTCACTTTAAACTGCACTGGCAAGAGAGTGTTGGAGTTGTTGGCCACATAGGCCAAGGAGAAATCATCCAACAAGAAGGCATTGGTCAGGCAGGCGAATGACGCCGCCATAAACGCAAACTGACCTAGGGCTAATGAATGCCCGAGACGCATCCAACTTTTATAACCGGCAAATGATCCCACCATGGGGGCCACCGTTTGAGCCACTGCCAGACAGAGAGCAACAATTAACGCGGCTTGACCTAACTCTGGAGTCATTGGGCACCCTGCTGCTTTTGTTTATATTCTTGTTTTTGCTCTTGTTTTTGTTCCTGCTTGCGCTCGTAGGCCTGGTTCATTGCATCGGCAACTTCTGGTGGGGTGTACTTCTCATCGTGCTTGGCCAGCACTTCTGTGGCCTGTAGCACCAGATTTTCATCCACGATGCCCGCGGCAATCGCTGCCTCACCCTCATCAAACAGGTCCGGCAAAATGCCACTGTGTTGAATCACCAAAATTGACGCACCATCGGTGACTGAAAACTGCACATCGAGAGAGTCTGGGGCACGTTCCACACTACCCTCGACCACCATGCCGCCCGCGCGAATAAATACACCCTTTGGCGATTCACCCGCGGCAATCTGCGACGGAGTATAAAAATAATTAGCGTTCTGACCGAGCATATAAACAACGAGACCCACCACCACTGTGGCAGCCACGACAATCAGAATAACCTGCTGTAAACGCTGTTTGCGCAACGGGTGCATCATGTTTCTCCATTAGATTTTGCGGTTCGCGCACTATCAGCGGCGACATCCTTAAGTGCTGCCCTGCGGTCAGCTAAGGGTTTGATAATCAACCAGACCATCATCGCCACTGATACCAATACAGCGGTCCATACATAGGGGCCATGGCCTTCCATAATGAACATCTGCTGCAGGTTTTCAAACTGAAACTTCATGACTGAGGCTCTCCCAATACAAGCTCTTTCACCCAGGTGGTTTTGCGTTCACGGCGCAGTATCTCGGCGCGGGTAAACAAAAAGAGCGCGACGACATAGAAGCAATAGAATCCCAGTATCATCACTAACAAAGGCTGGAACATATCTGGGTGCATGCTGGGTGCCGAGGTTAACTTGATGGTCGCCGGCTGGTGCAAGGTGTACCACCAGTCAACTGACTTATAAATAATTGGAATATTCACTGTGCCTACTAGGGCCAATATGGCGCTGGCTTTATTGCCCGCCTCATTACTTTGGAATGCGTACTGCAACGCTAGCACTCCCAGATAGAGGAACAGCAGAATCAACATAGACGTAATCCGCGCATCCCAAACCCAGTAGGTTCCCCAGGTGGGCTTACCCCAGACAGCGCCAGTAAATAAGGCCAAAAAGGTTAGTACAGCCCCTATAGGTGCGGCCGATTTCATGACCATATAAGATAGCTTCATCTTCCAGATCAAACCTACAGCACCGGCAATCGCCATAATGTAATAACCGGCAAGCGCTAAAAATGAGGCTGGAACATGAAGGTAAATAATGCGAAAGCTATTGCCCTGCTTGGCATCCTGCGGCGCAAAGCCCAGACCCCAAACTAAACCGGTGCCCAACAATGCGAGCGCCAGCAGGCTGAGCCAGGGCAACCAGCGCCCGGTGGTCTGATAAAACCAGCGCGGCGATCCAAGACGGTGAAACCACTGCCAGCTGGGGGACCAATTTGTTAGCCAATTCATATCTCTCGTCTCTTATGCTCTTTGTCTTCTGGTTTAAATAACCTAAACAGTTTAATTAATACTCGTTAGTCGCAACGCGCCGGCTGCAGCTAGAGGGCAAAGGGCAATCGCCGCCGCCAACATGGCGCCCAAAATAGCCAGGGGACCAAACCAGGCAAAACCATCAATCGCGCTTTGCACGGTGGCACTGCCAAAAATAATGACCGGCATATACAGGGGCATCACCAGCAGTGACAGTAATAGACCGCCTTTGCGCAGGGATACAGTCAATGCAGCGCCAACTGAACCTACCAGACTCAGGCAGGCTGTGCCTATCGCCAAGCTAGCCATCATGGGAACATAGCCCTCTGCAGGCAGTGACAGCATCAGCCCTAATAAAGGTGACGCCAGAGTCAACGGCAGACCCGTTACCATCCAGTGGGCCGTTATCTTTCCCAGTACAGGCATGGCCAGTAATTGAGGGCTAATTAACAGCTGTTCCAATGAGCCGTCTTGGTAGTCACTGGCAAACAAACTGTCAGTGGACAGCAGCGTTGCCAGCAGCGCCATTACCCAGATAATACCGGGGGCAATCTCGGCTAAACGGGCTGATTCTGGTGTGATGCCCAGAGGGATCAAGGTTGATACCATGACAAAAAATATCAGGGGACTCGCCGCTTCACCTCGTCGCCTGTAGGCCAATAATAGGTCTCGGCGTAAATACGCTGAAAATCCGCTCGCCATTACAGTCCCCTCTGATCAGCATGGGGGCTAATACCATATTTACGCACGCCATCGATTGCCAGATCTTGGTGGGTCGAAAGCAATATTGCCCCGCCCCCCTTAACATGGTCACTCATACATTTTTCGAGAAAGCTGACGCCCTGCTTGTCGATGGCAGTAAAGGGTTCGTCCAGATACCAGAGTCTGGCATCTGTCGTTAATAAGCGCGCGAGAGCAACGCGTCGATGTTGGCCTGCAGAGAGGTTATAGCAGGGAACATCGCCGTAGCCGGCAAGCCCGACGGCGGCTAGGGCATCCTGCGCAGACCTACTGCTATCAGCGGCCATCCAACGTAAATTTTCTTCCGCGGTGAGGGTCATCTTAACCCCAGGCTGATGACCCAGATACAGAATGTCAGAGAGGTACTCGTAACGACACAGACCAATATCCTGCCCTGCGTAACTAATATTTCCAGACGTCGGCTGCAATGCGGTAGTGAGCAGACGCATCAGAGTCGTTTTGCCCGCGCCATTGGGCCCTTCGATCTGCACGATCTCGCCTCGACCGACGGTGAGGTCGATTTGTTCGAAGACATTGCAATCATCGCGCTCAAATTGGAGGCGTTCGACTGCGAGAAGTGGAGTATTGGGCAACTGGTTTATCCGAGGCTATTTTCGCTCGGTATTATGCCAAAAATAAGGGGGAAAATGTTGAGTTTAGGTCAATTAGTTATCGGGGCTGAAGGGGCCGTGTTTTCTAGCCCCAATCGTCATCAAAGTCATAATCAAAGTCGTACTCTTGCATTTGTTTTTTGACGCGCGTTTCTTCGAGCTTTTCTTCAAGACGACGTCTGGATTCCATGCTCAGCTGTGCCTGCTGCTTATCCGATAGAGACTCGGGTCGCGCTCTACGCAGAGGAGGACCATCCATTCTGACGGCATCGTTCGCTATGCCTTCAATGCCCTCTACATCATCTAGATCGCCTGCCATAATTAAACCTCATACTGAAATATGGAATCGCCAAAAATACCAGTAACCACATGGCGAAATTAAGTCTAAAAGACAGGCCCGTCAAGTAATAAAAGACTGTTTTGAAGAGAGTTTTAGGCCTAAGATTCAGCTTTATGGATCTGAGACCCAAACCAGCGATCTTTCTAAATAGGCTCTGCAGGGAAACTATTCACCGTTTACCAGTCAAAGCCTTACTTTTACCCCATAAAAATAATGCTTTTATAATCCGGAGATTGCAGTGATAACCTTTAGTTTTCCCGCCAGACAATTGGCCCTATGCTTGTCTTTACTAAGCGTTTTTTCCATTAGCATTGAGGCAGAGGAAGATATAGCGACCTTTGCGGGTGGCTGTTTTTGGTGCATGGAAAGTGACTTTGAAAAACTGGACGGTGTGGTCTCTGCGGTCTCTGGCTACATCGGCGGTAATGTGCCCAATCCTAGCTATAAACAGGTTTCATCTGGCACCACCGGCCATACAGAGGCCGTGCAAATAACCTTTGATAACAGCATTATTAGCTTCGAACAGCTTCTTGAGCACTTTTGGGTGAATGTTGATCCAGAGGATGCCACCGGTCAGTTCTGTGATCGCGGCCTGCAGTATCGCAGTGAGCTTTTTTATCACAATGAGGCACAGAAACGTGCTGCCCTGGCCTCCCTAGATAAGGTAGTCGAGAGCGGTAAACTTGAGACTTCAGTGGCGACGGAAATTACATTGGCCACCGCGTTTTATGTGGCCGAAATATACCATCAGGACTATTACAAAAAGAGCCCGACACGCTATACCTACTACCGCTGGAACTGCGGTCGCGACAAGCGCCTCGAGCAACTTTGGGGCCCCAAAAAACAATAGTCCTAATGCACGACTAGCATATCGGCCTTCAGGTGGTGCAGTACTTTTTCTGATGAGTTACCAATAAACTTACCAGCCAGACCGCGATGGGCTGCGCTGCCGATCACCAACAAGCCTTGATCACCCACGGCATCAATTATCTCTAAGGTCAGCGTTCCAGTGCGAACCTCTGCCTTGTCTGCATCAATATCCAATCGCTCCAATATAGCGACCAGCCGCTCCCGAGACTCCTGCAATGCCTGAGCCCCAATATCACCCAAAAAAACGGTCTGCGTGGGAATGGGAGGCACATAGGCCATTGCCGCGCGGCTCGCATTCCAATCTGGAATCACCGCAACCACCTGCAATGGCACTTTTAAGCTGGCCGCTAACGCTTCCGCCTGTACGATGACTCTATCACCCAGCGCGCTGTGCTCCGGGCTTTCATCTAGGGTGCTAACAGCCGCAATAACCTTATCAATGGGTTGCCTAGGCGCATTGAGCAACCAAACAGGACAGCTGGCCTGGCGCAACAGCTGCCAATCTTCGGGGGTGCGCAATACCTCAGAGAGCCAAGACTGCTTGCCCGCGACTTTGATAATTAAATCTGCATCAATATTTCGAGCCTCCTGCAATACCGGCTCATGCCAACGCTTGCCCCAGGCCATATTCGATGAAAATCGATCGGCAAACTTGTCTGTGAGTACCCGCAATTTGATCTCTGCATCATCGAGAATGGCCTGTTTAACCTCTGGATAGTTATCAAAACCTACATATTTATGCAGCTCCTCAACCGGATCGTAGACCGACATTAGAATGTGAATATCAGTCTCGCCGCCCTCAATGAGCTCTAAAGCTTGGTTTAGCAGCATTTCGTCCGTATCAGAACCGTCCATGACAACAAGAATGTTTTCCATAATAGCTCCCAAAAATTTTAATCATTACTCCTCTGTGTATTCAGCTTAGGCCATTGTAAAAATACTTTGCTTTTACCGACTCATCTCCATGATGTAGATCAATTCTCTGTCTATACTTACATTGGCGTTATTCAAAGGAAGCAAGGTCGTCAGCTGCATGACCTCTACGGATGGGAATATTAAGATGCAAGCACCAAAAGTCAGTATTAAGCCCACTAATTGTCATGATTGCCGCATGAGCGCACTCTGCCTACCTCTGGCGATGGAGTATGGCGACCTAGATCGACTTGATAAGGTTATTCAGCGCACCAAACCTCTGCATAAAAATCAATCAGTGTTCTATTCCGGCGATACCTTCTCTTCGGTATACGCTATTCGCAGCGGCTCAATTAAAGCCTACTGTGTCAGTGATGACGGTACCGAGCAGGTGACCGGTTTTTATCTGCCCGGGGAGATCTTTGGCTGGGACGGCATTGCCGATGACACCCACAAGAACACCGCGGTAGCGCTGGAAACAACGGCCGTGTGCGAAATTCCCTTTAACAAGTTTGAAGAGCTCAGCGCCAGCATACCCACGCTACAACGGCACTTTATGCAGCTTATGGCTCGCGAGATCACCAGTGACCAGCAACTTATTACCCTGCTCGGCAAAAATTCTGCCGAAGAGCGCATTGCAAGCCTGCTGTTGAGTATCTCTGGTCGCTTGGGACGTCGCAAACTCAGTCCCACAAGATTTCGTCTACCCATGTCACGGGCCGATATTGGCAACTATCTTGGCCTAACCGTGGAGACAGTGAGCCGAGTCTTTAGCCGCTTTCAGGCGTCGGGCTATATCAAGTGCGACAAAAAGGAGGTCGAAATACTTAACCTGTCTAGCCTGTCCAATCTGGTCCAAACTTGCGCTGAAGCCTAATCACTTATTGAGGTAGCACCCCCGCCACTCTACAATGGTGAAAATCATTGGAAGCGCACATGAAAATCTACCGAGTCGGCGGCGCCGTTCGTGACAAATTGCTCGACTACCCCAGCGACGAAAATGACTGGATTGTGGTCGGCAGCTCACCTGAAGAAATGGTTGAGTTAGGCTATCAGCCTGTAGGACAAGACTTTCCAGTGTTTATCAACACAAAATCCGGTGAGGAATATGCACTGGCCAGAACTGAACGAAAGTCTGGTCATGGCTATCAGGGTTTTGCTTTTCACACCGCCCCAGATGTGAGTCTCGAAGACGATCTTGTTCGCCGCGACCTCACCATTAATGCGATGGCCGAAGATCATGACGGCAGCATTATTGACCCCCATGGCGGCCAGCTAGATTTAGCTAATAAGGTACTTCGCCATGTCTCCGATGCTTTCACCGAAGACCCATTGCGGGTTCTGCGAGTGGCCCGTTTTGCTGCGCGCTATCATCACCTTGGGTTTAGCATAGCCGCCGAAACGCTTCAATTAATGACGGAAATTTCCGCCAGTGGCGAATTACAGCATCTGGTTGCCGAGCGCGTATGGAAAGAAACCGACCGCGCACTCTGTGAACGTTCACCGGATGTTTATATTCAAGTACTGCGGGACTGCGGTGCCCTGGCCCTGCTTTTCCCTGAAGTCGAAAAGTTATTTGGCGTGGCTCAGCGTGCGGATTACCACCCTGAAGTCGATACAGGCATTCATATTTTAATGTCTCTACAACAGGCCGCACGCCTCTCAGACAGTTCACCCATCCGTTTTTCGGTGCTGGTTCATGATCTGGGCAAAGGCATTACGCCAGACCATGTACTACCCAGTCATTCAGGCCATGAAGCCCGCGGATTACCCCTTGTAAAAGATGTGTGCGACCGACTTAAGGTCCCCAATGAACATCGCCAGTTAGCCATGGTGGTAACCGAGTTTCATCTGCTCTGCCACAAGGCATTCGAGCTAAAACCAGAAACCATACTCAAATTGCTCAAAGCGATTGGGGCCCTTAAGTCGAGCAGTCGATTGGACGACTTTTTAACCTGCTGTGAAGCCGATGCACGGGGTCGAACAGGGTTTGAAGATCGAGATTACCCCTCTTCTGCGTATCTACGTCAGGCTCGGGAAATCGTTATCAAAACTGATATTGCCGATCTGGTTGACGCTGGTATCAGTGGCGCAGAAATTGGCCAGCAATTAAGCCTGCGCCAAACGGCAGCACTGACAGAATTTAAAACACATTATTCGGAATAATTTATGAGCAATAACAATCAGTCCCCCGTCGTTTTAATTACCGGCGCGGCACGTCGTATTGGCGCAGTGATCGGGCGAATTTTTCACAGCCATGGTTATCAGGTGGTTATTCATTACAACAACTCAGCCGCGGCCGCCGACAAATTCTGCGAAGACCTTAACGCTCAGCGGGATAATAGCGCCCTACTGGTGCAGGCTGACCTCAACGATATGGCTGGCTTACAAAAAATTGCCGATCTGGTGTGTTCTATAGGCCGACTGGATGTACTGATCAACAATGCCTCTAGCTTCTACCCCACGCCTCTAGAAAATTGTGATGACCAACAGTGGAATGACCTGATAAACAGCAACCTTAAAGGGCCATTTTTTATCGCACAAAAACTGGCGCCATTGCTCATAGAAAGTCAGGGTTCAATAGTGAACATTTCAGATATGCACGCCCGTCAGGCATTGCAAAGCCATCCGATCTATACCATCGCTAAGGCCGGCAATATCGCCATGACCAAGTCCCTAGCCAAAGAGCTAGGGCCCAATGTGCGGGTTAACAGCGTTGCACCGGGCGCCATACTCTGGCCAGAACATGAGTCAGATGATGAGGTAAAACAGAATTCCGTACTGAGCAAAGTGCCCATGGGACGACTGGGCACAGAGCAAGATATTGCACAAACGGTTTACTTTTTAGCGGTTGAAGCCACCTACATGACCGGCCAAACCCTGGCCGTCGATGGCGGCAGCTCCAACAGCCTGTAAGCCAATGCGTAGATGTTTAGGCTCAATAGTCCTTAGGCTCAATAGTCCTTAGGTTCAATTATCCGGCAGCATCAAGGCATTTTATAAACACTAAAAGGCGCCTTTAGCCAGCAGCAATAGGCAGCAGAGTTATCTCCACACGGCGATTAAGCTGCTTGCCCTCAGCGTTGCCATTACTGGCAATCGGCTGGGTTTCACCAAAGCCAGTGGCATCTAATCGATCAGCCAAAATATCCTTGGAGCGCAGATAGCCAGACACTGACGAAGCCCGTTGCCGGGAAAGTCCCAGATTAAAATTCTCGTCACCATCACTATCCGTATGCCCTGCTACAACCACTAACGTCTTATCGTACTCAGCAATCACCAGTGCCACAGAATCTAACGCTGGATAGAATTGGGCGCTGATATCCGCACTGTTACTCGCAAAAGTAATATTGCCCGGCATAACCAGATTAATATTGTTACCGACCCGCTCGACGCTAACCCCAGTGCCCCGCAACTGCTTACGTAGTTTGGCTTCCTGAGCATCCATGTAGTAGCCGATACCACCACCAATGGCCGCGCCACCGCCAGCGGCCGCAAGAATACGCTTATTGCGCTTACGACTGTCTTCATCTTTATTGTCGAGGTAGGCAATAACGGCGCCCACACCCGCACCAATGCCCGCACCTATAGCGGTTTTGCTGGTTTCTTGCTCACCGGTGTAGGGGTCAAAAGTAGTGCAGGCCTGCAATAGAACCAGCGTGCTTACAGAGGTAAGGCCAAGCAGAATTTTGTTCATGATTACTCCATTGATGGGTCTGGGCATCATTGCCAATGTCTGACGATCCTGTGATCGACCAGATGAGTATAGACCGGCGTGCAAAATCTGCGCGCCGTTAAGGGAATTTATAGGATTTTTGTGTGGGACGGCTCGCCAGATATTGGAATCGACCCATTAAATAGCGCTAGCTAATCAGCTTTGGTCAGATTCTCGCCGCGCCACATAAAGGTTACCGGCCAAAGCTTCTGTTTGTTTTTATCGTAGTCTGCCCAGTGCTGAGCATAGGTCTGCCCGGTTACCGGATGTTTGATGTCAGAGGCAATCTCGGCCAGAGGCAACAGGACAAATGCATTTTTAAGCACCTCAGCTCTCGGCAGTTTTATACCATCAACCTCACCAGCCACATCGTCGGCAGTCAAAATATCTATATCCAGACTTCTGGCACCAAATTTTGGCGCACTGCGATCACGATCGTTTTGATCTTCAATGGTTTTGAGTACTTTTGATACCTCACCCACCGCCAGTGAAGTGTTTATACCCACCACTAGGTTGTAGAAGCTATCGCCCTCAAAGCCCACTGACTCACTTTCATAAACCGAGGAAATACTGAGGTCACCAAAGCCTTCTGCCAGGGCGTCAAGCGCCGCATCGATGCGCCGATGCCGATCAATATTGCTGCCCAGACTCAGGTAAATCAGTGCCACTAGGTTCGCTCTCCTCGCTCAATAATAATGCCCACATCTTGAGAGCCTCGCAGGGCTCCGGGCTTACTGACTCGCAGTTTCAACCAGGGCACAGAAAACTCTTCAGTCACTATGTTGGCCACTTCTTCCGCCATGCGCTCAACCAGCAAAAACTCAGCGTCTTCAATAAAGGCAATAAGGCGCTTGGCAATAGATTTATAGTTCAAAGCATACTGAATATCATCTGTTTCCGCGGCCTTGCGAATATCATGGGCCATTTCCAGGTCCAGACTCACGGTCTGCTTAACTTCTCGCTCCCAGTCGTAAATACCAATAATGGTTTCAATACGCAGGTCTCTTATATAAACAATATCCATCAAACTGTTTCCTGTACCAAGCTAGTTAGTTGATCCAGCGGCCAACGGGGGGTGGCGCTAATCAATAATGGGTTTTTCTGCCCGGCTAATAAGCGCTGACAACCTGCGTAGGCAATCATGGCGCCATTATCCGTGCAAAATTCATGTCGTGCATAAAACACCTCGACGCCCTCTTTCGCAAGCGCGACTTCGAGTTTATGCCGCAGACGGGTGTTAGCGGATACTCCGCCCGCAATCACCAAGGTTTTCATATTGGCTTGGCGCACGGCTCGAGTGCACTTAATCACGAGAGTATCGACCACCGCCTCTTGAAACCCAGCACAGATATCTAGGATAGTCTGATCATCAGGTAGCACATCATCGCCGCGGTTTTTCTCGATTAGATTGCGCGTAAAGGTTTTTAAACCGGAAAAACTAAGGTCCAGACCTGGCCGATCGGTCATAGGCCGAGGAAAACTAAATCGATCAATCTGGCCACGATCGGCCATTTCGGCCAATACCGGACCACCTGGATAGTCCAGATCCAGCAATTTGGCGGTTTTATCGAAGGCTTCACCGGCGGCATCATCAACCGATTCGCCCAGCAACTCATATTCACCAATACCAGCAACCGAGACTAGCTGGGTGTGGCCTCCAGAGACCAGCAGTGCAACAAAAGGAAACTCGGGAGGCTTATCTTCAAGCATAGGAGCCAGTAGGTGACCTTCCATATGGTGGACACCAATAACAGGGATATCCAGGGCAAAGCCCAATGCAGTGCCCATGGCACCACCCACCATAAGCGCTCCCATCAAACCGGGGCCTGCGGTGTAAGCAATTCCCTCTAGCTCGTTTTTATCGACGCCCGCCTCTTCTAATACCTTATTCAACATGGGCAGTATTTTGCGCACATGGTCTCTAGAGGCCAGTTCTGGCACTACGCCGCCATATTCTGCATGGAGTTTTACCTGGGAATAGAGCGTGTGCGCTACTAAGCCACGCTCACTGTCATAAACAGCAAGTCCGGTTTCATCGCAGGAGGTTTCAATACCGAGTACAAGCATGGAATACAGGCCTTGGTTGCCAATCTTTAGGGGTACAACTTTAAACCCTCTGCGGCCCAGTGTGAACCTGTAGTTTCGCTGGTTTGAAAGAGCAATAAAAAGCGGGCAAAAACCTTTGCATCGATGGGGTGATGTGTATAGACTACGCGCCCTTGAAGAGCTGACAACAGACAGGCTGTGTCGGCAGACTAGGTTCACTACAGGATTAAGCATTTATGCCAAGCGTTCGAATTAAAGAAAACGAGCCCTTTGACGTTGCACTACGTCGTTTTAAACGTTCATGCGAGAAGGCTGGAATACTAGCCAAAGTTCGCAGCTGTGAGTTCTACGAGAAACCTACGTGGGAACGCAAGCGTAAAGCAGCAGCAGCTGTAAAGCGCAACCAGAAAAAAGTATCTCGCGAATCACGCAAGTTTACTCGACTCTACTAAGCCAACTCTCCCACCAGAGTTAGTATTAGTGAGTTATAGCAAAGAGCGCCCAACCGGCGCTTTTTGTGTTTCTGGAATTCAGAAAACAAATCCTAAAGGAGAATAGCAATGTCGATGAAACAACAGATTAACGACGCCATGAAAGCAGCCATGCGTGCCAAAGACAAACCTCGTCTCGGCGCCATCCGTTTGATTCAAGCTGACATTAAGCGCATTGAAGTGGATGAGCGTATCGACGTTGATGATGCCCGTGTACTGGCCATTCTCGACAAAATGGTTAAACAGCGTCGCGACTCTATTACCCAGTATGAAGATGCTGGTCGCCAAGAACTCGCTGACATTGAAATTGCTGAAATTAGCGTTATCCAAGATTTTCTGCCCACTGCCCTGAGCGATGATGAAATCGCCGCAATGGTTGCTGCAGCTGTTGCCGAAACTGGTGCCGCCTCAATGGCAGACATGGGTAAGGTGATGGGTATACTCAAACCACAGATTCAGGGCCGCGCCGATGGCGGTGCCGTTAGTGGCTTAGTAAAAGCGGCTCTAAATAGCTAAGCACGTTTATTTCCACGCCGAAGGCGTTACACTGATGTTCTCGAAAATTAACAACCTGTAGCGCCAATGGCTGGACTAATACCACAGACTTTTATTGATGATCTGCTCGACCGCGTCGATATTGTTGACGTGGTTAATACGCGCGTACAGCTCAAAAAAGCCGGCAAAAACTACAAAGCCTGCTGCCCCTTTCACGAAGAAAAAAGCCCTTCCTTTACCGTTGCCCAAGATAAGCAATTTTATTACTGCTTCGGCTGTGGCGTCGGCGGCAATGCCCTTGGCTTTGTAATGGAGTTTGATCGCCTCGACTTTCTGCCCGCCGTGGAGATGCTCGCTAAAAATGCCGGCTTAGAAATTCCTCGAGAGGCCGCGCCAGATCGAGCAGCCAGCAAACAAAAAGACAGTCTCTACTCCATGCTCACAGAAGCCGACCGCTTCTTTCGCCAGCAGCTCCGCGCCAACAAGGCCGCTAGTTCAGCCGTAGATTACCTTAAAGGCCGTGGACTAAGTGGCAAAATCGCCGCACAGTTTGGTGTGGGATACGCCCCTCCAGGCTGGGACAATCTACTAAAAGCCTCAGGCACAGACCCTGAGAAAATAAAGCTGCTTGATGAATCTGGCATGATCATCATCAAGCCCGAAGAAAAAAAGCAGTATGACCGCTTTCGTCACCGCATTATGTTTCCTATTAGGGATCAGCGCGGCCGCACCATTGGCTTTGGTGGCCGGGTGCTCGATGACAGCACCCCTAAGTACCTGAACTCGCCAGAGACTCCGGTATTCCATAAGGGCCGAGAGCTTTATGGCCTCTACGAAGCCCGCCAAGCGCTCAAAGAAATCCCCTATTTGATTATGGTCGAAGGCTATATGGATGTAATCGCCCTCGCCCAATACGGTATTCACAATGCCGTGGCCACACTGGGCACCGCCCTGACCGAAAGCCATCTGCAAAAGCTGTTCCGCTACACCTCAGAGCTCGTGTTTTGCTTTGATGGCGACAAGGCTGGACGCCGTGCTGCAGCTCGCTCATTGGATATTGCGTTACCAGAAATGAAAGATGGTGTGTCGGCCAAGTTTTTGTTTTTACCCGACGGTGAAGACCCCGACAGCATGGTGCGCAAATTGGGCACCGAAGACTTCCAAAAGCAAGTTGAGGCCGCCCAGCCCCTGTCGGAGTTCCTGTTTGAACAGCTGAGCGACGGCATTGATGCCAGCACCGCCGACGGCAAAGCCAGACTGAGTAAAGTCTGTGCGCCGCAGATTAATCGTATTCCTCAGGGGGTATTCCGCCAGCTAATGCTCGAGGAGCTATCGCGACGCACCGGCATTTCAGCGGATAACCTGCGGGACTATGTTGCCAGCCATAAGGCACCAGAGCACCGCAGCGCAGCCCCAGTCGCACAAAAAGCACCGACCTTTGCCTCAAACCCAGACCCGCAGAACTATGAGCATGATTATGAACGGGACGAACAGCCACCGGAATACCAACCGGGTAATGAGCATGAGCTGTTTCCGGATATAGGCACTGAGCGCAGCACCAAAATACGTCTGTCTCCCATTAAGTTTCTCACCGCCCTACTGCTCAATCATCCAGGGCTGGCCGAGCATGTGGACGACATTGAGTTTTTAAAGACCGCGCCAGATGCAGATATGACATTATTCCTAAGGGTGCTAAAGGTGGTTCAGGAAAACCCTAACTACAAGCCTTCCCATATCTTTGCCTACTGGCTTGGCACTCACGGTAATGCCCAGGAAACCAAGGTTTTGCAGGCTCTGGCCGCCAGTGAACTCTATCATCCGCCAAAGGGTACTGGCCGGGATGATCATCAGGAGTTCTGTGACACCCTCAACCATGTCACTAGAAGTGCATTTGATGCCCTTCCGGCGGCCGAAAAAGCCATTCATTTACTGGCCCAAAACACACTCAATGAGAGAGAAATCAAACAGTTACATAAGATCCGTATGCAGCTTGCCGATGATCCTCAGTCAAATGAGTTAAAAAACAAGATAAAACAACGACTTGTAGTCTAAAGTTATAAAAAGAAATTATGCAGAATAAACCCCAAATTGTCAGGGACAACGGGGATTTAATTCGATATAATTGCGCGCTATTTTTCGCCCTCCAAACAAGTATATTTGTCCTATGACCGAAAACAAACAAAAGCAACAATCCGGCATTAAAGACCTTATCGCCAAAGGTCGTGAGCAAGGATATCTCACGTACGCCGAGGTGAATGACCACCTCCCTGAAGATATCGCCGATCCGGAACAGGTCGAAGATATTATTCAAATGATTAACGACATGGGCATCACCGTTTTTGAAACGGCACCTGATGCTGAGCAGTTGTTGATGATGGCCGGGGACAACACCCCAGATGAAACAGCCGCCGCTGAAGCCGCTGCCGCTTTAGCCTCCGTCGAGTCCGAACAGCACCGAACCACCGATCCAGTGCGCATGTATATGCGTGAAATGGGATCTGTTGAGCTGTTGACCCGTGAAGGCGAAATCGAAATTGCCAAACGTATTGAAGAGGGAACCCGGGAATTAATGTCCGCGGTTTCTGATTGGCCTGGTACCGTCGCCGCTGTAATGGTCGAGTGGGACAAGGTTGTTGCAGGGGACAAAAAGCTGACTGATATTATCAGCGGTTACCTCAACCCTATGGAACATGTTCCCTCTGCCCTAGCTCAACAGCAGGCCGCAGAAGCCCTAGAAGCAGAAAAAATTGCTAATGGCGAAGAGATTGACGAAAAAGAAGAGGAAGAAGAGCACGAAGGTGGCCTAGACCCAGAAATCGCCACCCAGCGCTTCGAAGAGATTCGCACCCAGATGATCAAGGCAGATAAAGCCGTTGCCCGTTATGGTCGTATGGAAAGTGCTGGCATTAAGAATATGGAAGAGCTCGCTGAGCTGTTCAAGTTCCTAAAGCTAACACCACGGCAGTTTGACCCTTTGATTACCATGGTTCGCACTGCAGTAGAAAAAATTCGTAAAGAAGAAAGAAACGTAATGCGCCTGTGCATCCGTCATGCACGTATGCCTCGCAAAGAGTTCCTCAAAGCCTTCCCAGGTAATGAGTCGAACATGAAGTGGACAGCCGCTCTTATTAAAGAGAAGACTGACTGGTCTCAGGGCATTGCCAATCAAGAAATCGATATTGTTAGAGCGCAGCGTAAGCTATCTAAGGTTGAAGCAGCTAGCGGCTTAACCATTGCGTTTATTAAAGATATAAACCGTCGCCTTACCATTGGCGAAGCCATGGCGCGTCGAGCCAAGAAAGAAATGGTGGAAGCTAACCTGCGTCTGGTTATCTCCATCGCCAAGAAATACACCAACCGTGGTTTGCAGTTCCTCGATCTTATCCAGGAAGGCAATATCGGTCTGATGAAAGCGGTAGATAAGTTTGAATACCGTCGCGGCTACAAGTTCTCGACCTATGCCACCTGGTGGATTCGTCAGGCGATTACAAGATCCATTGCCGATCAGGCACGCACCATTCGTATTCCCGTGCATATGATTGAGACTATCAACAAACTCAACCGTATCTCTCGTCAAATGCTTCAGGAAATGGGTCGTGAACCCATGCCAGAAGAATTGGCAGAGCGCATGGAAATGCCTGAAGACAAGATTCGTAAAGTACTTAAAATCGCCAAAGAGCCCATCTCCATGGAGACGCCCATTGGTGAAGACGAAGATGCCAGCATTGGCGATCTGATTGAAGATACCACTATTGCACTGCCCGTCGATGAGGCTACTAAGCATAACCTCACAGAGTCGACTCGCGATGTTCTAGGTAGCCTAACGGCTCGAGAAGCTAAGGTACTGCGTATGCGCTTCGGTATTGATATGAACACAGATCACACGTTGGAAGAAGTAGGCAAGCAGTTCGACGTAACCCGTGAGCGGATTCGTCAAATTGAAGCCAAAGCGCTGCGCAAGCTGCGTCACCCCACTCGTTCAGATCATTTACGTAGCTTTATTGACGAATAAAACTGTTACAGGTATTTTGCAGCCTAGCTGGAGAATAGAGAGATCCCTCGTCGCTTCACTCTGTCGGGATGACATAAATGGTCATCTCGTACCCAGAGCGCTTCACGGGGCATGCTAAACGAATTTGAGAGATCTCAGTGACTAGCAGGAAGATCCCTCGTTACACTCAGGATGACAAACACCGTCATCTTGAACGAATGTGAGAGATCTCTGTAACTAACAGGAAGATCCCTCGTTACACTCGGGATGACAAACACCGTCATCTTGAACGA